>Ga0210388_10000365_pt1 | contig 38177 bp, 24 predicted proteins | sample IncBWC19OmetaG_FD_155485 | JGI IMG/M metagenome (GOLD analysis project Ga0210388, IMG submission 155485) | Forest soil microbial communities from Barre Woods Harvard Forest LTER site, Petersham, Massachusetts, United States - Inc-BW-C-19-O ...
CTACCTTAATCTTTGACGCGGCCGCATCGATGTCTCGCAGATCTTCAGGCGCGAGTTGGATCGAGACCGCTGCGATGTTCTCTTCCAGACGGTTTAGTTTGGTTGTGCCGGGAATCGGAACAATCCACGACTTTTGAGCGAGCAGCCAGGCCAGTGCGATCTGGGCAGGAGTCGCGTTCTTGCGCTTGGCAATGCTTGCGAGCAGGTCGATCAGAGCCTGGTTCTCCTTGAGAGCCTCCGGCGTAAAGCGAGGCAGCCCGCTGCGGAAATCGGCACTGTCGAATTTCGTGTTGGCGTCGATCTTGCCGGTCAGGAAGCCTCGGCCAAGCGGGCTGTAAGGCACCAGGCCGATGCCGAGCTCTTCGAGGGTCGGGATGACCTCGGCTTCGGGTTTGCGCCACCACAGCGAATACTCACTTTGGAGCGCGGTGACCGGCTGCACCGCGTTGGCGCGGCGGATCGTCTGCACGCCCGCTTCAGACAGGCCAAAGTGCCTGACCTTGCCGGCCTGAATGAGTTCCTTCACCGTGCCGGCGACATCTTCGATGGGCACGTGGGGGTCGACACGGTGCTGATACAACAGATCGATGGTGCCGACCTTCAACCGCTTGAGCGAACCTTCGACGGCCTGCTTGATGTGCTCAGGTTGACTATTCACTCCGGCTGGCCGCTTATCGCTGCCACTCACATCGAATCCGAACTTGGTGGCGATCACCACTTTCCCGCGGAAAGGCGCAAGAGCCTCACCCACGAGTTCTTCGTTGGTGAACGGGCCGTACACCTCGGCCGTGTCAAAGAAGGTGACGCCGCGGTCGACTGCGGCGTGGAGGAGATCGGTCATCTCTTTCTTATCTTTGGGAGGACCGTAGGAAAAGCTCATTCCCATGCAGCCTAACCCCAGAGCTGAAATCTCAAGATTGCTTTTTCCTAGCTTGCGTTTTTGCATGGTTACTCCTTCCGAACAGGATACGTTACGGATGTTCAGACTATAATGGCGCGACACGATGGTTCTTACCTCTGGCACGAAGCTCGGCCCCTACGAAATCCAATCTCCGCTGGGCGCAGGGGGTATGGGAGAAGTTTATCGCGCTCGTGACACCCGCCTCGACCGCATCGTGGCGGTAAAAGTTCTCGCCTCTCACCTTTCTTCTTCTCCGGAATTGAAGCAGCGGATGGAGCGCGAGGGGAGGGCGATTTCTTCGTTGAACCATCCCCACATCTGCCAGCTTTATGACATCGGGTCGCAGAACGGCACCGATTATCTGGTCATGGAGTTTCTGGAAGGGGAAACTCTGGCCGAGAGGCTGCGCAAAGGCGCGGTACCGCTGGCCGAGGTTTTCAAGATTGGGATTGCCGTAGCCGAAGCGCTGGCGGTGGCGCACCGCAGCGGCATTGTGCATCGTGATTTGAAGCCTGGGAACATCATGCTCACGGCGGGCGGCGCAAAGCTGATGGACTTTGGGCTGGCGAAACCGCTGGGCATGCAGAACTCGGGGACAGGAACAGGATCGGCAGCGCCTTCGTTCACGGCGGCGGCCACGATGAGCGGGCCGAGTCCGTTAACCCCGCTGACCACGGCGGGTAGCGTCATTGGAACCATTCAGTACATGTCTCCCGAGCAGATTGAAGGGAAAGAGGCGGACGCACGCTCCGACGTTTTTGCATTTGGCGCTGTCCTGTACGAGATGGTAGCGGGGAAACGGCCGTTTCAGGGTAAGAGTCAAATCTCACTGGCTTCTTCGATTCTGGAATCGGAGCCAGAGCCTGTGAGCAAGCTAAAACCGAACACGCCTCCTGCGTTTGACCATGTGGTGACGACCTGCCTGCAGAAAAATCCGGACGAGCGATACCAGTCGGCGCACGACGTTAAGCTGGAACTGCAGTGGATCGCGGCGGATAAATCATCGCCGGCGATCGCGGCAGCGCCGCCGCGGTCGACCGCGAGGGATCGTGTGATGCGAAGCGCGCTCATGATCTTCGCGATTGTGCTAGGCATAGTCGCCGGAAGCTTCCTGAGGGCGCCTGTTTCGCCTGAAGGCTCCATCCGCACGGTCATCAATCCTCCGGAGAAGACCACACTGAATCTGACCGGCGATTCTGCCGGACCGCCGGTGCTTTCGCCGGACGGGAGCGCAATCGCATTCAGCGCCACGGGTGCGGACGGCAAAGCTGCACTCTGGGTTCGCCCGATGAATTTGCTGGAAGCGCGGATGCTGCCCAGTACGGAGGGTGCGATTTTTCCCTTCTGGTCCCCGGACGGACGCTCGCTGGGATTTTTCGCCGGTAGCAAACTGAAAACGATTGACCTCAATGGCGGTTCGGCGCAGGTGATTTGTGACGCGTCGCTCGGGCGCGGGGGTGCCTGGGGGCCGGGTGGGGTGATTCTGTTTTCTCCCAGTCCGAGCGATCCCCTGATGCGCGTGAGCATCAATGGAGGAACTCCCGTGCCGATCACGAAAATCGATACGGCGCTCCACACCTCGCATCGCTGGCCGTTCTTTCTTCCCGACGGCAAGCACTTCCTCTATCTCGCGCTGCACCACGATCCCTCGAAGTCGGCCAACAACGAGCTTTATTACGCATCGCTGGATGGCCGCGAAAATCGTCCTCTGTTCCGTTCTCAAGCGAACGCGGTTTACGCTGACGGTTTTCTATTGTTCGCGCGTGGCAATCAATTGATGGCACAACCCTTCGATCCCGCCTCAGGAAAACTGAGTGGTGAACCCCAGGATTTGGCCAAGGGCATTATGAACGACGCCAGCACCTGGCATATGGATGCTTCGGCTTCCAGCGGTGGGCTGCTGGTTTTCGGCAGCGGCGCGTCGGGCGACCTGCAGTTGGTCTGGATGAATAACAGCGGCAAAGAGATCAGCACTGTAGCTGACAAGCTCGAAGAGCTGCAAGGGGCGGTCGTCTCCCCACAAGGGGACCGCATCGCACTTCAGATTGACGCGGGAGAGAACGACATCTGGGTGCTCGATTTGTCGCGCGGTGTTCGCACCAGACTGACCTTTGGACCCGTGGCGAACACTTCCCCAGTCTGGTCGCCCGATGGCAAGTGGATCGCCTATGCCTCGCCTCGCACCGGTCGTTTCAATCTTTACCGCAAACCCTCCGATGGCAGCGGCGCGGAGGAGCTTCTGCTCACCGATGACCAGGGGATTGACCCCAGCGACTGGTCGCACGACGGGAAGTACCTGATCTATACCCGAGGTGGTCCCACAGGACAGACTTGGGCTCTCCCGCTTCAAGGGGAGCGCAAACCGTCGATGGTGTTGTCGCGGGGCGCTTTTGCCAAGTTTTCGCCGGACGGCCGTTGGCTCGCCTACACTTCGGACGAGTCCGGCGCGTTTGAAGTGTATGTGGTGGCCTTTGGCGGCGGGCAGGCCAAATACCAGGTCTCGGCCAACGCCGGACAATTGCCGCGATGGAGCAGAGACGGCAAGGAACTTTACTTTTTGGACGCGACTTTCGATATCTTCGCCGTGCCGGTGAGGGATGCGGGCGGAGCTCTCCAATTTGGCGTGCCACAGACCGTGGTCAGCAACTGGTCTGCCCCGCTAGCTTTCTACGATGTTGCCCCCGACGGGAAGAAAATTTTGCTCAACCGGATTGCGCAACAGGTGAGCCAATCGGTTACGGTAGTTACGAGCTTCACCGCAGGGCTGAAGAGGTAAGCCAGGGTATCCTGAACTCGCCCTGAAATACTGACACAGGTGTAGCATGAAAATTTCCATTCGGATTGCAGCCGCTGCGCTGCTGTTTACAACTTCCATGTCCATGTCGGCACGAGACCGGTCCAATGCGCGTTCGATGGTGATCACACGTTACGGCATTGTGGCAACCAGCCATGTGCAGGCTTCGGTGGCGGGGGCGCAGGTGCTGGCGCGGGGAGGTTCTGCCGTAGACGCGGCGATTGCCGCCAACGCGGTGCTGGGCGTAACCGAACCCATGATGAACGGCATGGGTGGCGATCTGTTTGCGATTTACTGGGACGCGAAAACCGGCAAGCTGTATGGGTTGAACGCGAGTGGATGGGCGCCGCGCGGGCTGACCATCGCGCATTTGAAGGCGAGGGACGCGACGGCTATGCCGGTGGCGGGCATTGATTCCGTCACTGTGCCGGGTGCGGTCGCTGGATGGCACGCGCTGCACGAGCGCTTCGGTCGCCTCGCGTGGAAAGATCTTTTTCAGTCTGCGATTTCTTATGCTGATGATGGCTATCCAGTTCCGGAAGTCATTGCCTCATATTGGAATGACGCCGCGGATTGGATTGCGAACGATGCGGAGGCTCGGCGGGTTTATCTGCCGGGTGGCAAGCCTCCGGTGGTGGGGCAGGTCTTTCAGAATCACGATCTCGCCAAGGCCTTGAGGTTAGTGGCTGAGGGTGGAGCGGATACCTTCTATAAAGGCGAGATTGCGCGCGCGATTATCAGCACATCGCAGAATCTGGGCGGGACGATGGCGGCCGATGACCTGGCGGAGTTTTCGCCGGAGTGGGTCGAGCCGATTTCAACCACCTATCGCGACTGGACTGTGTACGAGCTTCCTCCCAACGGACAAGGGATGGCGGCGCTCGAGATGCTGAACATTATGGAGACCTCTGCGCCTTCGCCCGACGGACCTCTGAGCGCCGTCGAGTTGCATAAAAAGATCGAGGCCATGAAGCTGGCTTATGCTGATCTGGGGCGTTATAACGCTGACCCGCGATTCGCCAAGGTTCCGGTGAAGGGAATCCTGTCGAAGGAATACGCGCGGGAGCGCGCCAGGCTGATCGATCCCAGCAAAGCGAATTGCGACGTTGCGGCCGGCACGCCGCCCTTTAGTGACACGACTTATCTTTCGGTGGTCGATCGCGAAGGCAATATCGTTTCGTTGATTCAGAGCAATTACGAGGCATTTGGATCGGGCATTGCAGTGCGTGGCATGGGATTCGCGCTGCAGGATCGTGGCGCCCTGTTTTCGCTCGATGCGACGTCTCCGAATGCGCTGGCCCCGCGCAAGCGTCCGTTTCACACGATCATTCCCGCGTTCATGGAACATGGGGACCAGCACATTGGTTTCGGAATCATGGGAGGAGCGAACCAGCCTCTGGCTCACGCGCAATTCGTTTCCAACGTGGTCGACTACGGAATGAATGTTCAGGAAGCGGTGGAGAATGCGCGCTTTACCGTCAGTCCGCAACGTGGGTGCAACATTGTGATCGAGTCACGCGTGCCGCTGGAAGTGCGGCAAAAGCTTTCCGCGATAGGGCATCAATTCGACGTGAGGAACGCATACTCGACGGCGATGGGCCGGGGGCAGGCCGTTCTGCACGACTCGAAGTCCAAAGTGAATTACGGAGCATCGGACGCGCGCGCCGATGGCGCTGCAGTCCCAGAACAGTGATGAGTACAGTGGCCAGTGATCAGTGTCCAGTGGCCAGTCACGGTGCCGGCTGCGGTTTTACTGACCACTGGACACTGATCACTGCCCACTGCTTTACGACCGCAGCAAATTCCTCGCGATGAACAGGACGTTGGCCGGACGCTCGCCCAGCCGCCTCATGAAGTAGGGATACCACTCGCTGCCGAAGGGAATGTAGATGCGGACGCGCCAGCCGTCGCGGGCGAGCTTGCGCTGCAGGTCGCGGCGGATGCCGTAGAGCATCTGGAACTCGAAGGAGTCGCGGGAAAGTTTTTCGCGAATGGCAAAGGCCTGGGCTTGCTGAATGATGGTCTCATCGTGCGTGGCCAGGCCGTGATAGATGCCGCTTTTCATCAGGATCTTCATCAGCTTCACGTAGTTGGCATCGACGTCGGACTTGAGAGGGAACGCAATCTCCGCAGATTCTTTGTAAGCCCCTTTGCAGAGGCGGATGCGAATGCGCTCAGCCAGAAGCTTTTCGACGTCACTCTCGGAGCGCCTCAGGTACGACTGGATCACGGTACCAACGGCGTTGGCGTTTCCTGGCATGGCATGAAGTTCGTGGACGAAGTCCAGCGTTCGCTGGGTGTAGGGCGATCCCTCCATATCGACGCGAACGAAGCCGGGAGGGTCCATGGCTGCGGCCTTGGCGACCAGTCCGCTGACGATTTCGCGGGCCAGCTTCTCGTCTACATCGAGCCCCATGTGAGTTAGTTTGAGGCTGATATTGGCGTTGAGCTGGTGAGCGGCGATGGCGTCGAGAATCTGATGATAAAGCTGGGCGCTGAGGCGGGCTTCCTCGGGATTAGCAACATTTTCGCCGAGGTTGTCGATGCTGACGCTCATGCTCGCGCGGTTGACGGCTTGGGTGGCGCGGACGGCGTCGGCGATCGACGTGCCGGCGACGAAGCGACTGGAGACGCGGCGGCCAAGCGCAGAGCTCTCGGCAAAAGTGCGCAGAGATGGGTTTTCGGAAAGCCGGACGAAGAAGGCTCTTAACATTCCGCACCTGAGGAATTATCCACCGGAAGCGATGATTCGATAAAGAGCACAGAACGTTGTATCACAACGAGCGCATGCTGCAGCCTGGCCCGGCGACCACAAGCGGTCGAGCCCGAGGTGTTTTGCGGCTGGGATGGACGGCGAAGTTAAGGATTGAAGCGAAGTTCAACTATCTCGTGAGTTTCGTGAGAAGCGGTTTCCCACTTCCACTGGCGCAGCGCATCCTGGGCAGATTGCGCCAGCAAGGGATGGCCGCCCTTGACCTCGATAGACGTTACCTTTCCATTCGGAGCAACCAGAACGTCTGCTCTCACTATGCCTTGGATTTTCATGGAGCGGGCGATATTGGGATATTGCGGAGCCACTCTGGTGACAACCTTGCGGCCGCTTTCAGAAGTTTCCTGGGTAAGGGCGTGCTTGGGCGCCAGCGTCAGTGTCGCGACTAGAACAAATAAAGCAACCGAAATCCGGTTTCTCATTGGGGTCGGTGGTTCCGTATTAAGAATTTTGTTCTGGTTCAGAATAAGAGGTATCTAACGCGCGCAGTAGATTACCTCGGTAATCGAGCAACGATTCTCCAGAAAAAACGCGGGATTGTGGCTAGGTTGGCCCGGGCCAAGCGCGAGGCTTGCCGACCGTTCAGCCGGCGTGTTCTTCCAGGAACTTCTCGACCTCGATGGCGGCCATGCACCCGGTTCCAGCCGCGGTGATGGCCTGACGATAGCGGCGGTCCTGCACGTCGCCACAGGCATAGACGCCATGGACGCGGGTAAGGACGTAGTTGTGCGTCTTAAGGTAGCCGTCCGCATCGGTGTCGAGTTGGCCGGCAAACATTTTCGCGTTGGGGTCGTGCCCGATGCCGAGGAATAAGGCGCTGGTGGGGAAGTCCCAGACCTTGCCGGTCTTCACATTGCGCAGCTTGAGGCCGGAGACTTCCTGTTTGTCGTGACCGAGGACATCTTCGACAACGGTGTCGGTGAGGAACTGGATTTTCGGATTCTGTTTAGCGCGTTCCAGCATGATCTTGGAAGCGCGGAAGCTGTCGCGGCGGTGAATGATCGTCACCTTGGTGGCAAAGCGAGTGAGGAAGATGGCTTCCTCCATGGCGGAGTCGCCGCCGCCGATCACCACGATTTCCTTTCCTGAAAAGAAAAAGCCGTCGCAAGTGGCGCAGGAAGATACGCCGTGGCCGATGAGCTTTTGCTCGTTCGGCAGGCCCAGCCACCGCGCCGAAGCGCCGCTCGCGATGATCAGCGCTTTGGTGTGCACCTGTTGCTTGCCGAGATGAAGCAGGAAAGGGCGCTGGCTGAGGTCAACACTGCTGAGATGCCCCACGCGATATTCGGCGCCGAAGCGTTCTGCCTGCTTGCGCATGTTCTCGACCAGTTGTGGTCCCATGATGCCTTCGGGAAAGCCGGGGAAGTTCTCCACCAGCGTGGTAAGAGAGAGTTGGCCGCCGGGCTCGTGGCCCTCGACCACGAGAGGTTTCAGATTGGCGCGTGCCGTGTAAAGGGCGGCGGTGTGTCCGGAGCAGCCGGAACCGATGATGACGACGTTGCGCGTTTCGCTCATGATGGGATAGCCGTTAGATTGCTGGATTCAGATTTCGATGCATTGCGCTGCTGGGATTGCCAAGAAACCAAATCTTACCCGCGGAAGATCCTTATCATTAAATCTTCTTCTCCAAAGATTCAGTTCACTGTTTAACGGCTGGCTTGGCCGATTTCGCCTTGGCCGGCACTCTCGGTCCCGCTCCCGGGATTTGCGCTAGCTCCCCAGGCACCGTGCGCTTGACGCCAAGGAGGCCGCGGTAGTCGGTCAGCACTTGAGATGCGCTGTGGAATAGCGGTTCGTAGGCGCTCTGATCCGGCACCGGTCCGTTTTCCGAAGCGCCACAGCGGGCCAGCGCGATGGACGACTTTCCGAAGCGCTCGAGCCGGATGCGGCTGGCCGGAGTGTTGGCGGCGACCATGGCTTCCGCGCTGCTAATCGCCGATGCACTGTCTTCCATCGAGACTTGGATCAGGTCTTTAGGATCCCGCACGTGCAGCACCAGAGTCTCGATCATGTTCTGACCGTCATTGCTAAAAGAGTATTGCACGCTGGCGAACAGAGCCTGCACGGAGAATTCGCGGCGAATGCGAACGTAGCTGGCGACGGAGGGTTCATCCGACATTTTCGTGCCGCTTCCGGGCTGAAGAAAGTTAGGAGGTTCAGTCAGTGTGGAGCGGCCGTGGGAGATTTCGAAGTCATCGCTGAACAGCGGTTGTTTCGGGATGCGCGCCAGTGCGGCAGCGATTTCCTTTTGTTCATCGGCTGAGGGCGTGCAGACGTTCAGCATGTTCACTTTTACTTGCGGTTCGCTCGAAGGGGTCTCGGGAGCCTGTTGCGATGCCGCAGGAAGAGCTACCAGAAGTGAAGTGACGATCGAAATGAGTTTTGGAAGCACGGCAGAATGATAACCCAAAGGCAGTGCGCAATACCCTAGTACCCAGTATTCAGTGAAAACCTTGGGTTGCAGATACCTGGGTACTGAGTACTGGCTACTGGGTACCGGGTTTCGATTAGAATTCAGGGCATGGCGAATCTGACACTGGTTTACGGCATGCGGCTGCTGCCTTCCGACGATGTGGCCGAAGTGGGGCAGGCTCCGGTGAAGCTTACCAACGGAGGCCAGGCGCACGTCACCATGCACGTGCTCGAAGGCAGCAAGGAAGAGATCGAGAAGCAGTTGCGCACCAGCCTGGAAGCGTTCTTCGATCTGTATCCGGAAATTTAGCAAGTCCGACGGCGAAATCATGAAGCAGTTTTACTCGAGGTTGCGCGCAAGAATGCTGGCCGCCGATTTGTGGCCGCAGGGATGGGTCGCGCGCGGAGCCCTGTATTCGATGGGTCTCGCGATAGGGCTGTTCGCTCTTGAGATGGTGTTGAAGCCGTTTGCTCCGGCGGCGGCCGATAGCCTTGGGGGCTGGGTTAAGTTTCTGGTTTTCGACACGGCATTGCTGTTTTCCGTGGTTGCTTTCCGGTGGTCGAAGCGAAAAATTCTGTGGCGCCTGCGCAACCGGCTAATCGTGACTTACGTCTTCATCGGCGTGATTCCGGCGGTTTTGCTGGTGGCCATGACATTCATCACGCTTTACGGACTGGCTGGTCAGTTCGCCGTGTTCGTAGTGACTTCGGAAATCAACTCGCAGTTGCGCAGTCTGGGCGCGGTGAACGCCGCGGTCGGGAACGAACTGGCGGCGCGCCTTGAGCGTGGGGATAATCCCACCGCCGAATCGCTGGCCGGGATGAGGAAGCGCGATGCAGCCTGGAAGCGACGCCGGATGTATGCCTGGCTGGACGATAAGCTTTTGCCCCTGGGCGACGAATCCAAAGGGGCTGCGCCCTCATTCCCCACATTTGCAAAGAGCGAGCTGCGCGAAATCACGCGCGACCGCGACGGCCTGTATCTGCGCGTGGTTACGGAGCTTTCGACGGGATCAAAGACGCTCACCGTGGTTACCAGCGAGCCGTTCGACAAACCGTTAGTGGGGAAGATTGCGGCAGACCTGGGCGAAATCACATTGTTGGAAGACCCTGGATTCCGGGGGGGAGAAGCGCAGACGGTCCCGCCAGCGAATACAGGGACGAATAACGTCAACATTGTGATCAGCGACCGCAGGAATCCACAGCGCGCGGATTTACATCCTAGCCCCACATTTGCCGTGGGGACGTTGCCGGCTGCCATGGGCCGACTGGACCGCGAGGTTCCATTCCTCGCGCCGCTGCCGGTGCTCGATTGGAAAACCGGAAAACGCGAGCCGACCGGGTCTGCAGTGGTGCAGGTTCGAACTCGCCCATCAGTGCTTTACGGCCATTTGTTCGCGGCCCTCGGGGAGTTCGTGCAGATGGTGGAGTATACCCTTCTCGCCATCCTCATCTTTTTCGGCGTGATCGAATTGATTGCCCTGATCATCGGCACGCGGATGACCCGGACGGTCACGGGAGCGGTAGCGCATCTCTACGACGCTACCAGGCATGTGGACAGCGGGGACTTCAGCCATCGCATTCCGGTTAAGTCAACGGACCAACTGGCGCAACTCTCGCTTTCGTTCAATTCGATGACGGAGTCGATCGAGAAGCTGATTCAGGAGCAGAAGGAAAAGCAGCGGCTGGAGGGCGAACTCGCCATTGCGCAGGAAGTGCAGGCACAACTGTTTCCACGGCAGGTTACGGAACTAGAGTCGCTCGAAGTGCATGGTTTTTGCCGCCCCGCGCGCACCGTCAGCGGCGACTACTACGACTTCCTCACGGCCAGCTCCCACAAGCTGATTCTGGCCGTGGGCGATATCAGCGGGAAGGGAATTTCGGCAGCGCTGCTCATGGCGACCATCCACTCCGCGGTCCGCGCTTACAGCATCGAGAGCCTGCCGCAAATGAGGGAACCCGTCGCGGTAGGCGCCGTAGCGGGCGCGGGCAGAATCACGGCGGCGTGGCCTGACGGTATTGAGGTCTCTCCGGGAGCCTTGCTCGGCCTGCTCAACCACCAGCTTTACGAGAGCACTCCGCCGGAGAAGTACGCGACGCTCTTCCTGGGAATTTACGATGGGCGATCGCACCGGCTGACTTACAGCAACGGCGGACACCTTCCGCCCATCCTGATCGCGAAGGATGGTGCCGTGCGACGCCTGGAAACCGGTGGTACGGTGGTCGGACTCTTCGATCACATGATGTACGACGAAGGCGCCGTGGAAATGCATCCCGGCGAAATCTTTCTGGCCTACAGCGACGGCGTCACCGAGCCGGAAAACGATTTCGGCGAATTCGGCGAGGACCGCCTGATCGATCTGGTGAGCGCCAACCGGCGCCTGCCGCTCCTGCAAATCAGCCAGACCGTCACATCGGCAGTGGATGACTGGATCGGCGACAACGAGCAGCCGGATGACATCACCCTGGTGCTGGCGCGGGCAAGGTAGCTTCTCAGTTCGATCCCGCGGGCAAAGATTGCCTGCTCTTTACCTTCTGATGTACGCTGCTTGTTCTATGCAACGCCCGAGCCGATGACGACCGGCACGCGCCGCCGTCTCGCTCTGTTGACAACGTCGGGCTACAGTAGTCAGTAGAAGGTGACCTGACCGGCGCTGGAACCTGAAGAGGCGTGGCCAGGCTCGCCGGGCCCGAATTTGCCGCTAGGAAGGAGCAAGAACATGCGTTCCAGAATCCCCGCCATACATGCTACCGTCCTGCTGGCGCTCGCCTTGACTGCTCACGGCCAGTTTCTTCGGTTACCGCGATACGACAACGGAATGAACTTCAGCTATTTTCTCAACGCCGACATAAACCAGGACGGCAAGACCGACATCATCGGGATGCGGTTGGGTTTCACTGGCGGGGAAGACATCACCGTCCTGCTGGGGAACGGAAACGGCGGCTTCGGTGCTCCTATCAACACATCCATCACCGGAATCGATAAAGTGGATAACTACCAATTCTTATTGGGAGACTTTAATGGCGATGGGCAGTTTGATGTAGCCGTGTTCGGTATCGACCATGTCACCGGTCAAAATGTGGTAGCGGTCCTGCTGGGCAATGGAGGCGGCACCTTCCAGACGCCGCGGGAAACCATTCTCCCGAGCGCTGAGCTCCCGAAGAATGGAGCTTGCGTGGCCAACGTAGGAGACTACAACGGCGACGACAAGGTCGACATTGCGTACCTGGGCGGACCCATCATCGTCGTCCTGCCGGGAAAGGGAGATGGGACTTTCTCTGCGGCCATTACAACGTCGTCAGTAGCCGGCTTCGGGTGTGTGGTGACGGGTGACCTCAATAACGACAAGAAACTCGACTTGGCGCTCGTGGACCATGTCAACGGAGCTGCCGTGATGTTGGGCAACGGCGATGGAACCTTCCAATCGCCGAGGACAATCACCACCGCCGGCGTACGCGGCAACTACATCACTGCGGCAGAGTTGAACGGTGACGGCAACCTTGATTTGGTGGTGGGGCCCGGCGTCACTGTCCTTCTCGGGGACGGCGCCGGCAGCTTTCCGACAATCCATACATGTTCCAACTTGGCAAGTGGCGGGGAGGGGGAAGGGTTCCAAGGCCCACCTGCCGTGCAGGACTTGAACGGGGACGGCCACCCCGATATCGCACTTTTTGGCGGTCCGACCGATGCCAGATTTATCGGCATTTGCCTGAACAATGGTGACGGTTCCTTCACCCCCGGCAAGAAGCTGTACGTCGCCGACGGGGCGAATTCTAGTTTCGGGTTGGTGGCTGCCGATCTCAACGGTGACGAGAAGGTGGATTTTGCCTTTGGGAATGCAGCGGGCGGCATCAGCGTCATGCGGGGGAACGGTGACGGAACCTTCAAGGGGAACGCCGCGTTTCTCCCAAGTTTCGAGGTCACTTTTGATCCACCCACTTTCAGTCTCATTCCGGATCTTGTGGTTGGCGACTTCAACGGCGACTTGAAACCCGATCTATTGCTCTCGACGGGAGGGTTCGGTGAAGTCCTATTGGGGAACGGCGAGGGGACTTTTACCCAGGAGCCGAGCATCGACTGCGGTCTCGGGTTCGCCATCGGCGACTTCAATCGCGACGGCAAGCTGGATGTTGCGAACCTAGACAACGGCATTAGTATCTGCTTGGGTAACGGCGACGGAACCTTCACCCCTGGCGACTCCTTCGATGTTGGCGTTCAACACAAGCTCGTGTTGGTGGGTGACTTCAATAACGACGGCAAGCTCGACCTGGCAGCATCAGACCTAAACGGGATCAGCATTCTTCTAGGGAACGGCGACGGAACCTTCCAGGAGGGTATTCCTACGGCGGTCGGCAACTCATTTCCCAATTTTGCGGTGGGCAAGTTCAACGGCGACAGCTACTTAGACGTCGTCGCCGAGACGGCATCGGGCATCGCTGTCCTCCCGGGAAAAGGCGACGGGACCTTTGGGCCGGCAGTCGTCTCGCCCGGCCCTACGACCGGACTCCTGACAGTGGCCGATTTGAACAAAGACGGCAAAAGCGATCTCCTGATCACGAGCGGATCCGATCTGTTCGTGATGCTTGGCAACGGAAATGGAACGTTTAAGGCGCCCGTTCCTTATTCCCTGGGCGCCACCAGCATCCCCACCAGAGCCGTAGTTGCAGACTTTAACCTGGACGGCAACCCTGACGTTGCCGTCGGCGATTCGAGCGGAATGGTGGACATATTTTTCGGCGATTGCATGGGCAAGTTGTTGACGCCGCCGACCCGATTTGAGGCCGGAGGGCCAACTGCCGCAATTGCCACAGCCGACTTTAACGGCGACAAAAAGCCTGACCTTGCGGTTACTCTGTTGCCCGTGAACAGCGGATCCAACTGGTATGTAGTGACCCTTCTTCATCAGTAGCGGACGCTTGAGCAAAGTTCGGAGAACAACCCAACGTCACGTCGTGGGGTTGGCCCATTCTTGCGCCACCACGAATGAGGCTGCCTCACCCTTGGCGATTTTCGAAGGAGCCTGGCGGCTGGCCCACCTTTACCGATTTCTGTATGGACCATTTCCAAGAGGCTGCCCCTTCCTTGCGTTTTTTGCAAGGGTGGGCGGCGATGCCGCCTGTGCCACTTGATTTGTCATGTTAGCGCGCTGTGTGATCAACCCATGTGCGCTGGCATTTCCGTGTCCCGCCCTTCGCAAAGAACGCGAAGGACGGGGCATTCACTGTGTTGCTGATGCCGATCGGCAGTGGATGACTGGATCGGCGACAACGAGCAGCCGGATGACATCACGCTGGTGCTGGCGCGAGCAAGATAGGCAGTTCTCAGTTCCCAAGAGTTCGTTATGCGATCCCGCAGGATTTATGCATAGACGGCTGCTTCCATCCCTGTCATTCCTGTTGCTCTGCGCCTGGGCGCAAGCCCAAACCAAGGGCGTCTCGGTTCCGGAACGTCTCGAATCACTCGTCAATGATCGGTTCGAGACGACAAGGTGTCCCGGTCTCTCGGTTGCAGTGGCTTCCCAGAACCAGATTGTCTTCTCCAAGGCTCTCGGAAAAGCTGATATTGAACAGGACGTGCCCCTCACGACGGCCAGCGTTCAGCGGCTTGCTTCATTGTCGAAGCCCATAACAGGCACAATCATCATGGACTTGGTGGAGCAAGGCAAACTGTCATTGGACGCATCCGTCCGCCAGTACTTGCCCGAACTCCCGGTTTTCTACCAAAGTGTGAGCTTGCGGGAGTTGCTTTCCCATCAGTCGGGCGTCAAGGGCTATGCGGATGAAGAAGACGTTCTCTTCAGCACGGTCCACTATTCCAGCTCACGGGATGCCCTGAAAGTGATGATGGCCTACCCCCTGGCATTCACTCCTGGGACAAAGGTCGAATACTCTTCATTGGCATTTACGGTCCTGGGTGCAGCCGCGGAGGCGGCCACCGGACGCTCATTTCCGCAGCTTTCCATGGACTTCTTTTCCAGAAATTCGATCCATGGACTCGCTCTCGACGATCCGTATGCCATTGTGCCTCGTCGGGTGCATGGGTATCTGGTCGACCGGACTCTGAACCTGCAATTCAATGATGGCCGCGTGGCGGGGCGTGACTACTTGAAGGGCACAGCTGGCGAAATCACTAATGCCCACTACTACGACATCAGCAATCGCTATCCATCTGGGGGCTTCGATGCGTCAGCAGAAGACCTGCTACGCTTCGTCATTGCAGTTGGCTCCGGCAAGGTCCTCAAGCCCGACACGGTCGACGCGATGTGGACTGGACAACACACGTTCGATGGAGCGCGGACGGTCTTCGGACTTGGTTGGGGCGTTTCTAAATGGAAGGAGAAGTCGGATATGGTAGGCATGAATGGGCTGGAACTCTCGACCATAGCATTTCTTCGCTACTTGCCGCGTTCGGGCGTCGGAGTTGCTTTGCTCTGTAATGCCGAGGGAGCCAAGGGGCTTCCAGAGCTCGTGAACGACATTCTAGACATCACAATTCCTTAGCGAGGAATCGCGGGCGTGCCCATTCTTTCGCATTCTTGCGAAAGGATATGGGGCGGCTGGGGCCACGGGAACAGGCACCGTCCCAGGAATTTCCACAAGAGGTTGTGACATCTAACCTTGTCCACAGCCCTTCACTTGCGCGATCATGGTCGAGGCCGTGACGGTTGGCAGAAGCCAATCCGTCGAGCCCCTAAGTCCTTTGCTTCACGGATTTTAGCATCTAAGTTCTTTGACATCCGGACTTTGCAGGGAATTTCCTGCTAACGTGATGATTCCAGTGAGGGGAGGGGGGAGGGGGATACCCCGATTTTCCAACGCCGATCGGACGATCCCGCTGTGCGCGAACCGTCCGCGCTCACTTTATTTTCCAGTGCGAATCCACAGCCATCAATCACGCCCTACTTTTTCGCGGGTGGCCCCTTTGCGCATTTTGCAAAGGGTGGGAATTCCAGACTATCGGCACAGTGTGGTCGCCTGCTTCTCGAGGCGAAGCCCCACTCTGCAGCCACTAGGTTATCCCCGACAATCGAAATGGCAGGTTAAGGAATCTAATGCACCATGCGTGTACGAAGAGAATTAATCGGTTTTGTCGTAGTGATTCAATCCCTTCTTTTCCTGATCCATTATCTGCTCTATGAGACCTGGGCCTTTTCTCCCGCAGGCAAGGAAACCCCCGGCGCGTTCTGGATCAAACTCGTCCTCGGGCTTTTGTCGGTGAGCTTTGTTGCCGCTTCACTACTTGCCTTTCGCTATACCAATGCTGCTCTGCGCGCATTTTACAGGGCTGCCGCGGTTTGGATGGGACTGGTGAGCTTCCTCTTTCTCGCCGCGGTTTCCTCCTGGATCATTTTTGCAATTGCGCGGCTGGCAGCCCTCAATGTGAATTTTCATCGGACCGTGGAGGTGCTGTTCGGTGCCGCGGCAATGGCTGGACTCTACGGAGTTTTCAATGCAGGCTGGACGCGGATCACGCGAACGACGGTGCGGCTTGCGAACTTGCCGCCAGCGTGGCGCGGACGAACAGCGGCACTGATCAGCGATGTGCACCTTGGGCACGTGCGAAACGGCAGCTTCCTGCGGCGCTTGGTTGCGATGACTTTAAGGGAAGAGCCCGACGCGATTTTTGTTGCGGGTGATTTGTATGATGGCACGGCTATCGACGCGCGGCAAGCCGCGGAGCCGTTGAACAAGCTGGTGGCCCCTCAGGGTGTGTATTTCGTGGCGGGAAATCATGAGCAATTTGGAGACGACAGCAAATATCTGAATGCCATCGCAGCGGCCGGAGTGCGCGTGCTTAGCAATGAGAAGGTGGAAGTGGACGGTTTGCAGATTATCGGCGTTCCGTACCGGAACGCGACTCAGAATGGGCAGCTTGCCTCGGTCCTGCACGGCGTTGGCTTGGATCGCGACCGCGCAAGCATTCTCTTGACGCATGCCCCTGACCATCCGGGGATCGCGGAGGCGGCCGGCGTCTCTCTGCAACTGTCCGGTCATACCCACCTTGGCCAGTTCCTACCTTGGAGTTGGATGGCGCGACGGATTTACCGGCAGTTTGTCTATGGCTTAAGCCGGATCGGGAAGATGCAGGTTTTCACTTCGAGCGGAGCCGGAACCTGGGGACCGCCGCTGCGGCTGGGATCGAATCCCGAGATTGTGCTGCTCGAGTTCCAATAAAGCTTCGTAACGCCCAACTGCGATGAAAGGCGGTTGTAGTTGAAGGTGATTGCTCTAAGGGCTGGCCCATTCCTGCGCCACCACGAATTAGGCTGCCTCACCCTTCCCCGATTTTCGAAGGATGAGCAGCATGGACATCGCACCAAGTTCACTCGTCCTTAACGTTTTCCACAATCACTTGTGACATCTGACCTTGTCCGCCAAATTCAAATCGGCGATCATGGTCGAGGCCGTGACGGTCTTCTACACAGCAAGTCGTCGCGCCCTAAGTCCTTTGTTTCACGGATTTTAGTATCTAAGTTCTTTGACGTCCGGATTTTGCGGGGAATTTTCTGCTAACTCGATGATTCCACAGATGGGAGGGGGGAGGGGGATACCCCATTTCCCCGCGCTGATCAGGCGATTCCGCTCTTCGTTAGCCGTCGCCGCCGAACTTTATTTTGCCGTAAGCTCACCGCTCATTTTTGGGCAGCAGCGTTACCCGCGCGGTGACGGCCAGATCCTTCGCCATCCCGCCCAAGAGCACCGGCCCGACTGTAGTATCCAGAAGATGACTGTCGACGCGGGGATCATCGGTGTCTTCGCTGACGGTTTCCCAACGGCCGTGGTGCAAATCGTAGGCGAAAGTGATGGCGGAGGCTTCGGTTAGCTCGCCATCGTAGGCGATGCCTTTGTAATTGTGAGGAGTGGCGGTGCCGCCAGAAAACAAAATCTGGTGCTCATGTTCGCTTCCGCCGCCGGCGATGCCAAAGCGCGCCGGACCGGGATGCGGAGGCAGTTTGCTCCATTCAATTTTGATTGGATCTTTCTTGTCGATCTTGCCCAGCCAGCACTCATCCGAAGCCACATAGCGCGGACCGTCCGCCGAGCCCGGCTTGGCGCCGTCTACGATCACGATAGTCTCGCCGGCTATGCCACCCGCGAGGCCGAAGACGGGTGTGCCAGGGAAAGGAGTGGCCTGACTCCAGGAATCTTTTTCGACGTCGTAAACCTGAACATTGTTGACTGGACCTTTTTTCGATCGTCCGCCGATCAGGTAGACGAAGCGGTCATGCGTTACTCCCACGGCCGCGCGGTCCACGGGGACGGGAATGTCCTGGCCGCGATGCCAGTTGCGTTCTTCGATGTAAACATTCACATCGGGAACTGTGATTTCATCGCCCTGGGCATCCAGCACATACCCGCCCATAAGAACAATTTGGTTCTTAGCTCCAGCCGCCGATGCACCCAGGCGGCCGCCAACCCCTGGCACGGGGCGGCCCAAATGCCACTTGGCGCCAGCGAGTGTCATCACGTAGACCTGATTGGTGACGTCGTCCCATGTTTTCCTGGGGCCAACTCCCATCATGGAAAAAAGTTCGAACCCGTGTTTGAGGCTGGCGACCGCGTTGCCTGAAACCGCGGCAGGCATCGAGGGGAACTTTGGTTCCCCCGATGCGCCCAGAAGAATCGCGGCGCAAATCGCGAGCAGAACAAGGGCGGACAGTTTTTTCATTCCACTGATATTACCGCACCTTTTTTCCGCGGCGGATCTCAGAACCAGATTTTCAAAGCCAGATTTTCAGAGCCTGATTTTCAGAACCATGTTTTGCGGCGGTATTCGCGGTAGGCATCGCCAAATGCCGCTTCGAGAACCTTGGCTTCGCGGTGGGCGCGCAGCGTCTGCATGATAATCAGAGCTACCACCACCAGCCAGAGCATGGGCCGATGCAGGACCAGCACAAATCCTACGAGCATGACCGCTCCCGAAACATAAATCGGATTCCGTATCTTCGAATAAATGCCGTGCGTGACCAAATGATGGGCCTTGGCTCTGATGGCGAAGGATTTGCCCAGTTGAAAGCGCGCGGTGACGATCCCGCCAACGCCGATCAGCATCAGGGCTGTGCCGATGATGCGTTGCAAGTCCCAGGCGCCGGGGATGGAAAACACAATCCAGAGAATGACGGCGATGGCAACGATTTGCACGGCGGTAAAGACTTGCAGCGACCGGCCCTCCATGGATGTGTTCCTACCCTCCTTCAGCGCATTCGAAAAGATCTATTCAATCGATACTCGTTCAATCGATGGCTATTCAATCAAGCCCTGGCGCACGGCGTGAATGAAGTCCGTATAAGCGGGTTGCTCGCCGCCGGCGCGCATCAGGCTGGCAATCTGCCCGCGATGATACGCCGAGTGCAGCACGACGTGGGTCAGAATGTCTTCCACGGTGCTGGTCCACGGCTCGCCTTTGCTGTTCTTGTAGACGACCGTCTCCAAGAATCCAGCGGGATGAAGCTGGGTAAGGAAATTGCGCCACAGCCGAGCGACATCGGCGATTTGTTCTTCACATTCGTCGAGGGTGAAGTCCGGCCACACGGGCAGGCTCTGCGGTTGTTTTCTGAGGCGTTCGAGCCACAGCCGCTCCGCCGAGAGAATGTGCGCCAAAAGCTGACGTGGCCGCAGCGGCGTGTTAGCACTTGCCTTTAAGCCGGCGAGCACCTCGCGGTTCGCCCATTCATCGTAGGCAAACTGACGACGCAAGTATTCGAGCAGTTCCATACCCTTCAAAGCCCATGATTCGTGCAGCGAAAAAGAAGCCGGGGTTGAGCGGGGAGGACACTCTTTGCGGCAACATCACACTGTAATCGGCATCCGCGGCGGTCTGCAACCGGTATTCATTGTCCTTTCACACTTCTCGAGTAGACTGCCGGCTGAGTTCATAGTGAGATACTTGTCTTAGCGGTGATCGAACAGAGGTCACCCGGTTGAAATATGCCCCGCAAAGCTACGACCTCGCGAGTCAAGAGTGAAGCCCCGGGCCGTTCTGAGTTTGCCGACGCGCTGCATGCTCAGAATCAGGACGGCGCTAAGAAATCCGGCGGGAAAGGATCGGGATCGCTTGACGATTTGGCGCGCACGGCGCTGAAAGCGTTCCTCATTGCACGCGACGCGGCTTTCAACGTGCGCGACCTGCTGACTCATTCTTCGCGCATGGCGTTCCTGGCCATCAAGGAGTGCGAGCAGGAACTCGATATTATTGAACGCTACATCGATGAGCGCTTGCCGGCAGCGATTACGCGGGTGAACGAGGCGCGAGCTCGCCAACTGCTGACCAGCCTGAAGTGCACGACTGACCTGGAGCGCATTGGCGATCTGATGATGAGCGTGGCCATGCGAGTACAATCCCGGACCACGAAGATGGCGGCTTCCGACGTTCGCCAGCTGGTGGAGATGTCGGCAAGCTTGCGCGAAATGCTTGACCTGGTCTATCGCGGATTCGTCGATCTCGATCTGGAGTGCGCCCGCAAGGTGCTGCAGATGGATAAGGACATCGACCGGGTCTGTCATGCTCTGTTCCAGAAGCACCTGACCGAACATGCGTCGGACAGCAATCCTTCGAGCTTCGACGTGCTCCTCATGGCCCAGGCTTTGGAGCGCGCCGGGGATCACACCACCAATCTCGCCGAAGATCTCTACAGCCTCATCGAAGGCCGCAGCCTGCGGCACGCACCTAAGAAGCGAGCAGCAACTTAGAGGCAGTGGCCAGTGATCAGTGTCCAGTGTTCAGTTGTCAGTTCTTGCTGCCCGCTTATTCGACGGAGATTTGGGTCTCTTTCTGGCCACTAGCCACTGATCACTGGCCACTGCTTTTGAAATTCATCGTTCGTTAACACGTGGGAAACATTCCCGAAACAATTTCGAAATACATTCAATGGAGAATCCGGCTCCGAACCGACCTTTGACTTTGGTCAAGCCGCTGCAGGTGAGGATGCACTCTCCCATGGAACCTTACGAACCGCGCGGCGATGCGGACAGCGCGGCCGTGTCTCGAAGCCTTGTCTTCGTGGTTGAGGATGAGGAAGACATTGCGCGGCTGATCTCTCACAACCTGCAGGCAGCGGGCTTTGACGTGCAAAGCTTTGTGAGCGGCGGCTCTGTCGTTTCTGAGGCCTTGCGGGAGATGCCGTCTCTCTTCCTTCTAGACGTAATGCTTCCCGGCGCGGACGGCTTTGAGCTTTGCCGCCAGATACGGCAGACTCCCACGCTTTTCTCGACGCCAGTAATTTTTCTGACCGCCAAGACGTCCGAAGCCGACCGGGTGAAAGGGCTCGAGCTCGGCGGAGACGATTACATCACCAAACCCTTCAGCCCACGCGAACTCGTGGCCCGAGTGCGAAGCGTCCTCCGGGGTCTGCGCCAGCCGCCGGTAAAGCCAGAAGTGCTTCGCCTGGGGGACCTTGAAATCGACGCTTCTTCGATGACGGTGCAGGTGGAAGGAAGGACGGTTCTAACCACGGTGCGCGAATTTCGCTTGCTGGAGTACCTGGCCAGGCATTCCGGGCGTGTGCTGACGCGCGACCGGTTACTGGACGCAGTTTGGAAAGAAACTCCGTTTGTGACGCCGCGCTCAATCGATGTCTACGTGCGCCGGCTGCGGGAAAAAATCGAGATTGATCCGCGCCACCCGCGGTACTTGAAAACACTGCGGGGCATTGGCTATCGCTTCGAATCGCCGAAGTGAGAGCAGTGGTCAGTGTCCAGTGGTCAGTCATTGTGCCGGCTCAAGTGTTACAGGCCACCGATAAACTGACTGACCACTGGACACTGACCACTGCCTTTTGATTTATCCTTTCTGATCACGTCTCACACCTTCACCCTCATGACCCGAATAAAGCCGCTATGGAATGCGGACGAGCAAAAGGCCCGTTTGTCGGAACTTACGGCGCGGTCCGACGATTCCGCCAAGGATCGCCCCTTGCGGCGGGATGTGCGGTCGCTCGGCGCCCTGCTGGGGCGAGTTCTGGTGGAGCAGGCGGGCAAGGAGTTGTTTGATGCTGTCGAAGAGCTGCGGCGGCTGATGATTCGGCATCGCGAGCGGAGCCACGGCGGTAATTCCGCGGATGAACTCATGGCCCGCGTTGAGGCCACGATTTCAAAAATGGATCTGACGCGCGCTTATCAAGTCACCAAAGCTTTTGCCATCTATTTCGAGCTGGCAAATCTGGCGGAGACCAACCATCGCAAACGCCGTCGTCGCGCCCGCCAACTGGAGCAGCACAGCGCAACTCTGCCCGGATCGTTCCGCGGAACTTTGTTGCGCATGAAGAAAGCCGGGATTTCCGCGGAAGCAGCACTTGCGGCGCTTCGCCAGGTGATGGTGACTCCTGTGTTCACGGCCCATCCGACGGAAGTGGCTCGGCAAACTATTCTGCTGAAACGACGGCGCATCGCCGAACAACTGGAGCGGTTGGACCGTCTGCCCCTTACTGAGGCCGAAGCTTTGCGATGTGAACAAGCGATCCACGCCGAAATTACTTCGCTCTGGCAGACGGATGAAGTGAGGCAGACTAAGCCGACGGTCGATGACGAGATCCGCATGGGCTTGCGTTATTTCCGCCTTTCGCTGTTTGAAGCGCTGCCGCGTATCTATGCGGAAGTGGCGGAATCGATGCGCGACGTTTATGGCGCGATTCTCGATGTGGCCGAGTTGCCAAATCTGCTGAGTTTCGGTTCCTGGATCGGCGGTGACCGCGATGGCAATCCACTGGTCAAGCCGGAATGCGTGAAAGATGCTCTTGAACAGGCGCGAGCCATGATTCTCCGCGAATATGTTCGTGACGTGGATTTCTTGAGCGATTGCCTGAGTTCGTCGGTGCGTCAGGCGGGTGTGTCCGCGGAGATTGTATCGCGGCTGGGGCAGTATAAAGGATCGCTGCCCGGAGCCGCCATGCGTTGGGGAGCGGGCAACACGACGGAGCTTTATCGCCGTTTTCTTTCCTACGTGGTTTATCGTCTGCAGCGCAGCCGTGAAGGCCCGGACGTTCAGGGTTCGTATAAGGACGCGGCGGAGTTCGAATCCGATCTGGTTATGCTGCGGTCGAGCCTGATGGAGAATCGCGGTCAGCGGCTGGCGGAGGCCTATGTCGATCCGTTGCTGCGGCAACTTCGAACTTTTGGTTTCCATCTTCAGGTGCTTGATATCCGGCAGCACGCTCGGGTGCATGCTGAAGTTCTAGAGGAGATCGGCACAAGAACGATTGACCTGAGCAAGATCGGATTGGGAAGCACCGGGCTGAGAAAGACCAAAATAAGGAAGACCGAATTGAGAGAGACCGCCCCGGCCCTGGCGGCAGGGGCCGTTTCTTCCGGCGGTAACGAAGTTTCTCCTCAGGCCCGCGAGCTGATCGAGACTTTTCGTACGATTCAGCGGCTCAAGCAGATTTATCCCTCACAATCGATCTGTCAGTACATCATCAGCGGCGCAGAGTCCGAAGATGATGTGCTCAACGTTGTTCGCCTGGCGAGGGCTTGCGGTGTCCGATTGGCTGGTTCGGCGGGCGACCGTGATCCCGGCCTGATGCCGGTGCCGCTGTTTGAGTCGATTGATTCTCTGCGCGGGGCGGGCAAGGCGATGCGGCGCCTGTGGCGGCATCCTGATTATGAACCGCTGCTCGATTCCTGGGGACGATGGCAGGAGGTAATGCTGGGCTACTCTGACTCCAATAAAGATGGGGGAATGCTGACCAGCACCTGGGAACTGCATAAGGCGCATCGTGATCTGCACGGTGTGGCGCGAGAATGCGGCGTGAAACTGCGTCTCTTCCACGGTCGCGGCGGTACGGTCGGGCGCGGAGGCGGCCCGACACATGCGGCAATCCTGGCCCAGCCGGAAGGATGTTTTTCCGGGCACATCCGCATTACCGAGCAAGGAGAAGTTCTCAATTGGAAGTACGCCGACGCGGTGCTCGCGGAATGGAACCTGGAACTGATGATCGCCGCGAGCCTGGAAGCATTCACGCGCTCGGGCGCCCAGCCAAAGGATCAGGCGCGTTGGGAAGAAGCTATGGAAGAAATGTCGGCAGAGGCCCATCGCGTCTATCGCCGCGACATCGCGGAGAATGCCGACCTAGTTGAATACTTCGAGCAGGCCACGCCGATCCAGGAACTCGATGCAGCACGCATCGGCTCGCGGCCATCGCGGCGAACCAAAGGCCGCCGTTTGGAAGATCTGCGCGCCATTCCATGGGTGTTCGGATGGATGCAAAGCCGCCATGCCGTGCCCGCGTGGTATGGAGTAGGGCAGGGATTGCAGAGCTTCGCCAGAAAGGGAAGAGGCCACGAGCGGCTGCTGCGCCAGATGTTGAAGCATTTCACTCTATTTTCGGACCTGGTGCGCAACGTCGAGCTAGGCATGGCCAAGGCGGATCTTCACATTGCCCGCGTTTATTCCGGGCTGGTAAAGAACGCGGGGTTGCGCACGCGCGTATTCGCTATGCTGGAAGCGGAGTTTCTGCGGTCGCGGCAGATGATTTTGCGAATCTCCGGTCAACGGGAGTTGCTGGCGCGCAACCGGGTGCTGGCGCGATCCATTCATCTGCGCAATCCGTATGTGGACCCAATGAGCCTTATCCAGGTGGAGCTTTTAAGGCGCAAGCAACTGGGGCCGGACGTAGGGCAAGATCTGGGGAAACTTGAATATCCTCTGGGCGCGACTATCAACGGCATCGCTGCGGGATTGCACAACACGGGATAGTTGCTAAGTTTCTCCGCTAACCGTGCGTCTGGCCGTGCGTCATATATTATGTTGCCCTGTAGGGAAGGTCCGGAGTCTGCCGTTTTGTCCCTGCGCTTTGCGGAACCTTCATCTTCCTAAGTGCGTATTCTTCAAGGAGCGATTGCGCTTGCTCCCATCTCGTCTACTGCCCGAAAGAGGCCGAAATGTCTACTTCCAGAGTCATCCTTTGTCTTTTATTGCTGCTCATCCTACCCCTGGCGATGCTGGGGCAAAATGTGTTTCCCAACGCAACTCCCAACGCAACTCCCGGCGGCGCGGCGGAGGCAAAAGCTCCCCAGCTCGAACACTTTGATCCTAATCTGACCGACCAAACGCTGAGTCCGTGCGACGATTTTTACAAGTACTCCTGCAACAAGTGGCTCAAGGCCAATCCGATCCCTGCCGACCAGGTGTACTGGAGCACGGGAAGCAGCCTGGAACTGTGGAATGAAAACCTGCTGCGCGAGACTTTGGAGGCGAGCAGCAAGAACGATGCGAATCGCGGCGCCGCGGAGCAGAAGATTGGCGACTACTGGGCTGCCTGCATGGACGAGAGCGGCATCGAAGCGGCCGGCTTGAAGCCCCTGCAACCGGAACTGGACCGCATTGCCGCCATACAGTCGAAGAAAGAAATTACGCTCGAAATTGCGCATCTGCACCATCTGTTTCCCGGCGCGTGGGAGCAGTCGGATAATCAAACGAACTCTCCATTTTTCGGCTTCACCGGTCAGCAAGATTATGACGACGCTTCCAAAGTGGTAGCGCAGATCGATCAGGGAGGCCTAAGCCTGCCCAGCCGCGATTTCTACATCAAAACCGACGACAAGTCTGTTGAGACTCTTAAGAAATACCGCGCGCATTTGCAGAAAATGTTCGTTCTGGCTGGGGAAACGGAGGCGCAGGCCAGCGCCGACGCCGGCACCGTGATTGAACTGGAAACCGCCATGGCTCAGGCGCAGATGGATAACGTCACGCGCCGCGATCCGAAGAACGTAAACAACAAGATGAGTCTGGCGCAGATTCGGGAGCTTACGCCTTCCATCGAGTGGGATGTTTACCTCAAAGCGGTGAAGGCCCCCACAACGGATCACTACATCGTCACTTCACCCGCGTTTTTCCGCGCCGAGGAGAAACTGCTGGTCGAACATCCGCTCGAGCATTGGAAGACTTACATGCGCTGGCAGGTGATTCACAACGCCGCTCCGTATTTGACCAAAGCGACGGTCGACGAAAATTTTGACTTCTTTGCGCACACGCTGGCGGGACAGGAAGAGCAGCTTCCGCGCTGGCGGCGCTGCACCCGGGCTGCCGACCGCGATTTGGGCGAGGCGCTGGGGCAGGCCTATGTCGATCGCGCTTTTCCGCCGGAGAGCAAGGCTCGGACCCTTGAAATGGTGCACGCTATCGAGCGGGCAATGCATGACGACATTGAAAGCGTCACGTGGATGACGCCTGCCACCAAGGAGCAGGCCATCGTGAAGCTGAAGGGGATTGAGGACAAGATTGGATATCCCTCGCACTGGCGGGATTATTCGAGCGTGAAGATCACGCGCGAGAGCTACCTGGGCAACATGGAGCAGGCGTCAGCAGCCGAATTCGAGCGTTGGGTAGCCAAGGTTGGCAAGCCGGTGGACCGCAGCGAGTGGACCATGACGCCGCCTACCATCAACGCCTATTACGATCCGCAGTTGAACACAATCAACTTCCCGGCGGGCATTTTGCAGCCTCCGTTCTTTGAGAAGGATATGGACGATTCCGTAAACTACGGCGCCATCGGCATGGTCATCGGTCACGAGCTTACCCATGGCTTCGACGATCAGGGGCGCAAGTTCGACGCGCACGGCAACCTGCGCGACTGGTGGACTGCCGAAGACGCGAAACAGTATGACGAACGCGGCAAGTGCATCTCCGATCAGTACACGGAGGAGGTTCCTGATGCCGGCCCCGGGGTCAAACAGAATGGCTTGCTGACCCAGGGCGAGGACACGGCGGATAACGGCGGCATTCATCTCGCCTTTTTCGCGCTTGAGGCCGCGCTCAAAACGCAAGGGAAGTCACTCGACGACAAAGGTCCGGACGGCTGGACCTATCGTCAGCGTTTCTTCCTCTCCTATGCCTATTCGTGGTGCGCGGCCGTACGTCCGGAAGTGGCGCGTCTGATCGTTACCACCGATCCGCACTCGATGCCTATGTTCCGCGTCGACAACGTGGTTTCGAATATGTCTGACTTTGCCCGGGCTTTTGGTTGCAAGGCTGGTCAGAAGATGGTGCGGGCGAACGCTTGCCGGGTGTGGTGAGGGAGAGGTCGACGGCTGGCTGTTGGCGGAAAAACCCCATAGCACTTATTGATTCGGCATTTTCGTAGATCATTCTCGAAATGAACAATCCCGACAAATGAGATGGGCCAACCCTTTGGGCCGGCCCATCTCTCTCACAATTTTGTTTTTGGTTATCGCTAGCGGTTGAAGTCCTCTTTGGACTGTGCGCGTTTTATATATTTCTCCAGGTTAGATCGGTTGGCATCATCGGGCACGCCGGCAAGAGCGCTCTGCAATTCTTTGACGGCTTTGTCATATTCGCCCTGACCGCTATAAACGCGGGCCAGTCCAACGTGCGATATCCAAAAGTCGGGATACTTCTTCGCGTTTGAGCGGAAGATGGCGAATGCCTCTTCCTGCTTCTTTTGCCCCTGCAACTGGCGGCCATAGAAGTAAAGTTGCTGCGCGCTGGCTTTCTCCAAGGCCTTGTTGAGGACGGTCGCGGCGTCGTCTTTGCGGCCCATGGCCTCGAGAATCTGCGACTTGGCGTGCAGATTGTCGTAGCGCTCTTCGACCCGGATGGACTGGTCTTCATCCTTCAGCGCCTCGTCGAGATTGATTTTATTGGCGAGGTAGTAGTTTCCGGCTTCGTCCCAGCTCTCCCAGAAATATTGATTGAGCCCGCGTATTTGCCGGGGAATGCTGGCTTCGACGATGTCGTCTACTTTGACTGCAACCTTGAAGGGCACAGCGACCTTTTCCCAGCGCAGGGTGACTACGGTGGAGTCAGGTTTGAGATCATCAAAATCATAGGTCAGGGCATCGTGGAACTCGGCGGTTTGCGGCTTCACGGTGACCCGCAGCGCATCTTCATCCTGCTTGTAGCTAAAACTTCCCCACGCGGTAGACATCTTCGAGAAGATCACCGTCCACTGATCTTCGCCCGGGATCATGTGCAAGCCGTAGGTACCTTTGTCGAGCGGCTGGCCTTCGATCGTAACCGGATCAGTGAACGTGACGGTGGTATTTTCGTTGGCTCCGGCACGCCAGACCTGTCCATAGGGCACAAGCTTGCCCCAGACTGGGCGGCTATTCACCAGCGGCCGATGATAGTTGATGGTGATGTCGGTGATGCCGAGGCGCTGCGTGATCACGGCATGCTGGCTCTGCAGCGGCAGATCGAGCATTATCCCCTGGGCCTGGCAAAGACTGGCCAACGCCAATACGCTGGATAACAAAACAAGCAGACGAGCTCTGTGCATGGAATCTCCTCTTCTTCTCTGGTGGAAATCGAACAGCGGATTCAGTCGCAACCTGGACGGAGCATGTAATGGACACATGGATGGGCACTTGCGCCTGGACGCTGCGCTGTTTGGCTTAGACGGGAGACGGCTGCCAAGGTAAGCAATCGAGGCATGGACCGGTGGGGATGGAAAGACTTGCCAGTCTGAGCTTGACAATCCCAGAGGACAGGCGCAGAATCTTCATAGGCGAATAAAAAGCGAAAAACGCCTCCGGGGGCTTCCAAACCCCGGCGTTCCCTGAAATCTTCCCGAGGAATCTATGTCTTCCGCAGTGGTTTCCACTTCGGCGGCCCAGGGCCGCCCTTTTGTTTTTATTGAAGAAGGCGCCGAAGTTTGCCCCGCGCCTTCCGAGGCGGAGCTTTGCACTGAGGGACGCCCTCCGCAGCGAGCTTTTTCTACTTCCGTTTTTTCTACTTCTAAAGATGCGAGGCTTGCCGGGGTGACTTCGGCTTCGCAGTTGGCGGTGCGTCGTGCGCCGGAAATGGTTTCCAGCGGTGTCGCCGCGATGGATGCTCTTACCGGAGGCCTGCCGCGCGGTTGCCTGACGGAAATTTGCGGTCCGGCTTCTTCGGGCCGCACCACCTTGCTGCTGGCTGCGCTGGCCGCTGCCACGGGGCGTGGAGAATGCAGCGTGCTGGTGGACGCCAGTGATGCTCTCGATCCGCAGTCGGCCGCGGCTGCGGGGGTCGAGTTGGATCGGCTGCTGTGGGTGCGCTGTGGGGAAAATTCACCAGAGAAGAGCCTGGAACAACTTCTACGCGCTACCGACCTGCTGCTCGAAAGCGGAGGCTTCGGATTGATCGCTCTCGATCTTGGCGATCTGCCGGAGCAAGCAGCGCGCCGCATCCCCCTGACTACGTGGTTCCGGTTCCGCCGTGCCGTGGAGCATACGCCGACCGTGCTGCTGGCAGTGGAGCGGCAGTCTATTGCCGGAAGCTGCTCTTCTTTGTTGGTCAAGCTGGGGTTGGTCAAGCTGGGGTTGGTCAAGCTGGGGTTGGTCAAGCTGGGAGTGATGAGGATGGGAGAGTCGGGAAATCGAGCAAACGAAACATCTATGGATTCCCAATTCGCGTTGCCCACACACGCGCAATTGCTGACTGAACTGGAAATCACGGCGGAGTTGGTGCGCTCCCGGCTGGATCGCAAACCGGTTCGTTCTGCCGAGATCACGTTTGCCAGCAAGACTGCCTGGGCGGGATGAAAAAACAGTAGCCTGTTGCCAGTACCCAGTTGCCGGAAGAAACCTGACTGGGTACTGACAACTGGGTACTAGGTACTGCTTCATGTTTGCCTGCATCTTCGTGCCGAATTTCCCCGTGGCCGCGGTATTTCGCGCCGAGCCGGAGTTGCGCGCGCGGGCCGTGGCTATTTTCGAAGGCACGCCTCCGCTGGAAAAAGTTTTTGCCGTGAATGAAAGCGCAAGCCGCGCGGGTATCACGCCAGGAATGGCGAAAGCTCAGGCGGAGCTTTGTTCGGAGTTGACGCTGCGTCCGCGTTCTCTGTTGCAGGAATCCGTGGCGCACGCCGCTCTGCTGGATTGCGCGCAGTCTTTCTCGCCATGTGTGGAAGATGCTGCTGCCGACATGGCTCTTGTGGATCTCGAAGGCATGGAATCGCTTTTTGGATCGCTGCTTAAGATTGCCCATAGTCTCTTCCGCCGCGCCGCCGATCTCGGACTTGATGCGAATGTCGCTGTGGCTTCGAATCCCGATGCTGCCCAGCTTGCGGCTCGGGGTTTTACCGGTGTAACTGTGATTCCATCTGGGCAAGAAGCCGAGTCTCTGGGATCTCTGCCGGTGGAAGTTTTGTTTGCCGGTTGGGATGAAAATAAAGATCGAGAAGGAAAAAAAAAGGAAGAGGGGCAACGAGAAAAATCAGCCGACCTGCTCGCGACTCTCGAGCGCTGGGGCATCCGTAATCTGCGCGCTCTGGCGGCGCTACCGGAAATCGCGCTGAGCGAGCGCTTGGGACAGGAAGGCTTGCGCCTGCAGCAACTGGCCCGGGGTGCGGCTTCTCGTACGCTGGTTCCGGTGGAAGCGCCGGCGGTGTTTGAGGAAGCCATCGAGTTGGAATATCCCATCGTGCTGCTGGAGCCGTTGGCCTTCCTGCTGAATCGTCTGCTTGATCAGGTCTGTGCGCGCTTGGCCGCACGCGCTCTGAATACGCAAGAATTACGGCTTACGCTGGCGCTGCAGAATTTAGCGGGAGTTGATCCCCAACTTGAAACTTTCGGGATTCCGAGCGAAAGCGATGCGTTACATAACGAAGCTCACGCTCCGGCTCGGCATTTTATTTCCGGGCGGCAAAGCCAATTCTGCCGAACTCTTCGTCTTCCGCTTCCCATGCTTGATGCCAAACTTTTTCTTAAGCTGCTGCAACTGGACTTGAACGCGCATCCGCCGGGCGCGCCCATCCAGAAGATTCATCTTGCCGCGGAACCCGCGTGGCCGCGGTCGGCCCAAGGTGGCCTGTTTTTGCCTCCATCGCCGGAACCGGAAAAACTGGAACTCACGCTGGCGCGCATAGCCGGGCTGGTCGGCGAGCCGCGCGTGGGCTCGGTGGAGTTGCTGGATACGCACCGTGCGGAAGGTTTTCGCATGCGGCGCTTCACGCCCGAAGCAGCTCTGAAAATAGATTGCCAAAAAGCGGCAGAAGGAAAATCTGCCATTGCTGCTCTTCGCTTGTTCCGTCCACTACTGCGTGCCACCGTGACTTTGGAGAACGGAGAACTGGCGCGAGTTGTGTGCTTGAAGAAAAAAGAAGTGCAGGGCAATGTGCTCTGGAAAACCGGCCCGTGGCGCAGTTCCGGCGACTGGTGGGAGCGGGAAGCATGGGCGCGCGACGAGTGGGACATCGCTTTGCAAAATGCAGACAGTGTCGCTCTTTACCGGCTCGTGCACGATCTGCTCGGCGGAAGCTGGTTCGTGGAAGGCACTTATGACTGAAAAACAGTGGCCAGTTGCCAGTGATCAGTGGTCAGTCTTTTCTGCGGAATTCACGAAAGCTGGCCACTGATCACTGAACACTGATGTATATCGAGCTTCACGCCCGCTCTGCTTTTAGCTTCCTTGAAGGATCTTCCTTGCCTGAGGAATTGATGTCGGCCGGTGCCCGGCTCCATATGCCTGCCATGGCATTGCTCGACACTGACGGAGTCTACGGTGCGCCACGTTTCCATATGGCGGCGAAAAAGTTCGAGCTCAAGGCGCACATCGGCGCGGAGGTCATGTGCCAGTCTTTTAATCCTGTCATCCTGAGCGGAGCAAGTGCTTCACGAAGTGAAGCACTTACGGAGTCGAAGGATCCCTATATCCGGCGATTCGTGCAGGGAATGGGGGTTCCTCGCTCCGCTCGGAATGACAAAGTAGCTCGGAAGGACAAACCATTTCGTCTTCCTCTCCTCGTTTCCTCCCGCGCCGGCTATCAAAATCTTTGCCAACTGATCACCAAGATGAAGTTGCGTTCCAAAAAAGGTGAAGGTGTAGTTCAGAACGAAGAGTTGGAAGAACATGCCCAGGGTCTTGTCTGCCTGACCGGCGGCGCGGACGGGCCGCTGGCCGCGGCTTTGCGGCACAATGGCATCGAGGAGGCTCGCAAGCAAGTCGAGGAACTGATTGGAATTTTCGGCTGTGGCAATGTGTACATCGAGTTGCAGCGCCATTTCCACCGGGAAGAAGAAACGCGCAACCGTGCCGCTATCGCGATTGCGAGGTCGCTCAATCTTCCTCTGCTCGCGACTAACGGCGTTTGCTACGCCGCTGCAAAAGATCGCGAACTCTGCGACGCCTTCACCGCCATCCGACATCATCGCACGCTGTCTACCGCGGGCCGGCTGCTGGCGCGCAACTCCGAGCGTTATTTGAAATCGCCGCAGGAGATGCAGCAACTCTTCGCCGACCTGCCCGAAGCCATCAACAATACGCTCGAACTTTCCTCGCGCTTGGAATTCACGCTGAACGATCTCGGCTACCAATTTCCCCGTTATCCCGTTCCCGAGGGCGAAACCATGAATTCGTTTCTACGCGAGCGCACCTGGGAAGGTTTTCGCCAACGCTATGGCCGAACTTCACCTGACATGCAAACCCGCGCCCGTCGCCAGATTGAGCGGGAACTCGTGCTGATCGAAAAACTTAATCTCGCGGGATATTTCCTTATCGTCTGGGATCTGGTCGACTTCTGTCGCAAGCAAAACATTCTGGCGCAGGGACGCGGATCGGCGGCCAACAGCGCCGTTTGTTATTCGCTGGGCATTACGGCCGTCGATCCCGTCAGCATGGAGCTTCTTTTCGAGCGCTTTCTATCGGAGGAGCGCGGCGAGTGGCCCGACATCGATCTTGATCTGCCCAGCGGCGACGAGCGTGAAAAGGTCATTCAGTATGTTTACCGGCGCTATGGCGAGCGCGGCGCGGCTATGACTGCGAATGTCATCACTTACCGCAACCGTATGGCGGCGCGCGAAATGGGCAAGGCGCTCGGGTTCGATCCGGAAACGCTTGCGAAAATTTCTGCCGCTGTTGCCACCTGGGAATTCCGCGACGAAAACGATGCGCTCGACCGCCGCTTCCAAGATGCCGGGCTCGACCTGAAACATCCGCGTCTGCGCAAATATTACGAGCTATGCCTTGCGGTGCAAGACATGCCGCGCCATCTTGGGCAGCACTCCGGCGGCATGGTCATCTGCCAGGGACAGCTCGACTCTATCGTCCCTCTCGAACCGGCTTCCATGCCCGGCCGCGTGGTGGTGCAGTGGGATAAAGAAGATTGCGCGGACATGGGCATAATCAAAGTCGACTTGCTCGGCTTGGGAATGATGGCTGTGCTCAAGGATTCCATCGAGCTTATAAGCAGACATTATCGAGAGGAAGTTGATCTGGCGCATCTTCCGCAAGATGATCCTGAAGTCTATTCTGCGTTGCAACAAGCCGACACCATAGGCCTGTTCCAGGTGGAAAGCCGGGCGCAAATGTCGTGCCTGCCGCGCCTGTGTCCGAAGCGTTTCTATGACATCGTGGTGCAGGTCGCGATCATTCGGCCGGGACCGATTGTCGGTCAGATGGTGAATCCGTTTCTTTTGCGCCGCCAGGGACGCGAAGACGTTACGTATCCGCATCCTTCACTCGAACCTGTGCTTAAACGCACGCTGGGTGTACCGCTTTTTCAGGAGCAGTTGCTGCGGCTTGCCATGATCGCCGCCAACTTTACCGGCGGCGAGGCGGAAGACTTGCGTCGAGCTATGGGCTTCAAGCGATCGCAGGCGCGCATGAAAGAAATCGAGGTCAGGCTGCGCGCCGGCATGACGCAGAACGGAATTCCGCCGGAGGCGCAGGAGAAAATTATTCTTTCCATCTCCTCTTTCGCGCTCTATGGGTTTCCTGAATCTCACGCTGCTAGCTTTGCGCTGATCGCTTATGCCAGCGCTTTCTTGAAGTGCCACTATCTCGCTGCGTTCACTGCCGCGCTGCTCAACAATCAGCCGATGGGATTTTATTCTCCGGCGACGATCGTGAAAGATGCGCAACGCCACGGATTGAAAATGCTGCCGGTGGATGTGACTTGCTCGGAGTGGTCGTGCACGTTGGAAACAGTGGCCAGTGGTCAGTGGCCAGTGGCCAGTAAGGCAGTACCAAGTACCGAGTACCGAGTACCCAGTGAGGCCTCTGTCATTCCGATTTCCGAGCGAGCGCAAGGGGCGGAGGAATCTCGCAACTCGGTACTAGGTACTGGGTACTCGCGACTCGCTCCGGCGCTACGCCTGGGATTGCGCTACGTACGCGGCTTGCGGGAGGAAAGTGCTCAGGCGCTGGTGCGTGAGCGCATGCTTGCTCCGTTCGCTTCTATCCATGACCTTACTCGCCGGGTTCCGGAACTTCGCAAAGATGAACTCACCACGCTGGCGGAAATTGGAGCGCTGAATGCAGTTTCCAGTACCCAGTACCAAGTACCGAGGTTCCTTCGCCCCTCGCATCCGCTCGGGGGTCGGAATGACAGAGGCCTCACTGGGTACTCGGTACTGGGTACTGGGCACTCGAAACTTCACCGCCGAGACGCTCTCTGGCAGGTAGAGCGTGCCGTGCGCGGCTCCGGGCCGCTGCTGGAAAATTTGCCCGAACCCGATGCGCCTTCGCCGCTCCAACCCATGAACCACGAAGAGCGTCTGGTTGCCGATTTCCACGGCACCGGTCTGACCGTGGGACGGCATCCCATGGCGTACCGCCGCGATTGGCTGAATGCCATGGGCATTCGCCGCGCCAGCGAACTCCGCGACATTCCCAACGGGAAGCGTCTTCGCATCGGAGGTTGCGTAATCACGCGCCAGAGGCCGGGAACCGCAAAAGGTTTTGTATTTCTCAGTCTGGAAGATGAAACGGGAGTGGCCAACGCGATCATCACGCCTGATCTTTTTCACCGCAACCGCCTGCTGCTGACCTCAGAACGATTCCTGGCCATCGAAGGAATTCTTCAGAATCAGGATAACGTGATCTCAGTGAAAGCGGAGCGTGTGCAACCCCTGTTTGTCACGAAAGCTGAAACCGTTTCGCACGATTTTCACTGAACCGATTGGGAAACTAGAAACTGAGAACCGAGAAACTGCCGTCACTGCTCGGGTGCCGCCGGTTCTTCAGGTTTGCTATTCTCCGGTGCCGCGAGCGGCAGCCTGGTGGCTCCACGCATGATGTCGCGCTCCTCCGGGGAGAACATACCTCTAAAGCGGTTGGAATCGATGATTGCTTCCCGCTGTCCCGGCGGCATCGCGCGCAGGTCACGTACCGCAGTAGTCACCATGCGCCGCCGGTCGGGCGGAAGCTGCTGCATGCGGCCGAACAATTCTCGCGCCTGTTGTTTCTGACCGGGCGTCAGATGTTCCCACGTCTCCATGCGGTTCAGCATGCGCTGTTGTTGCTCCGGAGGAAGACTGGCGAAATGATGGAGCCGCTGCCGCAACAACTGCTGCCTCTCTGGAGGCAACCGGCGGAATGCCGGATCGCTCTGCAACGCGCGCTCCTGCTCGTTAGGCGATAGGCCTTGGTAGCGGCGTAGCCAGTCGCCGGCATGACCTCCAGGGCGAGCCAGCGGACGGTTTTGATTCGGCGCCGACGGCCGTACCTGGACAGGCCGGAAGTAGTTTCGCTGCGCGAGGCTGGGAGATGGAGACACCGCAACGGCCGCCGCGGCCAACGCAGCCGCAGCCATCCATCGCGTCATCAAATTTCCCCGTCCCATTCTCCCGCCCTTGAAATCGCCTTACTCCGCACTACACCTCGAACTTCTGCTTCTTACCTCTTCTTACCTCTTAGCCTCTTACGGATTTGCCACCACGTCCTTCTGCACTTCCAGGTCATCCAGCAAATCGAAGTCGGAATACAGATCGTGATTCTTTTCCAGAGCCTGCAGATCGCTCACCGCCGTCCCTGGCTCTGTCTGATCCATAACGGCGATCTCGTCATCGCCAGCGTTGTAGATTCTGTTGCCCTCGGAGAGGAACAGGCCCACTCCAACCGCCATCAGCACCGTGAGCGCTGCGGCCAGCACCGGACGCCGGAACCACGCCAGCCAACCCGCCTGCGGCTTGGCCATCTCTTCCCGCAGCCGCGCCTGCAGACGCACATCAAAATACGACGACGGCTCCGGCACACGCCACTCATCCAGCAGCGCCATGGTCTGCTGGATTTCTGCCATCTTTCCGGCGCACGCGCCGCACTCGGCCAGATGTCCCCGGATCTCCGGGGCCATCTCCATCAAGCCGGACGCCACGTCCGGCATCATTTCGCGAATCTCATCGCACTTCATAACCATGCTCCCTTGTTTTCTCTTCGCCCTGTCACTTGTGGCCCCGCCACTTCCGGCCACATCACTTCAACCAGAAAAAATGCGTTCTATAAAAATTCTTTTAACTGTTCCCGCAAAGTTTCATACGCCCGAAACAACAACGATTTCGTCGCTGACTCGCTCAACTTCAGAACATCGGCAATCTGCTTGTAATCCATCTGCTGGTACTTGTGCATGATTACGGCCAGCTTCTGCCGCTCCGGCAGAGCTTCCACCTTGCCACGGATCGCCAGCATCCGCTCCCGCCGCAGCAAAGCTTCTTCCGCTGTGATCGTGCCGTCGGCCACGTCCAGCGTCGTTCCGGTTTCCTCGTCGGGCTCATCCAGGCTGACCGTCACCTCCGGGCGTTCGTGGCGCGTGTCACGCGCGTGGTTCACCGCCAGGTTGGTCGCGATCCGATACAGCCAGGTGGTGAACTTGGCGCTGGCTTCGTAGGTCTGACGCGAGCGGTATACGCGCAGAAAAACTTCCTGAGCCAGATCCTCCGCAGCCGCCGAGTTGCGAGCCATGCGGTACATAAAACTCACCAGCGGCCGCCGATACTTCTGCACCAGGTAATCAAAGGCGGACTGGTCCCCCGCCTTCACTCGCAGCATGACTTCGGCGTCCGTGTAGCTTTCGGCACCGGCCATCGCGGGTTCCAAAGCGCCCGCCGGGCGCGGTCCCAGCGAGGCCATTAGGACGCCCCGGTCCATGGCGGCAGTACTCACACTAGATTGAACCCCGTCAGGGAGGGAAAGTTGCTCTTTGTCCTGATCAGACGAAGCCCCGGAAGTCCGCCCAGATGAGGAGGATACGGTAGGTCGAAGGGGCCTTTTTTCGTCCGGCATCAGCAGTCACATTGGACACGGGTGCCAGCGGTTCCGAACCCGCCCTTGCCCCTGCCGAGCATAGGCTACCATGCCCCGTTCTTGTGTCCAAACACCGCCTCCGGCAGCTTAAAAGCACCTGGCCCGCACGGCACGCATTGCGCCCTTGGAGTTGCGCGATCTAGCCACTGATGTTTGAATAGAAAAGGGTTGGGCGCTTAACTCAGCGGTAGAGTGCCATCTTCACACGGTGGAAGTCATAGGTTCGAATCCTATAGCGCCCACCATCTTTCTATTTTCTTCCGCAGGTTCGCTCGCGCCGGCAGGCTACCGGCGCTACTTTCCGTAGCTGACTCTCCAGATCGAGTCCGAGCCATCGTCGCTTACCAGCAGCGAACCATCCGGAGCCACCGTTATTCCCACTGGGCGTCCCCACACGTTGCCATCGGGCAGCACAAAGCCAGTGAGAAAATCCTCATACTCGCCGCTGGCGTGGCCGGTCGAGTGTAGAGGGATACGGATTACTTCATAGCCCACGCGCACCGCTTTGTTCCAGGAGCCGTGCTCGCTCGCGAAAATGTCTCCCTTGTACTCAGCTGGAAATTGCTGGCCTTCATAGAAAGTGAATCCAAGCGACGCGTTATGGGGCTGCAACAGCACATCCGGGACGATCACTTTATCTTTCAATTCCGGATGCTTGCCCTGATGACGCGGATCCTGATGCCCTCCCATGTACCACCACGGCCAGCCGTAGAATCCGCCTTCTTGTACGTGCGTGATGTAGTCGGGAACCAGGTTGTCGCCCAGCGCATCGCGCTCATTCACCGAGCACCACAGCTCGCCCGTCTCGGGATCCACGGCAATCCCGCCGCCGGCATTGCGAATGCCGTAGGCATAGACACTTAAAGTGCAGTTCGCGGGATCGCACACCAGAATGTCGGCGCGGTCTTTCTCCCGGGGATGAGTGTCGGGATCGTCTACGTTCGATCCCGAGCCCACGGCAACAAACATTCTTTTGCCATCCTGAGAGAATTCCACCGCCCGCGTCCAGTGCCCGCCCGTACCGGGAAGGTCGGCGATGTGTTCAGCAGCGCCGCTCGCTTTCAGATCGCCGTTGTGATAAGGGAAACGAACCAGTTCGCTGGTGCTGCCTACGTACAACCATTGCGGATCAGGTCCGGGAGGATAGAACGCCAGGCCGTAGGGATGTTTCAAACCGCTGGCGAAAACGGCGGACTGCTCGGGCTTTCCGTCGCTGGTCAGCCCGCGATACACCCGGATGCGCCCGGGATCGCTCTCGGTAAGAAAGATGTCGCCGTTCGGAGCGGTGCGCAAGGTCCGAGGGTTATCGAGAGCGCCGGCATACAAACCCACCTTGAATCCAGGAAGC
>Ga0210388_10000366_pt1 | contig 38023 bp, 26 predicted proteins | sample IncBWC19OmetaG_FD_155485 | JGI IMG/M metagenome (GOLD analysis project Ga0210388, IMG submission 155485) | Forest soil microbial communities from Barre Woods Harvard Forest LTER site, Petersham, Massachusetts, United States - Inc-BW-C-19-O ...
CAATAGCGCCGAATCGCGTAACCGCTGGCTGGAAGTTTCCATACGCACGGGTAGCTACGAAACGGATGACACGCATAAAGTCGGCGAGCGGCAACAAACCAGCTCGGGCCCCGGCGTCTCTGTTCCCCTTGACGATGACGCTGGCGTTTTACGACGATCCGTGTGGCTCGAAACCGAGAGCCAATACCGCGCCGCCGCGGAAGCGCTCATCAAGATCAAGACCGGCAAAGAAGTGAAAGTCGACTCTGTTGAAAACCGCGCGCCGGATTTTTCTCACGAGCAGCCGCACACTTTCATTGGTCCACAAGTGACTCTCACAGTGGATCGCAAGCCGTGGGAAGAAAAAGTGCGCGTATACACGCGCACGTTCCGCGAATCCGCCGCAATCATCAATTCGATTGTCACTTTTTCGGCCCAGGCGCAGAACGTCTTCCAGGTCACCAGCGAAGGGACGCAACTGCAATTCGGCCAGATCCGTTATCGGCTCGAGCTTTTCATTCAGGGCAAAGCTCCGGACGGAATGGACATCGACCGTTACTACAACTTTGACTGGGTCAATCCCGCAGATGCGCCTGATGACAAGGCTGTCGCCGCAGCGCAGGTCACGATGCGGAAGGAATTGGAAGGACTCGTCGTTGCACCAATCAACGAGCCGTCGGTCGGACCGGCGCTCCTGACCGGCCGTGCCGCTGCCGTCTTTTTCCATGAAGTGTTCGGGCACCGCGCCGAGGGTCATCGCCAGAAGGACGCGGCCGAAGGCCAGACGTTTGCAAAAAAGGTCGGCGAACCAATTTTGCCGAGTTTCTTGACCATCGTGGACGACACTACGAGGAAGAAGCTCGGTTCGGAAGATCTACTCGGCTATTACCAATTCGATGACGAAGGTGTTCCGGCACAGAGCGTGACGCTTGTCGATCACGGAATCCTGAAAAATTTTGAGATGTCGCGCTCGCCGCTTGTGGGCTTCCCCACTTCCAACGGCCACGGCCGCCGTCAGCTCGGCGCGACGCCGGTTTCCCGCCAAGGCAATCTGATTGTGGAAAGCAACAAGATGGTCACCAACGCGGAACTGCGCGTAAAGCTGATCGAACTTATCAAAGCCCAAGGAAAACCCTTCGGACTGCTCATTGATGACATCGCCGGCGGCTTTACCTTTACCGGCCGTGGACAGCCACAAGCTTTTCAAGTTCTCCCGCTTGTTGTTTACAAGGTATTCGCCGATGGACGTCCGGATGAATTAGTCCGTGGCGTGGACATCGTTGGAACTCCGCTAGCCGCGCTCACCAAGATCGTAGCCACTGGCGATACAGCCGAGGTGTTCAACGGCTATTGCGGCGCTGAGTCTGGCTCCGTTCCCGTTTCCGCCGCCTCACCCGCGATTCTCATCTCGGAATTGGAAGTGCAAAAGAAAGAAAGCTCGACGGATCGGCCGCCGATTTTGCCGCCGCCCGCGCATGACCCTGTGAAGACGGGAGGCCAACAGTGAGGCGCTCTCACGGATTTGCAGCACTCACGATTTTCGCCATCACCCTGATTTGCAGTTTCAGGGCGCACGCGCAAGCTCCCAAAGACAACGATCACACCCTGCAGGCCATGCGGGACGAGATGGCGCGCTCGAAAACGCGTCTTGAGCTGAAAATTCCCGGCACTCCGCAACCTCAACGCCCTTACTACGTGGAATATCGGCTGCTCGATCTTGACGTGCGCGAAGTCGTCGCCGAATTTGGCGCGTTGGTCGTCTCCAACCACACGCGAAATCGTTTCATGGATGTGGAAGCGCGCATCGGCGATTACAAGCTGGACAGTTCCAATTTCATCAGCGACGACGGTTTCCGTGGCTTTATCGGTCCCACCGGTTCCGTCGGCATCGACCGCGACTACGATTCTTTGCGCCAGGATCTCTGGATCGCTACCGACCAGGCATTCAAGGAAGCTGTTGAAACTTATTCGCGTAAACAGGCCTACTTAAGCAGCCTCGCCCGGCAATCCGACATCGACGACTTTGCGAAAGCCGCGCCGCTGCAGCTCATCGAACCGCTGGTCACGCCTGACTGGAGCAATCGCAACTGGGAGCAGGAAGCACGCGAAACTTCCGCAACGCTTCGCAACTTTCCGCAAATTTACGAAGCGCGAGTGACTTACTACCTGGTTTATGCCACGGAATACTTGCTCACGAGCGAGGGCACGGAAATCCGCACAAACCGTTGCTTCGCCGCAATCGAATCGGGCATGAATACGCTTGCCGACGACGGCATGCAGATTAACCATATGTATGCGACGTACGCTCCAAAGCCCGTTGATCTGCCGAGCGTGGATGCGGTTAAAAAGGCATTGAACGTCACAGGCAGTGAGCTCATGGCATTGCGCGCCGCACCGCCTGCGCAGGACTACACCGGACCCGTGCTTTTTGAAGCGCGCGCTGCCGCCCCACTTCTGGCTCAGGTATTGACACCCGCGATCAATGGCTCTCGACCACCCGTTTCTTTCACACCGGTGATGGAACAACTTCTCACCGGGCTAGGCGGAAAGAGCGATTGGGTAGGCCGCATGGGCGCACGTGTCTTGCCGCCTGGTGTGTCTCTGATCGACGATCCTGGCGCGAAAGAAGCTCACGGAACAGCATTGCTGGGAGCTTACGCCGTGGATGATGAAGGGGTGCGCGCGGAGAAAGTCACCATCGTGGATAACGGGAACGCCAAGCAGCTTTTGATGTCCCGGCGCCCAGGCCCAGATTCCGATGTGTCCAACGGGCACGGTCGCTCAGCGTTCATAAACGACGCCAAACCCACCATGAGCAATCTGTTTTTCAAATCAACGGAGACGCTATCGCCGGCGGATTTGAAGAAAAAGTTTCTCGATGAATGCCGTTCGGAAAAATTGCCTTACTGTCTCGTGGTCCGGGAGATGGACAATCCCTCCATCAGCCTGCTTCATCAGGATGATTTCTCGGAATTGCTTGCCAGCTTCGGCGGCGGAGCCGGGACCGGCGACCGTCTGCCGCTCATCGTCTACAAAGTCTACCCGGAAGACGGACGCGAAGAGATGATTCGCGGCGCTCGCATCATCGGCCTGAATACCCGTATGCTGCGGAACCTCGGCGGCATCGGCAACGACGATTTCGTTTACAACTACATGCAAAGCCAGGTATCTGGGTTTGCCGGCACAGCCCTCGGCGCGTTCGGTTCGGCGCAAAACGGTTTGCCCGCTTCGCTGGTGGCCCCGTCGCTGCTCTTCGATGACCTGGAAGTGCGCGGCGCGCGAGGAGAACCCAAGCGGCTGCCGTTGTTACCTGCTCCGTCGATGACGGCAGACTGAACCGGATCATAGGCGTTGTGCGGTCTTAAGCGCCCGAGAAAACTACAACCATGAACGACCTGACCCGCCGTGGCTTTATTTTGACCGGCGCTACCATTGGCGCTTACGGTCTGCTCATCGGCGTTCAGCGCGCCTGCCGTTTTGCACTTGCTGATAATAAACCCGCGAAGGACGATTCTGGCCCCGTGCAAATTGTAAAATTTGCTGACGACGGGGCTCGCCTAGGCGTTGAGGCCGTGCCAAAGGTTGTCAAGAGCGACGCCGATTGGCGTCATCTGCTCAGTTCCGACGAATTTGACGTTACGCGCAAGGCAGACACCGAGCGAGCCTTCAGCGGCGCGTACTACAAGAATCACGATCCCGGGCTCTATCGTTGTATCTGCTGCGCAAACGCTCTTTTCAGCTCCGATACGAAATTCGACTCCGGCACGGGCTGGCCGAGCTTTTGGGCGCCCATCGCTAAAGAAAACGTAATAAGCAAAATAGATTTGAGTTTCGGGATGAGCCGCGACGAAGTGACTTGCGCCCTCTGCGACGCGCATCTAGGCCACGTCTTTGACGACGGGCCGAAACCTACCGGGCTGCGCTATTGTATGAATTCTCTGGCTCTTCGCTTTATTCCGCGCACAAAGTCCTGAGTTTCCACGGCTCGAAATTCAATCAGCAAAGAAACCGCCTTTCTCCTTTACTGTTTGACTTCGGCTAGCAGGTCTTCGAAATCGTTGATCGAGACACGATCGATTTTGCCGGCGATGGCGAAATCGAACGGCGAGCTCGCGTGCGTCGCGGATATCAACCCCATCTTTACTGTCTTGTCTCCGATATGGGCATACAGAGGCACAGCATCCTTCCAGGTATCCGGGACTCCGGCGCGGGCGATTTCTCCCTTGATGTGGGTTTTCCCATCCGGTGTGCCTTCCGTCGTAGCATGAAAGGTATATTGCGGCTCGCCCATTCCGTAGACGTACTGGTTGAAGAACCAATCCATCTTGTGGTTTCCGTCAAGATCCATCCCTTGCGTCATGTGCTTCTCCACGATTGCTTTGAAATCCTCCGTGGATGCGGCCTTGTTGTCGAACGTTTTGCAGTAGTCCTGCATCATTTCCTTGAACGCACGATCTGGGTCCGCCTCGCGTGAATTCATCAACTGCATGCGCAACATCTGCAGGATGTACGCACCCTTCGAATAAATTAGGTCCTGGTAGGCACCGGGATCGGTAATAGAAGAACGGATGCGCCGGCCCATCCAGATCGGGCCGAGCGAGCCGCGCGAGTGCCCGTAAGCATCTTTATTGCGAATTTTCTCCTTCTCCTTGCGCCATTCGCCCAGTGCTGTCTTCATGCTCTCGCGGTATTGCACGTACAAAATGCCAGAAAAATCTGCAAAACCTTCCGAAAGCCATTGATCGTGGTAACTCTTCCAGCCGACCCGATGTCCCCACCACTGATGAGAGCTCTCGTGACCGCGGAAGAAGTCCGTGAGAGCGGTTTCATCTTTGAGGCCGATGCAGTTGCGTTGCGTGGAATCCAGAAAGGAACCAGACCACAGATAGATGAGTCCCGGCCATCCTTGTCCATAAGAATAGCTGATAGGCAAGCTCGTGATGGAAAGATGCTTGTAGGGATAGGGGCCGAAGTAGGACGAGAAGACACGAACGGTATTGGCCATCTCCGTTCCCATCGTTTTGCCCATCACAGAAGGGCTCATGCTTCCTACGGCGCACGCAAGCTGGCCGGATTCAAAAGCACGTTGCAACGAATTCGTGATGTCGTCGCCTTCGCGGTTGGCGTAGATGTCCACCGCAACATCGCCGGCTTTATCGTTGACGACCTTGTAGTCGCCGTAAGCGAAGCCTGCGACAGAGAGGGGAATTTCGCTTTTCCAGGTGGTGACGCGAGTGCCGCCCTCAACGGTTTCCCCAGTTTTTCCACCAGTGGCTACAAGGATGGAATTCTTGGGACTGTGAAATGTAATGTCAAAATCGGATCGCGCCGAAAAGCTATTCGGCCTTTCGGGATACCAGCCCGTACTTTCGCAGAAATAATTTCCGCCGCCTTCCTTGCGAATGGCGCGCTTTCCTCCGTACCGAAACACGAGCGACGCTGGCGTGCCTACGCCAAGCGGCTGCGGGAGAATCACCGCCACATAATCTCCATAGGACTGATTGCGATCTTTTGTTTCTCGCGATTGGTAGAACGGAAGTGCATTGTTGCTGGAATCCTTGACCGATTCGAGACGTAGATTGGAATCGAGGTCGAAGATGAGCACGCTTTGACCCGCAAGGCGTGGCTCAAGCTCTAGGCGCGTTGTGGCGTTCAGGTCCGCGCCGGACGTGACGGCGGCATCAATTTTGTAGCCGCGAATGATGAAGTCTTCCTTGGCTTGCGGATCTTTCCATGCCTCGGCGCTCGTGTGGCCCCCAGCGGGAAAACTCATCCAGGTGTCAAATATCTTGAACGGCCCCACGTCTACCCAGCGGCCGATTCTGATGTCTTCCGAGTCCATCGCGTCATCGCGGATTTCCACCCACCCCTTCTCGACTTTCAGATCCGCGAGAAAGTAAGCAGTGCGTGCATGATCCGCCGACAAGATACCTTGCAGCATGCGCGGCATGGACGATTCGCCCAGGTCCTCGCGGTCCTTTTGGCGTTTCGCATAAGTATCATCGGCGGCGGAGGCCGAAGCCTGCCATTTCACCTGTTTGGCAACTTCGTCGAGCAGGCCATCCGTGAAACTGAACGTCGCATCGGTGAACTCCACATTAAGTTTGTCCTGCTTTGTAAATAGGTGGAGTTGCTGAGCCTCTAGCGGGTTAGGAGGCAGCACTTGCAGCCGCCCTTTCCCGTGGAAGACGGCGCCAAAAACGACGCCACTAACGGGCTGGGTGAACTGGATCGTACCGTCCGTCAGATTGATGTGGACCTGATCGCGCACGATCTCAACATTTTCTGCGTGGGCCGATTTGGCAGTGTCCATCGATGGAGCAGAAAGCGCGTTCCAAACATTTGCGGCAGCGGTCGAGCTGGCAGGCGCCTGCGCGAGGCTCCACGGCGCGAGCGCACACATCGCTACAAAAGATAGGACGAAAGTCCGAAGATAAACGGTCATTTGGAGGGCTCCCCGACGCTGCGTGAAAATACCCTGTCTTGGCTCAGACGGCAAGTGCCAAGAGGAATACGCGTGCGCGGAATGAAAATGCTTCTTCAAGCTCATTCCTCGCCCGATGATGTCGTGACCGAAAACTGTTTGCACCGAACCATCGCCCAGCAGGGAAACTTGGGGCATTTAAGGTAGTCTAGTCAGGCGATGACAGCAGCTCGGCAAAACGAGGAAGCGCACGAAAAGCGCAGGGCGGCGCTGCTGAGCGTGGGCTCTGCTGTGGTGCTGCTTTCGTTGAAGGCTTTTCTCGTTGTCCGCACCGGAAGCTTGGGTGTTCTCTCCGAGGCGCTGCACTCTGGCCTCGATCTTCTCGCGGCAATCATCACATTTCTCTCTGTGCGCGTTTCGGATGAACCGGCAGACGAACGGCATCCTTACGGCCACGGCAAGTTCGAAAATTTCTCTGCATTCGTTGAGACGGCCCTGCTTCTCCTCACCGCTCTTTACATCATCTACGAAGCATTTGACCGTCTCTTTTTTCACAGCGTTCACATTCAGCCGAGCATCACCGCCATCCTCGTTCTGCTCGTTGCGCTGGCTATCGACGTGACTAGGGCGCGTGCGCTCAAGCACGTGGCGCAGAAATATTCGAGCGAGGCGCTGGAAGCCGATGCGCTCCATTTCTCGACGGACGTATGGAGCACCATGGTGGTCATTTCCGGCATTGGCCTCGTCTGGGCCGGCGAAACATGGAATCTGCCGTGGCTTGCATACGCGGACGCTCTCGCGGGCCTTGCCGTTGCCGCCATTATTCTTTGGGTTGGGTCGCAGCTTGGCAAGCGAACGCTGGATGCGCTGCTCGATGTCGCTCCCAAGGGTTTGCAACAGGAAATCGCCATGGCGGTGGGGCGTATGGACGGAGTCTTGGATGTCGACCGAGTGCGCGTCCGCCGCGCGGGCAACCGCCATTTCGTCGACGCCACGGTCAGCGTTGCGCGAACGGCCAGCCTTGAACAGGTGCATGCGCTCAGCGATGCCATCGAGAAGCGCATCGGAGAAATTGTCCCCTCGGATGTCATGGTGCACGCCGAACCCCGCGCGCCGCAGGGCGAACATTTGTTTGAAGCCATTCGCGCCGTAGCGCAGCGCATGGGGTTGGCGATTCACGACGTCACGGCTCTGCAGCAGGCCGGCCAACTTTTCATCGAGCTGCATCTGGAAGTGGACGAAAACTTGAGCTTGCGAGACGCGCATCGCCAAGCCACCGAGCTCGAAGAAGGCATTCGCAAGCTGCGCGACGGTTCAACGGACGTGAACATTCATATTGAGCCGCTCGGCCGGCACATCGCCACGCCCGACGCTGGCGCTGGTGAAATGAAGCTGCTCTCCAGATCGATCGAAGAGTTTCTGAACGGCTTGCCCTCGGAATTCGACGAGCTCGTGAATTGCCACGATGTGCGTGTCCGTCAGGTGGAACACCACATTCTCGCTTCTTGCCATTGCACGATGAAGGGTGCGCTGCCGATTACGCAAGTCCACGACGTGACGGCCACGCTGGAGGACCGGGTCAAGGCGAAATTTCCCCAAATCTATCGCGTCACGATTCATCCCGAGCCGGTCGAAGAGAAATAACTCGCAGGGCTCTATCGTTAAGCTAAATCCGGCGGTCTAGCAGAACGGCCGAAAACCTGTCCTGCCAGCGCGAGAATCGCCGGGAAGCACACAAGCACATAGCGGGGCTCGGGCGTTTCAATCGTTGTAAGAAACGCTGTGCGCAGCAAAATGTAGCCGAGAAGCAAAGCGACGGCCAGCCGTAGCGCGTAGCTCTCCCGCGATATTCGCCAGGCTCCCCACAATGCGAGCGCGACGTAGGATGCATTCAACAAGAAAAATCCGAGGGTGACGGAAAAGTCGATTGGATCTTCCCGCCACGCAGCTCTAACCGGGAACAATTGCCCCGAAAACGGCAGCAACTCGATGCGTGGCGTAAACCAGATGGTGAACGCTCGCGCGACTGGCAGCCACAGATAAGTGCGCAGCGGGCGACGCGCCGTGCGCTCTTGCGCGAGCTGGCCGAAAGCCGCGTCTTCTTCGGGAGTGATTGTAACGTCGTTGTTGTACAGCTCGAGAAGCGCCGCGACTCGATCTTTTTCATCCTGTGTGTCGAAAGCACGCGCCGGAATGTCTTCCAGATTGATCACTTCATCGTCAAGCTTCCATGGAACGAGAAAACAATCTTTCATGCGGAAGAGCCAGGTCTTCTCCCACGCCATGAATCCGCGGGGGACAAATTCACCGGTCATATTCAAATTCTTGGGAGCGAGAAACTGCACTTCATGCAGCGTCACGGCATTCCGGACAGCCCAAGGCGCGAGTGGTGAGACACAGCCAATCGCGGAGAGCACCACCAGTTGTGCAAAAAAAAGAAGGCGCCGCTTCCTCAGCCAAATAAAAGCAAGCAGAATCCAGGTCACCACAAGCAGAAGAGGAGTCTCAGGACGAAAGAGCGTTCCCATTCCGATCAAGAATCCGCTCGTGAGTGCGAAAATCGACTCGGCGTGCTTGGCGGCCCATTCAGCTTTAAAGAGTGCCGTCTTGCCGCCGCTCTCGGTCCAAATCAGAGCAATCAGGGTCACGAACGCTGCCGCCGTGAAAAACCACGCGAACACCTCGGTCATGGGAACCGCTACGTAATTCGCTGTGAAGGGGCACAGCCCGGCAATCCACAGCGTCGCTATATAAACGCGCCGCCAACTCTCCGGATTTGGCCTCAGCAATGCCAGCATCGCGGCGAGGCCCGCCGTGAGCAGGCAAGCACCTAAGTCCACCCCCGTTTGTACCAGCGTGACGTACAGCCGCGCGTCCGGGCCTACGCGCCCCGTAATCGCGTAAATAATGGCCAAAAACGCTGGGTAACCGGGCATGCGCAGGTCGACCGGCACCAGTGCTCCGTCCACGGTTATGGCGTAAATGTGATGCTGCAGCCAATTCGTGGCCAGCTGTTCGTAAAGCGCCGTGTCCGTTGGAGCAAAGGGAAATTTGAACACAAAGAACAGCCGCAGGCAGAGGCCTGCTATCAGTGCGGCGACGGTATGCGAGAAAATTCGCTTCATGAACGCATCGCATCTTACAATAGAGCAGACGGAATCGCGCAGACGGTCTAGGCTTGCCCACCGCCCAGTGCCCTGCCAAGCCGCCAGGTTACACGCATTAATGTATGCATGGTCGTAGGCGTTGTTCTAAACATTCATGAAAGAACGCGGACCTATCTTTTACGACGCTCAACGTGCGCGATGGCGCCGCACGCGCCGTGTCATGGAAATCACAGGAGCTCTACTGACGCTCCTGCTCGCCTATTTTTTTGTCACGATCGTGGTAAGCGTTGAACTTCCCGCCGGCCTGCTGCCGGAAATCAAGCCTGCTTTTCATGCCCTGAAAACAGCTGCGAAGAAAAAATCGGTCGGGGGTCGCGAGGGCCGCCACCAGCGCGTGGCTAATATTGGCAAAGTTCCTGAAAGCTACGACCCGCTACGTGCAGCCTTCTATGTCAGCTGGGACGCTAACAGCCTCGCGTCGCTCAAGAAGCACTACAAAGATCTTGACCTGCTCATCCCGGAACAATTGCACGCCGTAACTCCGGACGGCGCTCTCACCATCGTAGACTACACGCATAATCAGACGCGACCGGTGAAAGCAACGCCCGCGGAAGCGCTCACCCTCTTAAGAGGAGATGAGCTGCACGAGTGGATGAGATCGCTCAACCCTCCCGTCGAACTGCCGATGATGGGCATGCTCGATAACTACGACGGCTATACCTGGCGCATCGACGAGATGGCCGCCCTGCTTGGAAATCCGGCGGCCCGGCGACTTCTCATTCACGATGTCACCGAATACGCTGTCCTGGCGCATCAGTCCGGCATTGTTGTGGACTTCGAGGAAGTTCCGGAAGCGAGCCAGGTTCACTTCAAACAGTTTGCCGCCGAACTTGCAACCTCCCTCCACGCCGCCAATCTGAAGCTCATGATTTCTCTGCCCGCGCGCGATGACGATTACGACTACGAATATTTAGGCAAACAGTGTGACGCCATCATCCTCATGAATTACGACCAGCACTGGCTGACGTCGCCGCCAGGCCCGATCGCCGCCCAGGATTGGTTTGTCGAAAATCTCCGCCAGATTCTGGAAGTTGTGCCCGCGCAAAAACTTGTCGTGGGCATTGCCAATTACGCGTACGACTGGGGCGAAACGGGAAAGAAAGGAACGTGGTCTGGCGCGGAGTTCAGCGTTCAGGAAGCTTTGCTGCACGCTTACGAGTCGGAAACCGACGTCGATTTCGACGAGGCTTCGCTGAATCCACACTACTCCTATTCCGACGAGCAGAATCACATTCACAGGGTCTGGGTATTGGACGCCGTGACGGCTTACAACCAGCTTCGCGCCAGCGAACGCTTAGGTGTGCAGGGCACTGCTCTCTGGCGCATGGGTTCCGCGGATTCCTCTATTTGGCCCATCTGGGACGCCACTCGCCCCGATGACACTGCTCGTCAAAAAATAAAAGATATTCCGCCGGGACCCGATTTGACTTTGGAAGGCAATGGCGACATTTGGCATTTTGCCGACACGCCCAAAGCCGGCCGCCGAAGTTTCCTGTATGACGCTGCCACCGATCTCTTCACTGACGAAACCTACGAAGAATTTCCACTTTCCTACGACATCGACCAAATCGGCGGCACGGCCGCAAAGAAAGTCGTCCTATCCTTCGATGATGGCCCGGACCCGCGCTGGACTCCCGAAATCCTCGATGTCCTCAAGCAAAAAAAGGCTCCCGCCGTTTTCTTCGTCGTCGGAGAGGCCGCCAACCAGCATCCGGAAATTCTCAAGCGCGCCTTCGCGGAAGGCCACGAAATCGGCAATCACACGTTCACCCATCCGCAGTTTGATCAAATCACCAAGACAGAACTCAGGTGGCAGCTCAATCTCACCCAACGCCTGATCGAGAGCACCCTCGGTGCAAAGACGATTCTTTTCCGCCCGCCTTACGGCATCGATCACCAGCCTGAATATGCCGAGGAAGTCGCCCTGCTTCCTGTTGCTCAGGATATGGGATACCTGATCGTCGGCCAGCGGATTGATCCCGACGATTGGAGCACTCTGGACGGCAAGAATCAGATGCCGGCGGCGAGCATTGTCCAAAATGTTTTACGCCAGGTGGACAAAGGCAACATCATCTTGCTCCATGACGGCGGCGGTGAACGCGCACAAACGGTTGCTGCGCTGCCGCAAATCATCGACGCTCTTCGCGCTCGCGGCTATCAGTTCGTGTCTATCGGAGACTTGATCGGGAAAACGCGCGCGGAAGTGATGCTGCCGCTCTCGACGCAAGAGAGGTTCGAGGCTCGCGCGGACGGATTCATCTTCACTATTTTTCAGTGGTTCCGGTTCACCATCGCAACAATTTTTATCGTTGGAATCGTCCTGGTCAGCGCCCGCGCGCTCGTCATCGGTATTCTTGCGCTTATCGAGAAGGTTCGCCCTGATCACGCCGTGATGCCTGTGCCGGAGCCCGCCGTCACGGTGCTGATTCCCGCGCACAACGAAGAGAGCGTCGTGGTTCAGACCGTGACCTCCGTGCTTGCCTCCGATGTGCAGTCGCTTCGCGTCATCGTCGTCGATGACGGTTCGACCGACAACACGGGCACGCTACTCGACGCCACCTTTGGGAATGACCCGCGCGTGCGCATTATTCATCAGGTGAATCGCGGCAAAGCAGCTTCTCTGCATCGCGCGTTGGCTGAAGCGGGCACCGAAATCGTCGTTACGATCGACGCAGACACCGAAATCGAGCCAGACGCCATCAGCAAATTGCTGCGCCATTTTTCCGATCCAACCGTTGGCGCTGTCGCGGGCAACGTGAAAGTCGGCAATCGCTCGCGGTGGCTTACGCGCTGGCAGGCACTCGAATACATCACCAGCCAAAACATGGAGAAGCGCGCGTTCGATCTTCTCAATTGCATCACTGTTGTTCCTGGCGCGCTGGGCGCGTGGCGAAAGCAGGCCATTGAAGCCGCGGGTGGCATCACCGCGGATACCGTCGCGGAAGACGCGGACCTGACCATAGGGATTCGTCGCTTGGGCTGGCGTATCAGCTATGATGAGGAAGCCATCGCCTGGACCGAAGCTCCCGAAACGGCGGGGGCGCTGATTCGCCAGCGATTCCGTTGGACCTTTGGCACTTTGCAATCTTTCTGGAAGCACAGCGACACTCTCTTCCGGCCGAAGCACGGAACGCTCGGCTGGATCGCGTTGCCAAATATTTTCGTGTTTCAGCTGGTCCTGCCGCTGATTTCACCGGTCATAGACCTGATGTTCTTCGGTTCCCTCCTCCTGTGGGGTCTGGCGCAATTCCGCATAACAAAATTGCCGCAACTCTGGACGACCGCGGACGTCGAAAAATCCGTCATTTTCTTCCTCGGTTTCTTGCTGATTGACGTCCTCACCTGCGCGCTCGCATTTGCCCTCGAGAAAAAAGAAGACTGGACTCTGCTTGTCCCGGTCCTTCTCCAGCGATTTTACTATCGCCAATTGATGTATGTGGTTTTGTTCCGCTCGGTGAAGGAAGCGGTTAGCGGACGACCGGTAGGTTGGCGCGGCGTTGAAACCGAGGCGCCGCCGCGCTCCGTTGCGCCTGCCCTCCGCGGATAGCCATGCTCATGCGCCGCCGAGCGCAGTTGCAACTCATCGCCGTTAAATCCGAATTTGTAGTCTAAGACGTGATGTAGACTCTGTTTCCATGAACGCGGAGGAATCCATCGATCGCCGCGTGAATGCTTTTTTCTTTGAACGGGCTCACAAGTCTATGAGCGTCGAACCACAATTTGCTGTTTATCCAAGTTTGCGAGACCAGCTTGTCCTCATCACCGGCGGAGCGACCGGTATTGGTGCTTCTATCGTGGAGCATTTCGCTTTGCAGGGCTCTCAGGTCGCATTCCTCGACGTAGATCAGAAAAGCGCAGAGCAATTGGTCGCCGGCCTTGCCACAAAATGTCCGCACCCTCCCGCTTTCTTGCCTTGTGATTTAACGGATATTTCTAAACTGCGTGAGGCCATCGCCCAAATCGAGGCGCGGTACGGGACGATCCGAGTGCTCGTAAACAACGCGGGAAACGACGCCCGCCATTCCATCGAGGAGGTTACGCCTGAATCCTGGGATCGCTCGATGGAAGTGAATCTCAGGCACCAATTCTTCACAAGTCAGGCCGTCATTCCGGCGATGAAGCGAGTGGGCCAAGGTTCGATCATCAACATGAGCTCGATCTGCTGGGTGATCCCATCCACGGGATTGCCGGTATACGTCACCGCGAAAGCCGCGATTGTTGGGCTTACGCGCACGCTTGCTCATGAACTGGGGGCGCATAACATTCGCGTTAACTGTGTGCTGCCCGGCGCCATTCTGACCGAACGCCAAAGGCTCTTATGGTTCACGGATGAGTATCGCGCGGTGATCCTGGGCAATCAGGCCCTGAAGAAAATACTATTGCCAGAAGAAGTCGCCCGCCTCGTGCTCTTCCTGGCCTCTGATGATAGCAGTGCCATTACGAGTCAAAGTTACGTGGTCGACGGCGGTTGGGTCTAAGCTATTTGCATCGCGCGACGACTCGTGTTTTTCTTAAACTCCGATGATTTCGCCCGCATCGTCCACATCGATCGATACTGCGCGTGACACCTTCGGCAGGCCTGGCATCAACATGATGTTGCCGCAAAGGACCACAATGAATCCTGCCCCAGCCGAGAGGGCCGCATCCGTGACGCGCAAAGTCCAGCCGCTGGGGGCGCCTAGGATTTTGGGATCGTCCGTGAAGGAATATTGCGTTTTTGCGATGCAAACGGGCAGCTCCGCGTAACCCCATTCGGAAAACTGCTGGAGCTTGGCGGTGGCTTGATCGCTGAAGGTAATGTCAGCCGCTCCGTATATTTCGCGCGCGACCTTTTGAATTTTCTCCACGATCGGCTCGTCGAGCCCATAGACTGGCCGTACCACTGGAGCCGGACTCCTTGCGATCAGTTCAACCACTTTTTCGGCCAGTTCTTTGGCCCCAGGACCGCCCTTCGTGAACGCTTCGGAAAGTGCAGTAGAGGTTCCGTGCTCCGCGCAATAAGCTTCCAGCCGTTTCAAGTCCGCGTCCGTGTCATTCGGGAACCGGTTGATGGCCGCGATCGTTGGCACCCCGAAACCTTTCAGGTTATCGATGTGCCGGCCCAGATTCGGCAGTCCTCGCTCCAGGTTACCTTCGCCTTGATTTCGGATGCTCTGCACGGTCGTAACGAGGACTGCCGCCGCGGGCGTGATGCCCGATTGCTGCATCACAATATCAAAATACTTTTCAGCCCCTAGGTCCGCCGCGAATCCCGCTTCATTTACAACGTAGTCTGCAAGCCGAAGTCCCATCTCTTGGGAAATGACGCTACTTGTTCCGTGCGCGATGTTGCCGAACGGTCCCGCGTGCACAAATGCGGGAGTGCCGTCGGTCGTCTGCACCAGATTGGGGAGAATAGCGTCGGCGAGCAACGCCATCATTCCGCCGGTCGCCTGGAGGTCTCGCGCACTCACGGGCTGCCCATCCCGCGTCGCACCAATGACAATGGCATCCAGCCGCTGTCGCAAATCCTTCATTCCTTCCGCAAGCGCCACAATTGCCATAATCTCCGAAGCGGCGGTGATGACGAATCCAGTCTTGCGCCCGCCGCCGTCCTTCTTGCTGTCCAGCGAGACAGCGATCCGCCGCAACGCGCGATCGTTCATGTCCATCGTGCGCGGCCACGTAATTCGCTCGGGATCGAGACATAAATCGTTGCCGTGGAAAAGATGAGCGTCGACAAGCGCTGCCAGCAGATTATGTGCCGAAGAGATGGCGTGAAAATCTCCATAAAAATGAAGATTGATCTTCGCGCTCGGCTCAAGCTTGGAGAGTCCGCCGCCCGTCGCCCCGCCTTTCATCCCGAATACCGGGCCAAGCGAAGGCTCTCTCGAGGTGATGACCACTTTCTTGCCGAGCAGCGCAAGCCCCTGCGTTAAACCAATGGCGGTAACGGTCTTGCCTTCTCCGGAAACGGTCGGCGACGTCGCCGTGACAAGGATTAATTTTCCGCGTCGCGTATACGCGGGATCGACCAGCAGCTCCAGGCGAACTTTCGCGCCGTGAGGTCCCACTTGTTCGTAATATTTTTCTGGAATTCCTAATTTGCGCGCGACATCTTGAATGGGAAGAAGAGTCTTTGTCATGCTCTCATTGGATTGTGATTAGGGATTTTAATTCCGAACCACAGGGTATCACAACGATCCATCCACCGGATTATCACCTCTGCATCGAATAACGCGAGCCACCTTTCAATGCGATGAGAAACCGGGAACGTGATGTCTATTCGATATTTCGTAGATTTTCAATCAATACCCGCTTGTTATACGATAGGCGTCTGCCTAGGAGAACTTCATGGCCATCACTTTTATGCTAAACGGCAAAGCCCAAACGGTGGACGTCAGCCCAGATATGCCGCTTTTGTGGGTTTTGCGCGACACCCTGAATATGACAGGGACAAAATTTGGGTGCGGAATGGCCTTGTGCGGAGCCTGCACCGTGCACATCAACGGCGAGGCCACGCGCTCCTGCATTACGCCAATCTCCAGCGTAAGTGGAAAGAAAATTGTGACGATTGAAGGGTTGTCCGCCGACGGTAGCCACCCCGTTCAGGTCGCTTGGATCGAAGAAGACGTTCCGCAGTGCGGCTACTGCCAATCCGGACAGATTATGTCGGCTGTCGCGCTGCTCGCAAAAAAACCAAAACCCACCGACGCTGACATCGACGATTTCATGAGCGGCAACATTTGCCGCTGCGGAACGTACCAGCGCATCCGAAAAGCCATCCATCGCGCCGCCGGCTCGCCAGCCCAGAAGGCATAAGCGTCTTCCAGAAGACTCGCCACTTTCATTGATGATCTGTTTCAGAAGGACTTCTGGCATATCCTGTGGGGTGTGCCCTGCCCGCATCAGCTTTCTCTTCATCTCATTCCCGTATTCGCGCTTTCGAGAAAGTGGCGGAGAAATCCCGGCACTAGGAAGTCATGGACATCCCCCAGGCCAAACAACTCTCCGGAAGGTAGCGCCATGTAAGGCCAGCCTCACGCAGGCGTGACAAAAGGTCGGTGGACGTGAGAGATTCGAGTGAAACTCTTCGATGATGGAACTAATACATCCGCACGTTACGAACGCGCTGGGAATCATTGCGCTTGCGATATGGCTGCACTTGTTTTTCGGGCGCGGGTGGTTTTGGCGCATTAGAAATCTGGATGCGGACGCGTTTGTCCGAAAAGTGCCGATAGAATGGCCGCGAATTGTAGTGGTGGTGCCGGCACGGAATGAGGCGGAGACGATCCAAACGGCTGTGACGAACCTGGTGCGGCAGGACTACTTGGGAGAATTTTCGGTTGTGGTTGTGGACGATCATAGTGAAGACGCAACCGCCACCCTCGCCCGACAGGCGGCCGACGAGAATCGCGCGGGAGACCGCGTGAAGGTGACAAGCGCTTCGGCGCTGCCTGAGGACTGGACTGGGAAATTGTGGGCGCTGAACGAAGGAGTAGCGGGTGACGCGGCAGAGCCGCCTACGTATTATTGGTTTACGGACGCGGACGTGAGTCATGCGCCAGACACGTTGCGGCGGCTGGTCGAGCGAGCGGAGCAGAAGACTCTGGACTTAGCGTCGCTCATGGTACTGCTACAGGCGAAATCATTGCCCGAGCAGGCGCTGATTCCGGCATTTCTTTATTTTTTTCTGATGCTTTATCCGCCGAAGTGGATTGCAGATGAAGAGCTGAGCACGGCTGGCGCCGCTGGTGGGTGCATCTTAATAAGACGAAAAGCGTTAGAACGAATTGGAGGATTGGCTCCAATCCGCGGCCAAGTTATCGATGATTGCGCGCTCGCGAAGGCCGTGAAGCTGAGCGGCGGAAAAGTATGGATGGGACTCACGCGGGAAAGCACAAGTTTGCGTGCCTATCGAACATTCGGCGAGATTCGCGATCTGATTGCGCGGACGGCGTTCACCCAGCTGCGTTACTCGCGTCTCATCCTTATGGGAACATTGGCGGGCATGTTTCTGACGTATGTCGCACCAGTGACTCTGCTTTTTGCACATGATTCAACGGCCCGGGTGCTTGGAATTGTTGCTTTTCTCTTGATGACTCTTTCCTTCCTGCCTACGGTACGTTTTTATAGGCTTTCGATCCTTTGGGTGCCCTTGCTGCCGCTCACGGCTCTGTTCTATGCGTATGCGACATGGCTATCAGCAGTCCGATATTGGATGGGCAAGGGCGGACAATGGAAAGGGCGCGCCCAGGCGCCCCGAGAGGTTTAAGTCAACGCTATCTATAATTTGTGGTGTAAATCCTGCCGCTCTTCCTAAACTATTGGCACTCTGCGATATCTCGGCGAAGAGAAAGCGCCGCCAGGATTATCGGTCCCACTGATTCCGTAGTTCCCCTTGGCGGGTTTGTCCACCCAGCCAGCATCTATCGCTAGTGCTTGGACAATCCCTCCAGTGCGTGTTGCGAAGTTTCCAGTTGGTCGCGCTCGTTGCTATCGGAAGGAGATTCGGCTATCAACTGCTTCTGTATCTCGATGGCTTGCTCCGCAGCTTGGCGAGCTTCTGCAGGACGGTGAGCACGGTCCAAGGCATACGCCAAGTGGCGAAGCGCGCGTGCCCGGCGCGAGCGCAGCAGGCGATCCTTCGGATTGCGCGCCAGATCCTCGTCAAGAATCTTGAGTGAGCGCTGCGCCATGCTAAGCGCCTCGGCGGGGTCAATTTTGCTCAGCGGATAGGACAGCTGAAAATAAGCGATCGCCAGGCTCAAGCGCGCCGACGCATTGCGCGGATCCGCATCGACAAGCCGCTGCGCCATGGCCACATACTGACGCCCTGCAGCCACAGCCTCGACGGGCTTATTGAGCCCTTCTCCTGTTTCCGTGTCGTAGATGCTGCTTTCGTAGTTCGCTGTGGTCATCTTCTGCCGGATGTAAACGGGGTTATCGGGCTCCGCCGCCAGCAAGGCATCAATGATTGGATCCGAATCGTGCAACGTCGCAAGTGCTTCGTCGTATTTTTTGTTCTCCGCGAGCGCTCCCGCGACAAGGGTTGATGTTAAGTGTTGGCGTGCACGCGAGAAATTTCCGGGCTTGAGGCGCGCATAGTCGGTCGCAAAAGCGAGTGCCCGTTGATAATAAGGAAGCGCATCCGCGTCGTGGCCCTCATAACCGGCGAGATCGCCCTGATGCACCGCGACACCGGTGGCCACCAATACAAGTTCCGGGTCATCGGGCTTTGCGGCCCGCAGGCGGTCGAGAATGGCGGCAGATTCCTCCAGGTTCTTGCGCGCCTCGGGAAGATGACCGGACAGCATAGCCAGATACGCAAACTCGGATTGGAGCGAGGCGAGTTCGCTGGAATAGGCAGGATTGATCGCGGACGCGCGGCGCTCAAATTCGATGGCTTTTCCATAATTGAGCAGTGCGTCGTCTGTACGACCGAGGTTTGGCTGACCTGGCATTCCCTGAACGCGAGCCACCTTTGCGTAAGCGACGCCTAGTTCGTTGAGGAGGTCCGAATCATTGCCGGCGCTGCGGCCAAGATTGTCGAGGTACTCGAGCGCGGTAGCGACCATTTTCTCGCGGACGGCGGTCGAGCCAGGCAAGCGGGCAACATCATCGTGCAGTTCGAGGAAGCTCTTCGCGAGTTTGCGAACCTGCTGAAAGCGTTGCCGCGCCAGATGCGCCTGATAGAGCGAAACACCCGTGCCCACCGCGAGCGACAGCACGACTGCGACGGCCGCAGCAATGCTCCAGCGGTTGCGCGCCCCGAAGCGCGAGACGCGATAGAAGAACGTATCGGGTCGCGCAATGACCGGCCGATGCTCGAGATAGCGTCCTATGTCTTCCGAGAACTGCTCGACCGAACGATAGCGACGCGCAGGATCCCGTTGAAGGGCTTTCAGGACGATAGTGTCAAGATCGCCGCGTAACGCGGGACCGCCAACGGCGGAAGGCGGTTTCGGATCGCTCTCGCAAATTTTGCGCTGCAACTCCGACGCGTCGTAACGTGTCAGAGTGTGTGGCCGTTGACCGGCGAGCAGTTCGTATAAGACGGCGCCGAGCGAGTAAACATCGGAAGCAGTCGAGACGGATTCGCCGCGAATCTGTTCGGGCGAAGCATAGTCCGGCGTCATCACAAATATCCCGGTCTGCGTGTGGACTGCAGAGTCTCCCAGCAGCTCCGGCGCAAGAAGCAACTTTGCGATTCCGAAATCGAGAAGCTTCGGCACGCCGGTGTCGCTGACCAGAATGTTGCTCGGCTTTATATCGCGGTGAACAATGAGCTTTTGATGCGCGTATTGGACGGCATCGCAGACTTGTCGGAACAGGCGAAGCCGGGCGGGGATGGACAGCTTTTTAGACTCGCAATAGTGGAGTAAATGCTGCCCCGGCACGTATTCCATGACGATATACGGCAATCCGTTGTCGCTGGAACCTCCATCATAAAGAGCGGCAATATTGGGGTGTTCGAGTGCGGCCAGGATCTGACGCTCATTGCGGAATCTCGCCAAGACGGCCGGTTCGTCCGTCTCGAAGCGCAGGAGCTTCAAAGCGACGTGTTTGCGGAATTGATCATCATCGCGACTCGCCAAAAAGACGGCGCCCATGCCGCCGCGGCCGAGCAGCTTTTGGATTCGGTATGGCCCAAGCCGGCGTCCTACCCATTGATTCAGAGAAGGCTGCGGCGCGCTGGGAGAGTCACCGCCCGCAGTGGTATCCGTTGGAAAAGTTGGACTCGACCCAAAGTCCGGAGATGGAGGATCCGGCGTCATTGAAGAAATCTTACCAACCGCTGAGACGTGAGGCAACGCGCGATCGTTGGTGAGTTGGCCTGAGAGATTTGGAATGGATTCAACCGGACTTTGGCTAGGACTAGGCCAGGAATTTAGCGAGTGGCTGCCAGTAATTTCCGTTCCACCCATCGAGCAGGTGGTCAGCGTCACCTTTTGGGAAGCCGGTGTGGTCAAAGACCACCTTTGTATCGGAACCCTGCTCGACAAGAACGAACCTGACAATCGACCACGCACCCGCAGGCCAATACGCCACTCGCCAGGCTTGGACGATCCGTTCATTGGTGAGAAGTTCAAGATTTCGTCCGAGAATAAAGCCGTTGAAGAGTTTGAACGCGCCGCCTGGCTCGGCGACGATCTCCGCGGGGATGTTGCCCTTCGCCATGCCGGATTGGACCGCCGCACTCAGCAGAATGACTTTCTGGAATTGTTTGGCATCAGTGAGCGCATCGTAGACGCGCTTGCGGCTCGCTTTGAAGACTGGCTCTTGGTGAATGGCGTCTTCGGTGTGAGAAATCTCTTGCGTGGCTTGCGCGAAAGCCTCGGCCGAGGCGAATCCTAAGCTGCCAAGTGTAAAAGTCGCGCCAGCGATCAACTGCCGCCGCGTCGGATTATTCGCAGACGAGCGTAGATTCTGTCGATTACTCATACTCATTCTCCTGGTGCTGCGGGAATTTGTTCGCAGTGAACTCTGAGGGCATGGAATCACGGCGCCAAAATATGTTCAAGATAATATTTTGGTGGAGGGGAGAATGCTCTTTGGGCGATACTTCGGCCCAGCAAATCAGGAGGAAGCGATGCCGTATCCGGCAGGACACCGCAACGAGGTTAGGAAAAATATTGTGAAGAGCGCGCGAAGGCTCTTCAACCGGCATGGATTTGACCGAGTCTCCTTAAAACAGATCATGGCAGGCGCGGGGCTGACGCACGGCGGATTCTACAGTTATTTTGCGAGCAAGAGCGAGCTGTATGTGGAAGTGTTGGGTTGCTTTTTTACAGACCCGGAATGGAAGAATTGCTGGGAAGGAGTGGAAGTGGACCTGGCAGCCGGCGATGTGGGACCGCAAGTGGTGCGGGCTTATTTGTCGCGGCAACATTTTGAAGACGTGGAGAATTCCTGCCCAATGACGGCGCTGCCCACCGACGTGGCGCAGCACTGTCAGTACAAAACGTGCATTCGAAACAGTCTTTCGTGCCATGGTGAGTGTCCTCGAGCGCAGCACAGTCAAAAATGGCGGACCGCGGCGACACTCCGCCCAGGCCATCGCCGCTTTTTGTGCGTGGGAGGAATGGTGGTAGCTCGAGCTTTAGCCGATCACGGGCATGCGGATGAATTGCGCGAAGCGTGCATGAATGTCGCACTGGAGCTGGGAGGCTGGAACAAAAAGGGGAAACTGGCGAATAGAGACTACAAACGAACCCAGAGTGCGCGTGCAGCGGCGTCTTAGGTCTGGCAGGAGAATTAAAAGCCTCAACTGTGCTGACTCGAATCAGCTTCCGCGATATGCTTCCGGTATGAAATCACAAGAGTACAGAAGCGCTTTGGTTTGGACGGCGCTTTTCGTTGCGCTGGCCGGTGTTTTGTTCATTCCTGGCGAGCTTTTCGCGCGGCAGGCAGCTTCCACGACGAGCTCTCCGGCCACTTTGTCAAAACCGGCGAGCGCTGAGCTCCGCGTTTCCGCGTATACGAAGCACGAAGATCTAAAGCTGAAAGTCGCCGACTTGAAAGCGATGCCTCGCACGACAGTAAGCGTCCACAATGAACACTCGAAAGCTGACGAGACTTACTCCGGAGTACGACTGGCGGACTTGCTTTCGAAAATGGAAGCTCCACTGGGACACGATTTGCGCGGCGTCGCATTAAGCGGATATATCGTCGCCACCGGTTCAGACGGTTACGTTGCGGTGATTGCCCTTGCAGAAGCAGATCCGAGTTTTCATTCGGGAGAAGTGATCGTCGCCGACACAATGAATGGACAGCCGCTCGACGCAGAGTCTGGACCATTCAAACTGGTGGTGACGGAAGACAAGCGCCCGGCACGGTGGGTACGCAATTTAGTTAGCATCGAACTTAAGTCGGCCAAGTAAATTCGCATTGTTCCTCGCAAAGTTTTGAACTGTGGCTCGTAGGGGCACGGCGTGCCGTGCCCCTACGGAAGGCTGAGCGCATTGCCTGTAAGAGCGGGCGAGCGTATATTGACGTGCGGCTAGGAAAACGATTCAAAGATTCCTGGAAAAGTTTAGGGGGGACCGTGTCGAAACTGTGTGGATGTGTGCTGTGTTTCTTGCTCCTGGCGGCGATGCCGATGACAGCGCAGGCTCCGGGAATTTCGGAAATGTACGCGCTGATCCGCGCGGAAGAAACGAACAATTCGAAGATTATGTGGATCATCCATGAGATCGCGGACGTATATGGGCCGCGCGTGACGGGGACACCGAATCTCAAGGCGGCAGACGACTGGGCCGTAAAAACGATGACATCGTGGGGATTGGCGAACACGCATCTGGAGCCGTGGACCTTTCAGCCGCCGAGCGCGGCAACGCCCGTGCCGGGTTGGGAGAACATCGAGCTTTTGGCAGAGGCGGTTACGCCATTTCATGGGCAATTGATGGTGATGCCGCTCGCGTGGACTCCAAGCACGAACGGAGTCGTAACCGCTCAGGTCGTAATCCTGCAGCCGCCGGGATTGGCGCCGCCGACAGGAGCAGGTTTCAATTTTTTTGGGAGCGCGCCGCCACCCGCCGAACCGAAATGGGCCGCGGCACCGATGCCGGCAGCACCCAAGCCGGCGGAGCCGAAACAACCAACACAGGCGGAGCTGGATACATATTTGAATGCGATGAAGGACAAAGTTCACGGAGCGATCGTGTTTGTGGGAAAGCACGTGGAAGTGCCGGAGGATATGAACCCAGCGCCAATGCGGCGGCCTGAAGACGAATGGAAGTCGCGTTTCGATGCGAAAAATCCGCGGCCGTTCCGTTTTCCCGAACAGCCGAAATTGCCGGAAGGCCAGTTAACGCGGCAGGAAGTCTCGCGCCAAGTGGACCAGTTCTTGGTGGATAACGGCGCTCTGGTGCGCGTCAACGACGCGGGGCGAGCACATGGCATCATCATCGCGCAACAAAATGGAACCTACGATTGGACGCGTGCCGTCCCGACTCTGGTCATGCGTAATGAGGACTACGGGCGGATATCGCGGGCCATTGGCGATGGGACGACGGTGACGCTGCGGGTCAACATTCAAAACAAGGAGTACCCGGAGGGCACAACGGCGTTCAACGCAGTCGGGGAAATTCCCGGCACCGATAAAAAAGATGAAATCGTCATGCTCGGCGGGCACTACGATTCGTGGCATGACGCGACCGGCGCAACCGACAACGGTATCGGCTCTTCGATGATGCTCGAGGCTGTTCGGATTTTGGCGGCGCTGCATGTGAAGCCGCGCCGGACGATTCGCGTGGCATTGTGGAGCGGAGAAGAAGAGGGGCTGCTCGGGTCACTCGCTTATGTGCAGCAGCACTTTGGGAGTTTTGAAAGCCCGAAACCGGAGTATGCAAAACTGGACGCTTACTTCAACATCGATTCGGGCACCGGAAAGCCGCGAGGCGCCGGCGTTTTCGGGCCACCGAGCTCGGCAGATATGGTGCGCGAGGCTATGATGCCCTTTGAGGATTGGGGATTCATGGGAGCGATTGCTTCGGACAGCCGGAGGACGGGCGGGACGGACAGCACTGCGTTTAACAATGCTGGACTGCCCGGAATTGGATTGGCGCAGGACCCATTCGATTACGGCTCGTTTACGCATCACACCAATCTGGACACGTACGAGCGGATCTATGAAGAGGACGTGAGAGAAGGCGCCGTGGAGATTGCATCCGCGGTTTATGCATTGGCAATGGCCGACGCGATGGTGCCTCGCTTCAAGGACGCGGAGATGCCCAAGCCGGTCCCCGAGCCTGCGCCTGGATCGTTGGCGACGCCGGTGCGGCATGTTCCCGCGAACTAGAACTCACATAACATTCCGAGAAGCAAAAAGCGCGCGGTGCGGAACACGCATCGCGCGCTTTTCGTTTGTGGGCCGTAATCTTTCGCTAGTGTGTGATATTAAAGTTGGCGTGGAGAGAAGCGTTCGAATCAGCACCAACCCAAACGTCGAAGGTCGCGGGTTCTTCGACCCACGATTTCGTCGCCGTGCTCCAGTAAGTCAACTCGTCATTTCCAAGAGAAAAATGGACGGTCTTTTTTTCATGAGCTCCAAGCGTAATGCGCTCGAAGCCTTTTAGTTCGCGAACGGGGCGCGAGGTGCTGCCGAACTGTTGATGAATGTAGAGCTGAGGAACTTCGTCGGCTGAGGAAGCGCCCGTGTTTTCCAGGTCGACGCTAACATCAATCGTTTCGCCAGGCTTGATTTCGCTGCGGCTGAGCTTGAGATTTGAAAAAGTGAAATTCGAATAGCTCAGGCCGTAGCCGAATGGATAGAGCGGCGTGCTCTCCTCATCCCAGTAGCGCTTGCCTTGATTTTCGGGAGCTTGTGTCGTGTTATGCGCGTAATAGATGGGAATTTGCCCAGCGTCGCGCGGCCACGTGAAAGGAAGTTTGCCGCCGGGCACGGCATTGCCAAAAAGAAGATTTGCGACTGCGTTGCCGCCCTGCGTCCCGGGATACCAAACATCGAGAATGGCGGGAATGTGGGCGGAGGCCCATCTAATGTCGAGCGGGCGTCCGTTCATCAGAACGAGCACGACGGGCTTGCCGGTCGCGGCCACGGCTTCGAGTAGTCGCTCTTCGTCGCCCGGAAGATCGAGCGATTCGCGCGAAGCCGCTTCACCGCTCATTTTTTGCTGTTCGCCGAGGACTAATAGAGAGATATCGCTGGCACTCGCGAGTTGGATAGCTTTGGTGAATTCGTCTTTGGATTGAGCTTCCGTCCACGACACTTCTGGCGGGATTCGCATGATTTGGTCGAAGAAGGACGGATACTTGCGCTGGACATGGACACCTTGAGCGTAATTGACTTCCGCGCGCGATCCGAGCACATTTTTTATTCCAGCGACAATCGTGACGGTTTCGGGAAGGTCGAATTGGAAAGCCCATGAGCCAAGCGTGTCTACTTGCGAATCGGCGAGCGGGCCAATGACTGCGATTTTTTTGTACCCATCCTTCTTCAGCGGGAGAAGGCTGCCTTCATTGCGAAGCAGAACGGCGGTACGTTCCGCAACCTCGCGAGAAGCGATGCGATGCTCGGGAGTCGCAAGGACTTGTTTGGAGCGGGCTTCGTCGACGTAAGGATGCTCGAACAGTCCGAGACGGATTTTCATTTCGAGAATCGGACGCACTGCCTCGTCGACTTGCTGCGCCGTGATCTGGCCGTGCTCAAGAGCCGCCGCAAGGCTTTTCGAGTACGCGGTAAAACCAAGGGCCATCTCCATGTTGACGCCCGCGTTGAATGCATAGAGAGCGGCTTCCGAAACGTCTTTCGCATACCCGTGGTTCTGCAAGCTTTTGACGGAGTTAGCGTCGCTTACCACGAACCCCGTGAATTTCCAGTCGTCGCGCAGCACGTCATGAAGAAGCCATCGATTGCCGGTCGTGGGAACGTCGTTCAAATCGAGGTACGCGCTCATCGCGGTTCCGATGCCCGCCTTCACCGCCGCGTGAAACGGCTTTAGATAAACATTTTGTAGAAGCGTCTCGGGAATGTAGGCTTCGTCGTAATCGCGGCCGCCCACGGCCGCGCCGTAGCCCGCAAAATGCTTCATGCACGCGAGAATGTGATCTGGCGACCCAATGTAGTCGCCTTGAAAACCGCGAACTTGCGCGGCAGCCATCGCAGAGCCGAGATACGGATCTTCACCCGCCCCTTCGACCATCCGGCCCCATCGTGGGTCGCGCGCAATGTCCAGCATGGGAGCGAAAGCCCAGTCGATGCCGACTGCGTGTGCTTCCCTGGCGGCGATGGTTTGCGCTTTTACGGCAGCAGCAGGATCCCAGGACGCGGCCATCGCGATTGGCACCGGAAAAATTGTGCGGAAGCCGTGGATCACGTCGAAGCCGAAGATGAGAGGAATGTGCAGTCGGGATTTTTCAACGGCTAGATGTTGGAAGTGATTGATCAGCGCTGGGTCGGTGACGAAAAGAAGCGATCCGAGCTGGCCCTTCGAAACGGCTCCGTCAAAAGTAGCGGGAGGGCCGAAGGCAAACAGCTGGTTCATCTGGCCGAGCTTTTCCTCAATCGTCATCTGCTTGAGCAGATTCTCGGCGCGCTGTCGTACCGCCGCGTCGTCGGGCGGAGCGCCGGAAGAGGACGTTTGCGAAGGAGCTAGCGGAACAACCGCCAACGCAAAGAAAAAGAGCAGTGCGCACGCGAGATTTTTTTGGTTGAGCCCGAATTGCTGGTATGTTTTCACGATAGCCTCCCGCAAGACGGCGTGATGCTAATAGGCGCGGAGCAAAGAAGCCAGAAGAAAATTGAGAAAAACGATTTACTCGGAGGCTGTGCGAACATCGGTGCGCCCGGCTCCAGGTTGGTCGTTCGCTGAAACAGGGACGGAGAGAACATGACGAAGACGCGGCGGAAGTTCTTGACGGAAACTTCGCTGGGGCTGGTCGGAGCGGCGGTGGCAGGCGCGCAGCAGCAGAAGCCGGGCGAGCCGCCTGCGGGAACGCCTCCGGCATTTGGAACGGGGCCGGCAGTGGGCCCGGAAGTGTCGCCAGGAACGTTTGCCGAAGCAGAGAAAGTGGTCCAGGTGGAAATGGGCACCGCTCATCGCGAGATGGTCGCCGAAAGCTGGCGCGGCAACATGGCGGCGCTGTATGAACGGCGCGTGGCGCCGCACAAAGTAGCCATCGAGGACAGCGTAGCGCCGTACTCGCAATGGGATCCGATCTTGCCGGGGCAGAAGCGCGGGCCAGAGCGCGAACGATTTGTGCGTAGTTTGAAAGATGCCGGCGCCTTGCCAGGGTGGGATGAGGACATTGCGTTTGCTCCGGTGTGGAAACTTTCTCAGTGGATTGAGACGCGGAAGATGACTTCGGAACGATTAACGAAGATCTATCTCGAGAGGCTGGAGCGATTTAATGGGCAGCTCCGGTGCGTGATCACGCTGACGCGCGAACTGGCGCTGGCGCAGGCGAAAAAAGCTGACGCGGAAATTGCCGCTGGAAAATACCGCGGACCGTTGCATGGAATTCCTTGGGGCGCGAAAGACTTGCTGGATACGGCAGGCATTCCGACCACCTGGGGAGCGGAACCGTTTCGCGATCGAGTGCCTGCGAAGGATGCGGCAGTCGTGAAACGCCTGCACGAAGCAGGCGCGGTACTCGTCGCAAAGCTGAGTTTGGGCGCGCTCGCGCTGAATGATATTTGGTTTGGAGGGCAAACCATGAATCCGTGGCTGTTGGAAGAGGGATCGTCGGGCTCCAGCGCGGGGCCGGGCGCGGCAACAGCGGCAGGGCTAGTGGGATTTGCGATTGGCAGTGAAACTGGAGGAAGCATCGTTGGACCGAGCATGCGCTGTGGATTGACGGGGTTGCGGCCGACGTATGGACGAGTGGCACGAACGGGCGCGATGACGCTGTGCTGGTCGCTCGACAAGTTAGGGCCGATGACGCGGAGTGTCGAGGACGCGATGCTTGTGCTGCAAGCGATTTCTGGGCCGGATGCGGGCGACGTATCGAGCGTCCACAGTCGACTGGATTTTGACGCGGCGACGAGCGCAAAGGGATTGCGCGTCGGATATTTTCCCGCGTGGATGAAGGAAAATCCCGCTACAGAAGTGGATCGCGCGGCCCTCGAAATGGCGAGTAAAGTAGGCATGATTCCAGTGGAAGTGAGTATTCCTGACTGGCCGTACGATTCGCTGAACCTGATTTTGTTTGCCGAAGGCGCGGCGGCGTTTGAAGAAATAACGCTCAATCATGAAGTGGACCAGTTGAAGGTGCAGACATACGACGCATGGCCGAACATTTTTCGCCAATCGCGATTTCTTTCAGCAGTTGACTTTGTGCAAGCGGATCGCCTGAGGCGAAAAGTGGCACAAGAAATGGCACGCGTTTTTTCTCAGGTCGATTTGCTTCTTGTTCCTTCCCTGCGCGATGAAATGCTTACGATCACGAACTTTACCGGGCATCCCTCGCTAACGATGCGGGTCGGATTTATCGAAGTCAGCGAAGCGCGCACGGATTGGGCGCCGGATCCGAGCCGACCGCTACCGAAGTTTTCGCCGCCAAGACGCGTACCGCACGGAGTGACGCTCATCGGACGCCTTTTCGAGGAAGGAACGGTTGCGCAAGCTGGTCTCGCGCTGGAAAAAGCATTCGGCGTCATGGGAGAACGCCCGCCAGGATTTTAGATTGCGTGCTGTAGCACGGCTTCGCAATCACTGTAGAGAATCAAGCAAAGCCAAAGCCCGAATCTGTGGTCAGTGGCCAGGGAATTTGGTATTCTGCGAAAGGTGAGGTACAGGGCTGTATCCTGTGGTTAAGGAGCGGCACCGGAGGCCGGCATGAGCGTTGTTCCTAATACGGGCGATGGAAAGATTACTGTGCCCGATCTGCTGCAGCGGAAGTCTTCAGCGGCAGATTTCCGAACCAATTCAAAGTCGCAGAAAATTACTTGTTTGACTGCGTACGACTATCCGACGGCACGTCTCCTTGATGAAGCGGGCGTGGATGTTTTGCTGGTCGGCGATTCGCTCGGAATGGTGGTGCTGGGATATGAGAGCACTTTGCCAGTTTCGATCGAGGAGATGCTGCATCATACGCGGGCGGTGCGGCGCGGGACGCGGCGGGCGCTTGTGGTGGCGGATATGCCTTATGGCAGCTATCACAGCGACATCGCGGAGTCGGTGCGAAATGCAATGCGGTTTGTGAAAGACGCGGGTGCCGAAGCCGTGAAAGTCGAAGGCGGCGAGCGGCGGCTGGAATTAATTGTGCGCCTTACGGAAGCGGAAATTCCCGTGATGGGGCATGTGGGGTTGACGCCGCAGTCGGTGAATGCGCTCGGCGGGTTTCGCGTGCAGGGCAAGACCGTCGATGCGGCGGAGCAGTTGATACGCGACGCACGGGCGGTGGAAGCAGCGGGAGCGTTTGCCGTCGTGCTCGAAGCTGTGCCGCGCGAACTCGCGGCGCAGATTACGCGAGAGCTTCGCATTCCGACGATTGGAATCGGTGCGGGACCGGATTGCGACGGACAGATTCTAGTCATCAATGATTTGCTTGGATTGACGTTTGGGAAGACGCCGAAGTTTGCGCGGCAATATGCCAACGTCGGCAAAGTGATCGCAAAGGCGGCGCGCGAGTATTGCGAGGATGTGCGCGGAGGGACATTCCCTTCGGATGGGGAGTCGTATCACGCGGCGCAGACGGCAAAGGAAGAGAAAGAAGCGCCGGTCAATAGCGATGGTGATTGGTAGGTCGAAGCGAAATTCAAAAAACGAAATTCGAAAAACGCAAAGTGGATTCCTCGCTGCGCTCGGAATGACAAGTACAAGGGCACAGCTCTCCGAATGACAATTACACTTTAGCGCTTTGAGTTTTGCGGAGGTAGGTTGAGATGACGCCGGAAGAGATGCGCACTCTCTATGATTACAATACCTGGGCGAATCATCGATCGCTGGATGCGGCGGCGAATTTGACTAGCGAGCAGTTCACAAAACCTATGGGATCGAGTTTTTCGTCGGTACGGGATACGCTTGCACACATTTGTGGGGCGGAGTGGATTTGGCTGGAGCGGTTTCAGGGGCGCTCGCCGGCTTCGCTGCCCGATATTTTGGAATGCGCAGATGTGGATAGCCTTCGCGCGAAGTGGGCGGAGCAGGAAGCTCGGCTGCTCACGTTTGTCGGCAAACTGACGCAAGAAGATTTGAACCGCATGATGGAATACAAAACACTGAAATTTGGCGTGTACAAAAATCCACTGTGGCAATCGATGCAGCATGTAGTGAATCATGGAACATACCATCGTGGACAGGTTACGACGCTGCTGCGGCAGCTTGGTGCGCAACCGATTTTGACGGACTTGATGCATTATCATCGTGAACGGGCGACGGCGGCTAGCGCTTGAAAACAGTCCGAGAGTTCAAAGTCCAAGACTTGAAACAAGGGACGACGAATAGGCGTGGCAATACCTTGGGAATGCACAGACTGAAGTCTGTGCCACTGGCCGCGTGGAAATAATCCGAACCATTGCCTGGATGAAAGAGTACGCGCGTGGGGCGCGGGCTGAAGGCCGCGTAATCGGCTTGGTGCCAACGATGGGTGCTCTGCATGACGGTCACACGGCGTTGGTAAAACGGGCGCGGCAGGAATGTTCGAGCGTGGTTGCGTCGGTGTTTGTGAATCCAAAACAATTTGGACCCAAGGAAGATTACAAGAAATACCCGCGCGACTTGGAGAAGGATGCGAAAACACTCGGGGACGTGGGCGTGGACGCACTGTTTGCGCCCGGCGTATCGGATGTTTATCCGGAAGGATTTCGAACTTACGTGAATGTTGAAGGTATCAGCGAGCGACTGGAAGGGTGTTCGCGGCCGGGACATTTTCGTGGCGTGTCGACCGTGGTGCTGAAACTGTTTGAGATCGTGCAGCCGCATTTTGCTTATTTCGGTAGAAAAGATGCGCAGCAGGTGCGCATCATCAGCGAGATGACGCGCGATTTGAATCTCGATACGGAAATTGTGGTTTGTCCGGTTATTCGAGAAGCGGACGGGCTGGCGCTTTCTTCGCGCAACGCGTACTTGAATGATGCTGAACGTAAGGCTGCGACGGTTTTACATCGCGCGCTGGTGACCGTGCGAGATGAGTCGTCCGCGGGCGTGCGCGACGCGTTGCAGTTGCAGACTGTTATGCGCCGCATAATTGAAGCCGAGCCGCTTGCTACCGTCGATTACGCGGAGCTTGTCAGTGCGGGTACGTTTGAGCCGGTGGTGCGAGTGGCGCGGCCGTGCTACGCAGTGCTCGCGGTGTTTATCGGCAAGACCCGCTTAATCGACAACCTTCTGATCGAGCCTTCTCCTCCGGGGTCAGACGATTTAATCTTTCATCTCTGATATCTGCATATCTGTATGCAACGAACGGTCCACAACGGAGGGCGACTATTTTTTGGAAGCCTCGGCGAGGACTTCGGTTGGGTGCCCCTTCGCTTTGACGTTGTCCCAGATGTGTTCGAGCTTGCCGTCGGCGTCAATAAGAAATGTGCTGCGGATAATGCCGAGAAACGAGCGGCCGAGAAATTTCTTCATGCGGCGCGAGCCATAGGCTTCGATCGTTTTCAGATCTGTGTCACTGAGAAGATCGAAATTGAGTTTTTGCTTGGTTTTGAAGCTTGCTTGAGCTTTGACGGAGTCGCCACTCATACCTAGGATGACCACTCCCAGCTTGTCGAATTGCTTTTTTGCGTCGCGAAACTCGGACGCTTCGATGGTTCAACCGGACGTGTTGGCCTTTGGATAGAAGAAGAGGACAACACGCTTGCCGAGAAAGTCGGAGAGCGAGACTTCGTTGCCGGTGTCGTTTTTCAGGCGGAATGCGGGTGCTTTGTCGCCTATTTTGAGCATATGAGAATCCTCCGTGGCGCGATTAGATAGAGCCTACGCCGCGAGTAAAGTCAAAAGCAAAAAAAGATGCCGGGCTGAAGCCCGCCACTACGTTTTCTGCTCGATCATGACAGGAGCTTTCGCAGGATGTCGTTGACGGCTTGCGGGTTGGCTTGGCCGCGCGTGGCACGCATGACCTGGCCGACGAAAAACTTGAATACGCCTTCATTACCAGACTTAAATTTGGCGACGTTGTCCGGATTTTTTTCGATGACCTCGCGAGCGGCCTGTTCGAGCGCGCTTGTGTCGTTGATCTGGGCGAGGCCTTCCGCGGCGACAACTTCGTTCGCGCCGCGGCCACTCTCGAACATTGTGGCAAAGACTTTTTTCCCGATGGAAACGGTGATTTGGCCGGACTCGACTAGTTTCAAGAGTTCGCCGAGGGCGGCGGGAGAGACCGGGCTGGCCTCGATCTCTTTTCCGGAATCATTCAAGCGTCGTAAAAGTTCGGTTTGAATCCAGTTAGCGGCGGTTTTGGCCGGCGCGCCCGATTTTACGACGGACTCAAAATAATCGGCGAGCGACTGCGCGGCCGTCAGAACGCCAGCGTCGTAGGGCGTTAAGCCATGTGCAGAGATGAAGCGGGCGCGCTTTGCTTCGGGCAGTTCGGGTAGGGCGTGAAGGACCTCTTCGCGCCACGCGTCGCTGACCTGAACGGGAAGCAAATCCGGTTCCGGGAAATAGCGGTAGTCGTGGGCTTTTTCTTTCGAGCGCATGGAGACAGTGCGGGATTCGTCCTGGTTCCAGAGGCGCGTTTCCTGTGAAATGCGGCCGCCGGATTCCAAAACGCCGATGTGACGCTCGATCTCGTACTCAATGGCTTTTTGCACGTAGCGGAATGAATTGAGGTTTTTTACTTCAACTTTCGTACCGAATTCTTTTGCACCGCGCAGGCGGACGCTGACGTTGGCGTCGCAGCGAAGCGAGCCTTCTTCCATATTGCAGTCGCTGACGCCCGTGTAAAACATGATCTGGCGAAGAGTCGTGAGATAGGCATAGGCCTCTTCGGGAGCTCGCATGTCCGGTTCGGAGACTATTTCGCTAAGGGGCGTGCCGCAGCGGTTGTAGTCGATGTAGGCTTTCGTCGCCGATTCGGAGAAGCCCTCATGCAAATTCTTGGCGGCGTCTTCTTCAAGATGGAGACGCGTGATGCCGATACGCTTCTTTGCGCCCTCGTGATCGATTTCGATCCAGCCATTTGTTGCGAGGGGCAGTTCGTACTGGGAGATTTGATAGCCCTTGGGCAGATCGGGATAGAAATAGTTCTTGCGGGCGAAGCGCGAATGTTCGTGGACGGTACAGTTCAGGGCAAGAGAGGCGCGCATGGCAAGTTCGACCGCGCGTTTGTTCAGAATCGGCAGCGTGCCGGGCAGCCCCAGGCAAACCGGGCACACGTTAGAGTTAGGCGCGTCGCCGAAGCGGTTTGCGCAAGCGCAGAAAATTTTGGTGTTGGTCAAAAGCTGGACATGGACTTCCAAGCCGATGACGGTTTCGTATTTGGCGAAGACCTCGCGGTCGATGGCCGCCTCTTCTTGAGAAGATTTCGTCATGACGGAGCCGGAATTATAGCATCAGCGCGGCGGGGGATTGAATGGCATGCCGATCACGAGCAAGCGGGCGTCAGGGATATGCCCGGTCGGTACCCGCTGTCCCCACCCCCCCCGCACTTTTTTGTAAGAATATGAAAACATGTGGTTTAAGGTATGGTGGTGTGCGAAGAATATCATTCTAAAGGGGTTAGAAGTAGTTTGATTGGTCATTTTTCCGAGAACCTCGTTCTCCAGACGTAGAAGCCTTTGCTTGGTGGCACGGGGCACGACAAGTCATAACCCTAATTAGTGTCGGTTAACAATAAGACCACCCTCCCTTTTCTTGTAAATGTTGCGGATAAAGGAGTTAAGCCGTAAGAGGTGTATTCAGAAAGCAAAAACGCCAGCAGGGATGCTGGCGCTACCGGGAACGAGCTGCAATATTACCTAAGAAATATTGTACGTTCATGGATATATTTTGTCAAGATGAAAACCTGGATTAGGACGCTTAGAGCGCGCGGGACGGGGCGCCTTCGTGTTTCTCGGGGCAAGCTAGGTGAAGAGGCCCCTCCAATTCTCCACGACTGACCTATGTTTGTAGGCTTCAACAACATTGCGGGCGGCGATGGTGAGGTTTGCGGCGTTTAGGTGAACAAGGCAACGACTACTTATTTTGCAGGCGGCATATTCACACGCGGACGGCCAGACGAGCCGAGTTCCACGGTGAGTGGCGTCTGAAAAACCTGTTCGAGCAATTCGCGCTGAAAGACGGTTGCTGGCGGTCCAACGCGAAGGCATTTGCCCTTCTGAAAAAGAGCGACCTGGTCGGCGTATTGGCCGGCGAGATTCAGTTCGTGGGTTACGACGACAACCGTGTACCGGTTGGCCGACGCGAGCCGGCGCAGCGTTTCGAGCAGATCGACCTGCGCGCCGATATCGAGATGGAGTGTGGGCTCATCCAAAAGGAGGAGCAGCGGCTGCTGCGCGAGGGCGCGCGCCAAGATGACGCGCTGCTTCTCGCCGCCGGAAATCTGATCCATCAAGCGATCGCTGAGATGCTCGGCGCCGACTTGTGCAAGCGCGTTGCGAGCGATGAGGATGTCCTCTTTCGTTTCAAATCGCAGCGTGCGGCCATAGGGATGCCTTCCCTGGAGAACAAATTCCCAGGCGTGCGAAGGGAAAAGCAGAGGACTTTCCTGCTGGACCATGGCGATGCGCTGGCCGCGGGTCCGGTGCGGAAGCGTGTGCGTCACGAAGCCGTTCAGGAGCACGCGGCCGGAGAGCGGCTCCAGAGCGCCCGCAATAAGCTTTAACAGCGTGGATTTGCCGCAGGCGTTTGGACCCACTATCGCAACGATTTCGCCGGGACGCGCCTGAAAGCTTGTCGCTTCGAGCGTAAACAAAGGCGCTTGCGTGGGATTGGCGGAGTACGCGTAGCTGACCTGCTCGACGCTCAAGCGAATATCGGAGTTAAAATCTCCGGCGTCTCCCGAAGGACGCGAAGCAGGGGAGCGGGCGTAACTGCTCAAGCTAGTCTCCTGCGCATTAAATAGAGAAAAAGCGGGGCGCCAGCGATGGCAGTCATGGCGCCTACGGGAAGCTCCGCCGGAGAAACGATGGTGCGCGCGAGAGTGTCGGCGAGGACTACGGCGATGGCGCCGCCGAACGCGGCCGTTGGCAACAAGATACGATGATCGGAACCGAAGAGGAGGCGCATGACGTGGGGCACGAGCAGACCCACATAACCGATAGCGCCGCTGACGGAGACGGCCAGCCCCGTTAACAAAGAAGCTGCAATGTAAACGACTAAGCGAACGCGACGCACATCCACGCCAAGATGCATCGCTTCGTGTTCGCCACCAAGAAGCAAGTTCAGATCTGACGCCGTGGTGTAGATGGTTCCGGCGGCAAGAAAAAAACCGAAGCGCAGAATGAGGCTCACGATGTGCGGCGGCTGAGTCTGGAGTTCACCCATCATCCAGAAGGCGATGCCGCGATAGTTGCCGCCGGTCAGCGTAGACATGAAAAACATGATGATGGCCTGCAGAAAGGAGGCGGAAATAATGCCGGCAAGGAGCAGAGTGCCGCTGTCGATTTGTCCTTCGCGGAGGCCTAGGAAATAGACGGCCGTGATCGTGAGGGCGGCGCCAAGGAAAGCGCCGATGGGCGTCAAGAGCGCAGCCACGGCTGGGGCGAGCGCCAAATGAGGCTCAATAATCAGCGCGATGATGGCGCCAACGGCCGCCCCGCTGGAAACGCCGAGAACGTACGGATCGGCCAGAGGATTTCGCAGCAACGCCTGAAAGCTGGCACCTGCGACGGAAAGCGATGCGCCAACAAAAATGCCGAGCAGAATACGCGGCAGCCGAATATCAAAAATGATGAGCTGATATTCGCTGGAGAGCTGGCTGCTTTGACGAAAAAGAACGCGGAGCAAATCGTGGCCCAAGCCGTAGAGAGAGACGGGGACAGCCCCGAGCTTGAGCGCGATCACCACCACGACGAAAAGGACGGCGGATAGAATCGCGCATTGCGTAAGTAAACGGCCGAGCGTCAAAGGGCGCAAGCGCAGACCTCCATGAGGGCGGGAACCTCGTCGGATGAATTAAATTTTTGAAGTGAGAGTTGCGGCTGAGCTGGAGGCGGAATTTTCTTTTCCTTTTCGTCGTCGAGATGCAGAGAAAACGCTTCGGGATGCAATTGCCGCGCGAGATCTTCGATGGCGGAAACAATTCGCGGCGTGGTCCTGTTTACGGCATCGCTGATGACTGCGAAGCGGCGGTTGCGGACAGCATCGAGACCGCGCCATCCGGGGCGCTCGGCGAGCACGTCGAAATCATTTTGGCCGCTATCAGAGTGTGACGCGGCAAAAACCAGAAACTCTGGCTGCAGGCGGACCACCTCTTCGAGACTCATATGAGGCCAATCTTGCGCGGAGTCAACGATGGAAATGGCCCCCGCCAGTCGCATCGCATCAGCAATAAAGGTTCCCTTGCCTACAGAGATCAGGGGATCTGACCAAACAATGAAGAGAACACGGCGCGGAGGTAGCCCGCTCAAACGCTGCTGCAAATCTGAAACGTGGTGTTCCAGATCGGCGCGAAGCGTGGCGCCAACTTCCGGCACGCCGAGCACGTCTGCAAGCCGCTGCGTAGAGGAGACGATTTCCTGCACGGTATGGGGATCCGTGGCATAAGTGGGGATACCTAGCCCATCCAGAGAGTTGACTGTCTCGAGGCGATTCAAACTCTTGGTGACCAGCACAAGATCAGGCCGCAGGGCGACAATCTGTTCGAGACTTGGATTGATCGCGCCGCCCACCTTGGTTTTTTTCTGTGCATCGGCAGGAAAATCGCAATAATCCGTGTCACCCACGAGACGATCCTGCAAGCCAAGAGCATAGATCGTTTCGGTGAGACTTGGCGCAAGAGAAACGATGCGCTGCACGGGCTGCGGGACGTGCACGGTGCGGCCTACTTCATCAACGTAATCCTTGTAAACCGGTGACGTGGTCGGGCCTGCAGAAGGTGTTTGCGCCTGCAGTGTATCGCACCAGCATGCGGCGAGCATCTGCACAGCAACCGCACTGATCACCAGAATTTTTTTCCGTGCGTCTTTCCGTATCGGCACAAATCCCCGCGGACGAGAGTAAATCCCTTGCACAACAAAAAAGCCCCGCGAGACACCTGGGGGCTTCTTGGCGGCGCTTCTTCTCGCGAAAAGCGCTGGCTTCTGCGGCGCGGGAGGGTAGCCTGGCTCGCGGCTCATTTCAGCCGCTTACAGTGGCGGGACCGCGGCCGATTCTCACGGCCTTCCCCACTTGCCTTGCCTGCAAATTGAAAGCTCAGTGTATGCCGGGGGTCTGGGAGTGTCAACGTAAGGCATGAAAATGGAACAGAATGAATGCGTTGGCCGCATGAGTTCAGCGATTTTTCCAGTTGGGTTTGCGCTTTTCGACAAGCGCTCTTAGCCCTTCTTGAGAATCCTCGAGACGATACAACTCGTTGAGGAAAATATTCATGGAGTTCTTCATGCCATCGCGCAGCGAGAGCCCCATGCCGCCAAGAATCGCTTTCTTGGCCATACTGAGCACAGGTCCCGAGTGCGCGGTGATGCGTTCGCTCAACTCGTTCACGGTCTGGGCGAGCTTGGCTTCCGGAACCAGCCGGTTTACAAGACCCATTTCCAAGGCGCGGTCAGCACTCAGAGCTTCTCCGGTCAGGACAATTTCAAGCGCTCTCTTCGGGCCAACTAGAAAGGGCAAGATTGTCGATGCAAGCGGCGGGAAGACGCCAATGGAAATTTCCGGTTGCGCGAAACGGGCCTTCGGCGTGGCAATCACGAGATCGCCAAAAGCGGCAAGTTCCGCGCCGCCGCCGATAGCCGGGCCGTTTACCACGCAAATCACGGGCTTGCCGACTTCCAGCATGCCGGTGAAGGCAGCATAAAACGCGTCGAGCATTTGAAATACGCGTTCGGACGTATACTCACCGATGTCAATGCCGCCGCAAAATACTTTGCACGCGGAATCGAGAATGACAAGCTTCACTTCGG
>Ga0210388_10000367_pt1 | contig 37681 bp, 36 predicted proteins | sample IncBWC19OmetaG_FD_155485 | JGI IMG/M metagenome (GOLD analysis project Ga0210388, IMG submission 155485) | Forest soil microbial communities from Barre Woods Harvard Forest LTER site, Petersham, Massachusetts, United States - Inc-BW-C-19-O ...
GGGCCAGACATTGACTGGCGGCAATCCAACGCACACAGACCCGTATCGAGGAGGTTGCTAGCATTTCCCCTACTGGTCGATCCCGCTCTCCGTTGGAAGAGCGCCTGGACTCCTTTCTGATTCGAGATTATGCGAGGTTTATTCGGGCTGAGCTGAGTGAAAACGGGATGTTGTTGAAAGGCAGGTGAATATAGTCGCGATTGGCGGACGTTATCGTTGGCGGCTGCCGCCAAATTGGCGGCCACACGCAAAGCATGGCGGGCATCGCTACCTGATACAATTGGCGCGAAAGAGGATTTTCACGGTGTCTGATCCAAAAACTCGCAGGTTTTTTCTTGGAGCCCTGACCGCTGCTTCGGCGGCTCGCGTCTGGGGTGCAAATGACAAGGTCAATGTCGGCATTGTGGGCCTGGGAGGGCGCGGCAGCAGCCACCTCAATACTTATACGGGCCTCGCCGAGGCTCAGGTGGTCGGCCTGTGCGACGTCAACCAGGCGGCGCGCGAAAAGGCCCAGGCTACGCTCGTGAGGAAGAACCTGGAAAAAGCCAAGGAATTCGAAGACATGCGAGAGATGTTCGCCGATTCGAAGGTGGAGGCGGTTTCGATTGCGACTCCGAACCATTGGCACGCGCTTTCCGCCATCTGGGCGATGAAGGCGGGCAAGGACGTCTACGGCGAAAAGCCCGCTTGCTACAACATCCACGAAGGCATGCGGATGATTCAGGTGCAGCGCGAAACCAAGCGCATCATGCAAGTGGGGTCGCAGCATCGAAGCTGGCCGTTCAAGGTGAAGGCGATCACAGCGCTGCAACAGGGTTTGATCGGCAAGCTCTACATGACCAAGGCGCTGTGCTACAAGCTGCGTCCCTCGATCGGCCACACGCCGGATAGCCCCACACCTGCCGGCTTGAATTGGGATCTGTTCCTGGGTCCAGCGCCGATGCGTCCGTTCAATGAAAAGCGTTTCGCGTATTACTGGCACTGGTTTTGGGATACCGGAAACGGCGACATCGGGAACCAGGGTGTGCATGAGACCGGTATTGCGCGGTGGGCTCTGGGCGATCCGCTGTGGCCGAAAACGGCGATGGCGTTCGGAGGCAAGTTTGGGATCGACGACGATACCGAAACACCCAACACGCTTACGGCCGGCTTCAGCTACGGCGACCAGCAACTGGTGATTGAAGTGCGCGGCAAAATGACTAACGGCGAGGGCGTTCGACAGGCGCATGTGGTGACGGCGGGACCGGGCGCGGGCCGGGGCAAAGCGGGCGCAGCTCCGGCAGCGGCGCCTCCGACGGCTCCGGCGCCTACGCAGGTAGGATCGGCGAGCAATCCGCTCAACATCGGTGTCGGGGATCTGTTTTACGGCAGCGACGGTTGGGCCGCGATGAGCGACCAGGGGTTCCAAGCGTACAAGGGCGATTCGAGCGAACTGATTATGGAAGAGCGAAGTGAGCGTGGTGCGGGCGATCCTACGGGCCTTCACATGCAGAACTTCCTGGCGTGTGTGCGATCACGCAGAGAACAGGATCTTCACGATCCGATTGCCAACGCGGTGCCCAGCGCCAACCTCTGCCACCTGGCGAACATCAGCTACCGTGCGGGCCGTGCGCTGAAGATTGAGCCTGGTCCGGTTCCGAAGTTTACGGGAGATCCGGAGGCGACCAAGATGGTCACGCGTCCGGTTTATCGTAAGCCCTACGAAGTGTAGCTGGGGCGCTCTATCCGCATGCTGACGCATGGCGGTTCAGCAGGAGCGGAACTGTGATACCAGAGCGGAGCTGCGGTGGCGATCTGTGCCGGCTATTCTTCGCGTAGCGCGATTGCGGGGTCGATTGCTGTCACCTGGCGAGCCGGGATAAAACAGGCGGCGGCACCAACGGCCAGGAAGACTAACGAGACGGCGAGGAACGTCAAGACGTCGGTCGGGCTCGTTTCGTAGAGCAGGGTGGAGAGCACGCGGGTCAAGGCCATGGCTCCGCAAACACCGAGGATGGTTCCGATCAGCGCTAGGGCGATGCCCTGGCGCACTACCATCGCGACAAGCCCCGAGCGTTCCGCGCCGAGGGCCATGCGGATGCCGAGCTCGCGATTTCGCTCCGTGACGGAAAGGGTCATGACTGCGGCGATTCCGCTGGCGCTGATCAGCAAGGCGAGCGCCGCGAACACGCCGAGCAACGTGGCGGTTACGCGAGGCGCTGCTATCGATTCGTACTGAAAATGCTCAAGGGTACCGATCTGGTCCAGGCCCATGAAGGGGTCCACGTCGGCGAGCGCCGCGCGAAGCACAGGGGTCAAGGCGGAAGGGTCGAGCGGCGACCGTACGATCAAGTTGCCGGTAAATCCGCCGACTGTGGCGGTGTGGGAATTTGGGAAATTTTGGGCCATGGGCATATAGATTTCGCTTTTGGCCGGGTTCGCCAATCCATATTCGCGGGTGTCAGCGACAACGCCTACAATGTCGATCCAGGCATCGGGTTTGAAAGCGAAGGCGATTCGTTGGCCGACGGCGCTTTGCGTAGGCCAGTTATGGCGCGCCATGGTTTCATTGATCACGGCAACGGGCGGCACGGTGCCGTCGTCGTGCGGCGTAAAGAAGCGTCCTTCGATCAAGGGCTGGCCGATGGTTTGGAAATAGTTGGAATCCGCGACGGTGATGTCGACCGTGGGCGCGAGCTCGCCGCCGGGCAATGGGGGCCGGCCGTAGATCAGAAAATCGTTATGTCCAGGCCCTCCGGCGATGCCGCTCGGGCTCAAGGGCACGTTCGAGACCAGCGATGCCATTTCGACGCCGTTGATGGTGTTCACGTGACGCATGATGTTGTCCATCAGCGTAGGGATTTGACTGGGATTCTTGCTGTATTTCGCAAAGTTGGGAGTGAGCCGCAACGAAAGCAGGTGGTCGGTGCGGAAGCCGGGATTCACTTCCATGAGCTTGATGAAACTGCGGAGCATCAGGCCGGCGCCGATCAACAGAACGAAAGATACGGCTACTTGAGCGACTACTAATCCGCTGCGGAGTATCTGCCGGCCGTGTCCGGTGCCGGTCCGGCCACCGCCCTGCTTTAACGCTTCGGCGGCGCGTGAGGCGGAGAAGAAAGCCGGAGCCAATCCGAAAACGATTCCCGTACCGACGGCTACCAAAAGAGTAAACAGCAGCACGGGGGTATCGATTTTGACTTCCGCCGCGCGCGTGGAATAGCGGGCGGCGAATTTCACGAGGACCGACAGGGCGAGGGGCGCCACCGCGAGACCGAGCAATCCGCCGGACATTGAAATGAGAATACTTTCAGTGAGCAACTGGCGAAGGAGACGCGCTTTGGTAGCGCCCAGAGCCGCGCGGAGAGCAATCTCACGTTCGAGACGCAGCAGACGGGCCAGCATCAGGTTCGCTACGTTCGCGCAGGCGATCAGCAGGACAAAACCGGCGCCTGCGAGCAAGACGAAAAAAGTGGTTCGCGCGGTGTGGGTCAAATCGTCGCGCAAGGGGACCGCGGACATCGCGTAACCGCCTTGGCGCGGATAGGCGTCGGGATTGGCATCCGCGATCCGGCTGGCGACCACGGAAAGATCGGCTTGCGCCTGGTCCAGTTTCACGCCGGGCTTGAGCCGGGCGAAGGCGATCATCATGCGAGCTCTGCGATTGGCTTTGAATCCCGCCGACGACCTGGTGGGGCACTGCACGCTGGTCATATAGAGGTCGCTCTCAGAGGGATATTGGGGGATCGGGGGAAGGACGCCAATGACGGTGTGAGGCTTGCTGTTCATCTGGAAAACCTTGCCGATGATGGAGGGATCTGCGTTGCGATGCTGCTGCCAGAATTTATAGCTCAGCACGATGACGGGCGCGGCGTCCATTTGATCGTCAGCGTCAATGAAGGTTCTGCCGAGCAGGGGTTTTACGCCCAGAACATCGAAGAAATTGCCGGATACAACGGCGGTCTGGACGCGCTCCGCGGTGTTGGAATCGCTGAGCAGGAACACCATGGTGTGATGTTCGACGATGCCGTTCAAGGTGTGATTCTGCTGGCCGTAGTCGTTTAACTCTTTTACGGAAAAAGGGATGTTCGGGACGACGGCTTTGGTGTTCAACTGATGGAGCACCACCAGTTGTCCGCCGTCCTGATAAGGAAGCGGGCGGAGGAGAACTCCGTAGACCAAGCTGAAGATCGCGGTATTCGCTCCGATGCCGAGGGCCAAAGTAAGGAGGGCCGCTAACGTGAATCCCGGATTTTTGCGGAGCACGCGCAGTCCATAGCGAACGTCCTGCCAGAGAGTTTCGATAAAGTGTCCGGTTCGAGCCTCACGGCATTCGTCTTTCAGCGCTTCCATGCCGCCGACGCTCAATATGGCTTCGCGTCGGGCTTCTTCTGGTCCCATGCCGCGAGACCTGTTCAACTCGGCTTGGCGATCGACGTGATAGCGCAGTTCCAGATCGAGATCCTGCTCTGTTTTCTGACGGCGGAAAAGAAATCGAAAAATTGAAATCAGCCTGGCTGTCATGACGCCTCCTTACGCGGTGCCGACAATTCGCCCGACCGCAGCCGACAAGCGAAGCCAGTTTTCCCGTTCCTCGAGGAGCTGGCTCCGTCCACGCTTCGTTAACGCGTAGTATTTTGCCTGACGATTGTTTTCGGAGGCCTTCCAACTGGCCGTAATCCAGCCCTGCTCTTCTAGGCGATGAAGGGCGGGATACAGGGACCCTTGATTGACTTGGAGGACGCTCTCTGAAATCTGCCGGATGCGCTGCGAGATTCCCCAGCCGTGCATCGCTTCCAGCTCCAGCGTTTTCAAGATCAGCAGATCGAGGGTTCCTTGCAGCAAATCACTTTTTGGCTTTTTCACGCGCTTCTCCAGACGTTCTACAAGAACGATACAACCGCTCTTGTAGATTGTCAAGAGGGAGTCCGGGATAACTACAGTTTCACTTCGGTGGGGCTACCGTCGAAGACTACTTCCCGGCTGACTGTCTCTCCGGCGACGCGCACGACGATGTTCCTTTTCATTGGAGCGAGCATTTTCGAGTCTTTTGCCAGCCGCATGCTCAGTCGCCGTTGTTTATCGTTCCACGCGATGTTCACGCACATGAACTCGTGCTTGCGATAATCGAAAGTTTTCCCATCGTCTTCGTAGAGAGAAAACGTTCCGTCCGCCCCTGGGTGAACCCATAAGGTCAGGGGTCCATCGATTGCTTCGTCGGTATATTGCTTCACGGGACCCATTGGAATCACGGCGCCGGCGCGGACGTAAAGAGGAATGGTCTCCAGGTCTACTTTGCGGGTAATCTCTCGGCCCCCTTCAGTCTTTTCCTGAGTCCAGAAGTCATACCAGGTGCCATGCGGGAGGTAGAGAGAGCGAGACGTCGCGCCTTTATCTACTACTGGAGCCACCAGGATGTCGCGACCATACAAGTACTCGTCGCCACGCGACACGGCAGTAGTGTCCGCAGGGTAGTGTAACCAGAGGGAACGGATGATCGGGACACTGGTCTCACAGGTTTCTTTGACGGCGGAATATAGATACGGCATCATTTGATACCGCAGCTCCAGGTATTTCTTGCAAATTGGCTCGATCGCCGCATTGTGCAGTTCGGTTGGATCCGGGTGGTAATTCGGTGTCTCGGGGTAGCCAATCTCGCCGGTATTCCAGCCCCAGGGCAGGTGCAGCCGCCAATCCCGGCCGTGGGAACGAAACAGGGGAGTGAACGCGGCGAATTGGAACCAGCGCACATAGAGCTCGCCTGTATATTCCTGAGTGGGAACGAAACCGCCGATGTCGCTGCCCCAGTATGGAATTCCACTGAGGCCGCTGTTAATGCCGATCGGAACATGGTTCTTGAGCGTTTCCCACCTGGATTGCACATCGCCCGACCATAGAAACGCGGCGTAACGCTGCATGCCCGCGTAGGCGTTGCGGTGCAGCGCATAGACGCGCTCATTCGGCCGGACCATTTGCTGGCCCTCGAAATACATGCGATTGCGAGCCAGGCGAGACGGGGCGTCGAGCCCATCGCCTTGATCGGGCCACCAGCCATCAAGTCCGAGATCGAGCAAAGGCTGGTGTACCGGCCAGTAGCAGCCGACTTGACGATCGGGAGGCCAGTGATTGTCGGGGGTTCGTCCGCTGGGCAGAGGCGCCGCGGTGCAAGGATCCGCTACGGTTCCCGTTAAGAGATGTCCTTCGAGGACCACGTGGAGCACGACTTTGAAATGCAGGGCATGCAAGTCGTCCATCGTGCGCTTTGGATCCGGAAACGCTTTGGGATTCCAGGTAAATTCGCCGTTGTGCGTATTCCAGCCGTTCGGGCAGAAGTCCGTGCCGAGATAGATCATCGCTTCGCAGGGCAGCTTCTTATCCCGAAATTGTTTCGCTTCCGCAACGATCTCTTCGGCGGGGCCGAGTGTCCTATGCGATTGCTGGTAGCCGAGGGACCACATCGGCACCATCTCCGGGTATCCAGTAATTTTCGCGTACTCACTCAGGATCGCGGCCGGCTCGTTCGCTCCGATGACGAATAAATCGATCGGCAGCGATGCCTGAGGGTTTCCTGGCTGGAGCACGCCTTTCGCGCCGGTCAAATCGAACGAGCCCAGCGGTTGATGGACAAACATCGCCCAGCCGGAGGTTCCGATAAGAAACTGGATCGGTACTTTGCCTCCATGCGTTGCCAGTTGGTAACCTCCCTGTCCACTGCCCATTCGGTCGACGTTGCCGCGCCGATCGAACTGTGGTCCACCCTGGCCCAAGCCGAGGAGCGGCGATTCGCCGGTCTGGAAGGTGAGACTGCCAGTGGCCGCATCGCTGGTCAACTCCTGCACCAAACGTCCGCCTTTGCCTTCTATGTGAATCGTCAAGGGATTACCGGAGACCTTCACGCTCAGTTCCCCGCACTTGACTGTTCGTGAATTAACGGTACGCAGACGTGCGGCTGGTTTTCCCCAATTTTCTTTGACTAAGGCGCCATCGATAGGAACGGCCTGCACGTGACCATTCTCGATCGCTTGGATGGTGATGCGAACGGCTTGCGAGCTGACCGGCGTCAGGGAGATCTCCACCGGCCGTCCTGCGATCTGGATCGGCGTCGCCTGAGAGAACGCGAGACCGCCGCCCGCGGCGATATTCTTCAACATCCTTCTGCGCGTAATTACCCTGGACATTTTCGTTCGCTCCTAAGCCCTCAGCGATCGCAGATCAGCCACCATCCAGACGGCCCCTGTGATTAGGGACGTCAGACCAAATTCGGACCAGTTCAGATGGGCTTCCGGGTGAGCGATCAGGCGTGGAATCCAAACCAACGCACCGAAGAGCGCCAACATAAGGGTCATCAGGCGAAGCGCAAGCTGTGCCTGGCGATTGATGAGAATGGAAATCGCCGCGAGCCCAAATGCGATCGTCGTGAGGATAGCCCAAAAAGTTTGATTTGGAGGAATCCACTTTGGAACTAAGCTAGCTGTCGTAGAAAGATAGAGCATCTGACTCAGCGTAAATGAAATCGCGCTGACGCCGAGTCCAAGGCGCGCCAGTCGGGCGAATGCTAGCGAACGGGCTGCATTCGACTCCGTTACAGCGTACAAGGCAATCGCACCGCAGAGCGCTGAAAACTGTTCGAAGAAGCTCCCGTAGTGGAAATAAACGGTCGGGGCGGAAATGATGCCGGGGATGCAGGCGATGGAGAAAAGCGAATAGACGATACCGAGAACGATCGACGCCAAACGTGCGGCCGTTGGGATCTGCATCGCAATTCCACCGGCAATTTGAAAGATCATAAGACACCCGCCGACGACTCTTCCAAAAGGCAGGCTCCAGATCTGACTCAGGGTTTGCCAGGTGTCAGCGTCGTACCACAGCAGCGCGATGATGCCCAACAGCACCGCCGACCCTCCGAAGACGATCCGCCCGTACAACTCCGTTTTCATAGGGAAACAGTAGCACCGTGGCATGCAACTCGTCTTTTCCCGGATGCGGGCTCGCCTAAAACGGATTCGATATCAGCGCTTTCAGCTTCTCGTGATAACTGCGGCCGGACTGTAGCCGTGCTCCGCTCCGTAACACCACCACGTACTCTCCATGCCCTGCCGGCTGAAGTTCCTTGATACGGCCAACATTCACGATCAACGACCGGTGGATGCGCAGGAACGTCTCCGGATTGAGCGACGCTTCTAGCGTGTTCATGGTGGCTTGCAGCAGGTGGCACGGGCTTCCTTCGATTTGGTGCAGCTCGACGTAATTCTCCGCCGCCTGGATCCACTCGATATCGTCTACCGGAACGAACAATGTTCTGGATCCCGACCGGATGGCCAGGCGCTTTGCGTAGGGTGACGGAGTGGCTATCGCCTCCAGCAGCGAAACCATTCGCAGGCTCATTTCCTCGCCGTGGCTGAGCCGCGCCTTGGCTCGATCCAAAGCCTGGTGAAACCGCTCCGCCGTAACCGGCTTGAGGAGATAATCCAGGGCATTGATTTCGAAAGCCCGGATCGCATACTGATCGTGGGCGGTGACAAACACTACGGCCGGCATCTGTTCGGGGCCGACTTCCTGGACTACCTGAAACCCGTCCATTTCGGGCATTTGGACGTCCAGAAACACGAGGTCCGGCCGGCTCTCGCGAATTGCGGTCGCCGCCTCGCGGCCATTCTTCGCCTCGGAGATCGCGGCGACTTGCGGATCCCGGGTGAGCAGCATCCGCAACCCCTCCCGCGCAAGCGGCTCGTCATCCACGATCAATACCGAAAACTGCTTCATGCGGATTCGCCCATTCGAAATGGGATCGAGATCGTGGCCACGGTTCCGCCGCCCTCGCGTGGTGTCAGGACGAGCGATGCGCGGTCGCCGTAAAGCTGGTTCAGCCGCTTGCGCGTGTTGGCCAGCCCGATACCCTTGCTTTGGGGGATGCCTCCTAGAGGCATGCCGGGCCCGTTGTCGCTCACGGAGATTTGCAATTGCCCATCGGCCCGCACCGCCTGGATAGAAATTAGTCCGGCGCCGGCGCTTTTCGCAATTCCGTGCTGCACGGCGTTCTCCACCAGAGGCTGCAAACCCATGTGCGGCACCGCCGCGGGAAGGACGTCTGGGTCCGCCTCAATTTCAACCCGCAGCCGGTCGGGGAATCTGACCTCCTCGATAGAGAGGTAGAGCCGGACGTATTCGAGTTCGCGATCGAGGGGCACTTCCTGCGCGTCGATATCGGTAAGCACGGCGCGCAACAGGTCGCTGAAACGGCCCAGAGTCTCCTCGGCTTTCTGCCCGCGTTGTTGCCTCACCAACACCATGATCGCGTTCAGCGTGTTGAACAGGAAGTGCGGCTGAAGCTGCATCTTCAGCGCGCTCAAACGGGCGCCGGCGATTTGCGCCCGCAGCTCGGAGGCGTCCAACTCCAGGCGCATCGCTTGTTGCTCGCGTTCCCGGTACTTGCGGTAATAACGAAAACCCGACTGGATTCCAAGGATCACTCCGTACGAAATCACGTTGGCGTGGAAGCCGAAGATCAAGAGAATCGCTACGGAGCGGCGGTAGGAAGGAGAGACTGCAAACCCTGGCGGATTGGATGTATGCAGTAGAACAGCGGTCTCGACCGCGACCTCTCCGACGGCGTATGCGGCTGCCGCCATTACGTGCCCGACGGATCGCAGCGCGAGATGCGGCCGCTCAATCGGCCATCGGCGGCCCAGCCACAAGATGAGTGGCGTGAATGCGGCGGAGACATAAACCCGCACCGCCCAATACGTCATTTCCTGCCACGGCCGCGGATCGCCGAAAAACGATCTCCGGCCGGCGTCCTGGCTCAGGTAGAACAATCCGACCAGCGTCCAGGCGCCGAACACGAAGAGAAAGCTGCGAAGCGGGCGCAGTGCCGGATTTGTCCGCGGCACAACTCGGTCGCTATTTGCGGAACGTACTGAAGACGAAATCACGATCCTTCTGTTTCAAGTGGCACGAATAGCACGCTGCGCGGATATTGGCCGGGCCGGAGAGCACCTGGCTGTCGCCCAGTGTGCCGTCGAATCCCCATCCTCCCGTGTCCGAATAAAGGCGGCTGTCTTTCCTCATCACGTTGATGCCGACGCGGTTACCTTCGAAGCTGCCCCCTCCATTCTGATCCACTTCCAAACGCTCGTCCACCAGCACTGCGCCATCGGGAAATTTGCCGTTCGCGAAACCTTCGAGTGCCTGGGGATTAGCGTAATAGTGATGGAATCCGGCATTGGGGCCTTCCTTGGCGATAAAGCTGCGGGTCACGGCCCAGGTCCGATACCCGGCCGGAAATGGAACGGTCTGGCTAGAATCGGCGAACAAAGCCAACGCACATACAAGAGTGGCAAACGCAATCCCTGTGGTGATTCTCATAATTCCTCCCGTCGAACCATTCTGTGGAGCAGACGGCGGATTTCAGCCTGGAATTTGACCAAGTGGATCGGGGGAAGGACGAACTGGACGTTGCCACCATGACGGCACCTTTCGAAAGCGGTATCGTCTAATTGTCAGCCATAAGGCCTTCGAAGGAGGATCGAAATGAGACTTCTCGCATGTCTAGTTCCTGTCAGTTGCCTGATTGTGCAGGCTTCGGACAACGCCGCGGATAACAAGGCACCTCAGACCCAGTTCACCGTGCATGAGTGGGGGACGTTCACCTCGATCGCAGGTGAGAACGGCATGGCGCTCGAATGGCAGCCGTTCGGGGGTCCAACGGATCTTCCGTGTTTCGTCCATCGATTCCAGATAGGTTTCAAAGCGAACCTCAGCGGAACGGTGCGCATGGAGACGCCGGTCATTTACTTCTATACTCCGCAGGCGATGACGGCCCGCGTCCACGTCGCGTTCCCGAAGGGGTACATTACGGAGTGGTATCCGAAGGCGACGCAGGTAGCGCGGCCACTCGGGTCCGGGAACATTCCGGGGACGGGGGATGTGCCCAGGGGTCCAGGGATACGGCCGCCGCGCGAAGGTGAACCCGATTCGATCGAGTGGCCGGAAGTGCACATCGACCCATCGGCGACGCCCAAGTATCCTTACCAGTTCGAATCAAGCAACTACTATTCGGCGCGATCGACCAATTCGGCATCGCTAACGGCCGGCGGTGAAACAGAAAAATTTCTGTTTTATCGCGGCGTCGGCGAATTTCAGCCACCGATTGCAGTCGAAAGTGTGGAGGCCGATTACTTGCAAGTCCGGAACCTGGCGAAAAGCGATATTCCCGCGGCGATCTTGTTTCAAAATGCCGGTGGAAGAATTCGCTATCGCGCTCTGGGCGCGGTGAAGAACGAAACGAGCGTTGAGTTTCCCAAAGCCGACGCGAATCTGGCTGCGCTGAAGGTCGATCTCGAAAAAATTCTTGCGGAGCAAGGCCTGTTTCCCGCTGAAGCGCACGCGATGGTCGAAACGTGGCGGGATTCCTGGTTTGAAGAAGGGAGCCGTGTGTTCTACATTGTCCCGGCGAGCGAGATGGAATCGATTCTGCCGCTCCAGATAGAGCCGCGGCCGGACCGGATTGCGCGCGTTTTTGTGGGCCGCGTTGAATTGATTACGCCTGAGATAAGAAGCATCGTATCGACCGCGATCCAACATGGAGACCGGGAGACGCTGGAGAAATATGGTCGATTCCTCCAGCCGATCGCACGCGACCTTCACGCGTCCGGTTTGGCCCAAGAAGTTTTTCAAAAATATCTCCGTTTGGAAACTACCTGCGCCACGGGAAGCAAAGAGTGGTGAGGACGAATGACAGCAGCATCCGGACGCGTCGCCAGTTGCTCCGATCATTAGGATTCGCGGCCGGGGCGTCATTTAGCGCCTCTGCGTTCGGACAGGGCCGGTGCCGGGATGGCTATGGGACCTCCTCATGTCCCTTGGCCGAGGAGGTGGCAACCGCGCCCATTTCACCGTTGTTCGCCCCGACTGGATGGAAGAGCGTGGCGCTGGATCACATCACCTTTGAGATGCCGGACTACCACAAGGAAGCGGCTTTCTATATCGCACTGATGGGCTGGACTCTCCGCAGCGATGACGGTAAGCAAGCCGTGCTGGACATCGGTAACTGGGGCTCCGCTATCTTTCGACAAGTGGCCGACCAGCCACCGGCGCGGGTCGTGAATTTCTGCTTCGCTCTGGAGCCTTGGAATGCTGCGAAGATGCAGGCGGAACTCCAGAAACGCGGCCTGACGCCGGTGGCCGAGAATGATGGCAGAGGCTTCGAGAGTTTCCATGTGAAAGACCCGAACGGATGGGATCTTCAGATCAGCAATGGCCTGGGACTCGTCGCGGCCCGCAAGGTCCCGGTAACTGCGAAAGCGTCGCTGCCAGCGCCGTTTGAATCGACCGGATGGAAGACGGTGTGGCTGGACCACTTCTCCTACAACGCCCCGAACTACAAGGAAAGCGCCTCATTCTACTCAAACCTGTTGGGCTGGAAAGAGACCTACGACGAAGGAAGTCAGAATGAATTGATGATTGGCGAGATCGGAGACATCATCGTCCGGGGAGGCAACGCGAACGATCCGAATTTTGGGAAATCCCCGCCGTCCCGCAGACCGCGCATCGACCATATCTCATTCGGGATCTCGCCTTGGGATACAGACGGTGTAAAAGCGGAACTAGAAAAGCGCGGCCTCCGCGCGCGAATCGATACTTCTACGAAGGACGACATCCATGTCGCTGCCTTCAAGAGTTATCACACGACCACGCCTAATGGCTTTGACCTCCAGATCAGCTATGTAACGCATGAGAACCGCTTGGCTCTCGCCCGCGCCGTAAAGCCGAAATCCGGAGGTAAGTAGACAAACTGGCTCTTTCAGCCGGACCATCGGCTGCCCCGAAGATCCCTCCAACGTCCGTCCTCGCCGTACTCTTCTGGATGCAGCACTCTTGGACGCGGGTCTTCTGCCTTGTCGAGTTGAAGGACCATCCACTTCGGATAGGGAACGCCAGGGTCTGAGATCTCGTCGAGCAGACGCACGTCCTCGGCTGAGAGCTGAAGGTCCACGGCGCTGATGTTGTCTTCCAAGTGCTCGGGTTTTCGGGCGGCAACGATCACACTACTGACGGCCGGGCGTCCCAGCACCCACGCGAGGGCGACGCGGGACGGGCTTGCGTCGTGCCGTTTGGCGACCTCTTTCAATACATCGACGATTCCGTAGCCGTTTTCCTTATCAAAAGGTACGAACTGACCCGCCTCTGCGAAGCGTGTCCCAACGGGTGCAGGATTGTTCCGGGTGTACTTGCCGCTCAGGAATCCTCCAGCGAGCGCGCTCCAGACCAGAATGCCGATGTTGTGGTACTCGGCAAACGATTGGAATTCGTGCTCCAGTCCCCGCCCGACGAGGCTGTAGTACATCTGTGCCGTCACATATTTTTCGAGACCCAGACGTTCCTGAAGCATTACAGCGGTCGCGGCCTGCCAAGACATTAGATTGGACAGTCCGATATAGCGGACCTTCCCGTGGCGCACGAGGTCGTTCAGGGTCCGCAGCGTTTCCTCCAAAGGGGTGTTGCTGTCCCATCCGTGCACCTGGTAGAGGTCGATGTAATCCGTTTGCAATCGCCGGAGGCTCGCCTCCACTTCCCGCATGATATTCACGCGGGTAGCGCCACTCCGATTGAAGTTTTCACCCATGGGCAGCCGGACTTTGGTGGCGAGAACGATTTCTTCTCTGATGCCCTTCAGCGCGTTCCCTAACAGTGTTTCGCTCTCGCCCAGGCTGTAGACGTCCGCGGTATCGATCAAATTGACGCCTCTGTCCAAGGCCAATTGCACCATCCGCGTGGTTTCCTGCTGGCCGAGGTTGCCCATATTCATCTTGCCGCCGAACTGCATGGAACCAAGAGCCACTTCACTTACAATGAGCCCAGTATTTCCCAGTTTCCGGTATTTCATTCTTTATCCTCCTTCTCTGACCAGCCGGTGTTGAATAGTGTAACTCCATCGAAAATGGCGTTCGAGGAGATGCGTGCGATTGCGAGGCAACCTCGAATCTGACCGCTCCCCTATGAGAGCGTTATCGGTGATTCAATGGAGCCGGGACCTGCGGGAGCGATCCGTTGCGGGCGGAGCATTACAGCAGCAGGGCTTCAATACGATGCGCGTGCACCATATCTTCGCTCGGCGACCAGGCGAAGGCCGTGAATCTGCCGTCCTGTGAGGCGACTAGCGCGATCGCGTCACGCTGATCGTGTACAAACTGTGCCGCCGACAAATGGCGCGTGCCGCCGAACTGGGCTGGTTCGACAATCATCGGCCTCCCTCCCTCGATAGGCTCCGTGACGATTACATGGGCCACCTGCGGGGATTTCACGCGGCGGACGATCTTGGCGCCAAACGCAAGCAACTGGTAATCCGTCGTTATCAGCGTAGCTCCGTCAACGGCAGTAAGCCCCGCAATTCCGTCTATGGCACGGGCCAGCGCATCTTCCCACCGGCGGCTTGGCTTGCCCGCAGCATCTTTTCGCATTAGATCCGCGAGACCGGAGAACGCGGGTGCGACTGAATACGTGATGGGTTGCAGAATGGACTCGGTCCAGGCATCCGACCCCGTCGGCACTACCAGCAGCATTCCGCCACGGCCATGCATACGGATCGACACGGCAAGCTGCAAAAGAACATTAACCGTCGAACTGGTGGCGAACTGTGATTCCAAGCGGAGGAGTGAAGTGAGCAGGGTCGGAAAGGCAGGGCTGATCGCAGCCTGAGGATCGATGATCTTGATCTCGTCCCCCTGGAGTACAGCGATGTTGATGAACTTGCCGGATTCCTCCCAAGGGCTCTGTTTCACAACCAGCAAACCCGGAAGGATAACCTCCAAAATCAGACAAAATGCCGGTAGGTTGCGGGCGATGCCCCAAACGCACAGTTCACCCTTCTGCTGCCAAACACCAAGATGAAGGCCGATCCTCTCCACAGCTCCGGCGAGTTTAGTAAGATCCTTGGGTTCTAAAGAAAGCGAAGTTGCGAAGGAAACGGCATCGTCCACTTGCCCTGGCGCAACGAAGGCCAGGGAAATGCGCGGGATGTAGCCTTCCTCCCGGCGCAGACTGGTCCAGAATGCCGCGTCGATCAAGGCCGCTAATGTCGCCGCATCGGGCAGCGCGGCTGCGTGCTCCGCAGAAAATTGTGCGGGGGTGGAATGAGCCGCCAAATGGCGATGAATGCGATTGGCCGCCAAGCGGGCGGCGGCGTAGGTCGGCTGGATCACCAGGGCGTACCGCCGTCACGAAATTCGGTAACCGCGGCGTTGGAACAATTCATGTACTTCCAGTTTGCGGCTTCACGCCTGCCCTGCTATCCCTACGCCCGGCCCGAAAACTCGCGGTCCTCTGTCGAGATTCTTACACTTTCACCCTGCTTGATAAAAAGTGGAACCCGAATCTTGAGCCCCGTTTCGAGTGTCGCCATCTTCGTGCCGCTGCCGCTAGACGTATCGCCACGCACGGCTAGTTCGGTTTCGGCGACCTTCAACTCGACAAACATCGGCAACTGCAGATTAATCGGATTGCCGTTGTATTTGTTGATGTTAAGCAGCGTACCCTCCAACAGAAGGTCCAATGCGTTCCCGACAACTTCGGCAGGAAGAATCAATGTCTCGAAGTTTTCCTGGTCCAGGAAATAAGAGCCATCCCGGTCGCTATACAAATAGCTGACCGGAACGAACTGTAAATCCGGCTCTTTGAACTTTTCACCAGCCTTGAAAGTTTTATCCGACACCGCACTCGTGAGAAGGTTCCGCATTTTCAGGCGCACCAGAGTCTGTCCTCCACGGGCGGTAGGCGTGCTTATCTCCGCATCCATGCAGGAGAAGGGAGTGTTTTCAAACTCAAAGACGGTCTTGCGCTTAATGTTAATTGCCTCGATGAGGGCGGCCAAATTGTCCGGTCCTTCCTCTCCCAGTATAAGTCGTCGCCATCGGCATTATCCAGCCTCGTCTAACACCTTTCTGCGGAGTCGCTTATGGGACGGGGAACCGGAACCACTATGACCGCATCCAACTATTTAGAAGCTGCGAGGGAGGCGAGATGAAAATCAAGCGCATCATGACGGAAGTAATTGCGGCGATCCTTGTGGCTGGAATTCCCGCGATATCGGCGCCCAAGACGAACACGACGGGCGGCCCCACTCAGATGGTTATCACAGTGCGTCCGGCGCCTAGCGACGATCGACCGGACAGCCTGGAAGTTAGCGACCTAATGGTGCTGCGGGGTAATATTCCCGCGCCAGTCGTTCGTTTGGAGCGTTTGTCGGCCGGGTTGGCAGACATGCAACTCTTCGTGCTGTTGGACGACTCCTCGAGGTCATCGAGCGTCGCGCTTCAATTGCGGGAGTTGAAGACGTTCCTCGAATCGCTACCGGCCACGACTCAGGTAGCCGTGGGTTATATGCGGAACGGCACCTTCGGTCTGGCGCAGAAATTCACCGCGGATCACCAGGAAGCGGCCCGCGCCTTGCGCCTGCCGGCGTCTATTCCGGGGGAAAACGGCAGCCCCTACTTTGTGCTCTCCGATCTTGCGAAGCATTGGCCGTCGAAACAATCCACGAACCGCCGCGTGGTGCTAATGCTGACGGACGGAGTAGATCCTTATTACGGTGGGGCAGATCTGGACGACCCGTACGTCAATGCGGCGATTCACGACGCTCTGAAAGAAAGCGTGATGGTCTATTCCATTTATCTTCGAGGAGCCGGCCCGCTTTGGCGGAGCAACTGGGTTACTAATTTTGCGCAGTCCCGGCTTATGGAAGTCAGCGACGAAACCGGGGGCTATGCGTACTGGCAAGGTTTCAGCGATCCTGTTACGATCTCGCCTTTCTTGAAAAACTTTCGAGAGCGACTTGACAATCAATACCGGGTGACGATCGAAGCCTGGAACGAGAAGGGCGTCCAACCTGTCAAGTTGAGAACGGAATTGCACAGCTTGAAGATCGAGGGGCCCACACGCATTTATGTACGCTAATGCAGTAGACGGAACGGCAATCGAGTGCAACGTCCTGTTACGGCTTACTTTGCGGGCGTGGCCAATGGCTTCCCCTTTTCGACGTAGTAAACTGCGGCCAGTTTGAGCGGTATCGTGCCGGTGTTATGCGCATCGTGAATCGCTCCGGCTGGAATCACGAAACCGTCACCGGCCTTTATGTGGAGCGGCGGTTGGCCATCGATCAGAATTTCACCCTCCCCTTCGATGACATAGCTGATCTCCTCACCGGGATGCGTGTGGCGCCCGGCAGAAGCTCCTGGCGTAATTGTGACGCTCGCGATTACCGCCTGATGACCTCCCGAGACGTCCTGAATCTTGACGATCGTGCGCGTAACGCCGGCGTTTTGGGCGACGAGCGCCGCTACGGCCACAAATCCCAAGACAGTCAACTTTCGGCTTGCATTCATACCACTCACCTCAGATGTTCATTGTAGGCCCTGGGGCGGGAAATAGAAGAATCGCGGGGAAACTGCTACCCTGAAGCGGCGATACCATTTAAGAAACAGAGGTGAATTCCGTTGGCTGAAGTTCAGATAATCAATGGCGAGAGTCTGGAAAGCGCGCTCAAGCGCTTCAAGCGAAAGGTTCTCAATGAAGACATCATCAAGGACATCAAGCGTCACGCATTCTATTTGAAGCCGGGTCAGAAGATGCGTGTCAAAGCGGCACTGGCAAGGAAGCGGAGTCGCAAGAACCGTGCGCGAGATTCTGAGTCGGACCGCAATCGGCAGTGAGATCGACCCTTCGATAGACAACCGGGAGCCCCGGTCAGCGACTTTGCAAATGCTGGCCGCGATCCTGTTGACCGGATCCCGACGATGCGGCACGCTGTCAGATCCATCCGCGCATTCGGTATGCGATGATTTTGCTGGTTTCCGTGACCAGTTCCACAAACACCTGACAGCGCAGGGTCCAGTCATTGCTTTGTTTCAAAGCAAAAGGGATCGGCCTGGGTTCGACTTGGACGCCTGCCTTCCTGAACTCCCGAATACTTCGATACATGTGATAGTCGCTGGTCAGCAGTACCTTGTGCCCCGGGTTGTTCTTCAAAAGCGCCGCTGCGAACAACCCGTTTTCGTGCGTCGAGCGGGAGCGGTTTTCGAGTAAGATTTCAGCCTCCGGGACGTGTTCGAAGATAAGATAATCGCGCATCGCTTCGGCGGTGCCGAAGCCGCCGCACACCACGATGGTGCGAAAATGACCCTTCCGCCAGGCCCACACTGCGTAGACCGACCGCCAATAGGTCTCCACACCCAGGTATCCGTCAGCCGGACTCTCCGCACCGAGCACAATCAAAATATCTCCGTCGGGATCGGCCCACGGGCCCGCCAGAATTTGCGCGTACCAGCGATCGACGGGTGTGATGGTCACAATCACCACGATCAGCCCCAGGAGCATCAGAGCAACTTTGAGAAACGCGTAGAGGCGCAGCAGCACGCCTCCAGCGTATCTCGCCGGATGCCTGCGGGCACTCAGAAGCGAATCACGGCACGCTTGCGGTGACCTTACTTACGTCCGCGCGGCGCCTCGTGGCCATGAACATCATGCATCGCTTTTCCATGAAATTCTGCGCGGTGCTCAGCGGGACGCTCGCCGCGGGCCGGGAAGGCTCCGTGATAGCCATGCCGGTAATCAAGGTGATGATCTACGTGGCCGTAAAAATGTTCTGGCCCGTGAAACCATGGTCCGGCGCCGATAAAAATGCCGCCCGAAAACCACTCCGGTCCGTAGTAACCGTCTGGCGCGCAGTTATAGGGAGGAGCCTCGTAATAGCCATAAGGACATACCGGGGGCTCTCCGATGCTGACTGCAACTTGTGCATTCGCTGTTCGCGCAGGACCGAAAAAACAGCCCGCCGCTATTGTCATTAAAGCAACTGCCCTTAGTGTTTTCATGAATTTCCCTTCCGCTTTCACGCGCGAAACCCAGCGCTGCTGTCATGAGTGCACGTTTCATTCCAAAGCACCAATTTGTCTACCTTCTGGCCTGACCACAAGCGCGAGGACGCCAGTTATCTCGTTATGCGATAGATCCAGCTATTCGGGCAATTATGAGATTTTATCCGGGAAATTAGTGTCCGGCTTTTTTTCTGAAACCGTTTCCAGGTGGAATGAAACGGTGAAGTGTCCATCTGCGCTTAAAGGCTTGAAAGCTGCCACTTGAGGCGGCCACTCATTCGGGTCAACGCGGACAATTCCCGGTGACGCGGCAGCCAGAGCGTGCCCCAATTTAATCAACTCATCCTTGGACCCGATGATCATGAGTCCGTTCTCACGCCCCCTGTAACGGTGAATTCGCATCTTCCCTTCGCTTTCGTGCATTAACAGTGTGTTTGCAGTTTATCAATCAATATGTTTTGCCGTCGAAACCACGGATCTTTCAGGGCTCGCTAGCCTGTATAAAACTAGCCTTAGGCTACAAAAATCGGCGGCGGGGACACTATTAAGAATCCGCTCTCCCGACGATTCCTGTAATATGGCTTTTGTCCGGACCTGGCTGATGCCTCGCGTGGTGTTCTGGCTGATGTGGACCGCCTGGCTGTGGTGTATCGGGTCGTTTCTTCTCGCCCGATTATCGGCTCTGCCGGGCTGGGAGGCGCTGCTCTACATCGTGGGTCCAGCCGTGCTGATTGCCTGGATCGGATCGAGGTTGACGACGAATCCGCTGGACTCACCGATCGCCCTGTTCTGGAAAGGGGCGTCGCTGTCGTGCCTGCTCGCGGCGTTCGCGGAGTTATTCCTGCTAAGGGGAATGGGATGGGGACCGCAGTTCCTGATCGGGGCGGCTTTGATTTGCGGTTATCTGGGCCTGCGCGGCCCCGGCCTGAAGAAAGTGGCGATTACCGAAGGAGAATTGTTTGAGCGCGCCCAGTTCGTCGCGCGGCGCAGCGGCGTATCGCTGCGGCAATTGACGGTCTTTAAATCGCCTCGGGACCTGCCTACGGCCTTCGCCCAACACAATAGCGGCTCGATTCTCCTTTCCGAACGGCTGCTTCGACTGCTGTCCCGCCGGGAGACGGAGGCAGTCCTGGCTCATGAGGCGGCGCATCTTCACCCTGCGCAAAGGTTGGCGGTCCCGGCGGTGGCACTGGTGGCGGGTCTCACGATTCTCCTGGGGAGCTTTTGGGCGGAGGCAAAGACTTTGATTGCGTTCGTGCCCATTCTGTCGGTTTTGCTGTGGCGCGCAGTGCGGCGCATGCAGGAGTATGACGCCGATTGGAATGCGGTCCGCGCGACAGGAGATCCTGAGGCGCTGATCGCCGCTCTTACCCGCATCAGTGAGGCGACCGGCATGCCGCTCGATTGGGGCCGGGCGGCCGGCCTCTTCCTGCCGCACCCACCAATGACCGCGCGGTTCCGGTCCCTCGCGCGAAAGGGCGGAGTCGCATCGGCACGGGTGGATGAGATCGTCTCCGCGTGCAGCGTGGTTCCGGCCCTGCCCGGCTTCGCTTCTCCTTTCGCTCCTTCGCACTCCGACGAAAGCCTTTTGTCCGTCCACAAGGAGCGGCTCGCGAAGCGAATGACGCTGCTCTCCAAGCTGTTCCCCATCCTTGCAGGCGCGGCGTTCATAGCCCTGGAGCGAGGCTTGGCGCCCGACGCGTTTATGTTGCTGGCGCACACTGTGGCTTGGAGCGCTGGGGCGATGGTGCTCTTCTGGGTCGCCTACGAAGTTATCGTAGGATCGGAGCGGCGCAGGCTCCGCGATCAACTTCCGGAGGCGCATCGACCGGGCAGCTACTTTACAGGCGTTTCGACCGCTGCGGAGCCGCGATATTTCGAGGGGCTGTACCACTACGACCTCGGCTTGGTGCAGATCGACGGAGGGTCGCTCCACTTCGTTGGCACGCGGTGCTCGTTTTCGCTTGGAAGTTCTGACGGGCGGCGAGTTTGGCTGGCCAGCGGCCCGCGACATTGGACACCGCGAAAAATTGTCTGCGTCGAATATCGACTCGACGGCGGCGAAACGGGCGTTGTATCGCTGCAATCTCTGGAGCGCTGGTTCTGGCCGGGTACGTCGGCAGCAGCTCAGGAGATGCTTGCGGCGCTCACGCTCTGGTCGAAAAACCGTCGGCTTTTGAACACGCCCGGCGTGCCACCACCCCGGGTCAGCGGAACGGTCTTGCCGCGTGTGGGTCTCGGCGCGGTCTGGAGGTCGATGAGGGTGCCTTGCCTGGTTTCCTGCTGCCTCGGTGCGTTCATCTCGCAGATCCCCCCGTTGGAACTGGGAGGAATTCTGCTACCGTTCGTAGCACCAGTTGTGACCGGAGCACTGCTTCTCTTCATCCTTGCCCCGCACGTGCAATGGAATCGTGTTCGTTCCGCGGAACGTCCGTCGACGCAACCACCGGCAAGGGCGGAAGTGGAGTAGGGCGCGGTCATGCCTTAGGCTCTGCGTCGTCCTTTCGGAAGACGGCTTCTCCGGCGTCAGATACCTTAACCCATTTCGGGTCTGGCGACGCCTCGGCCTCATAGTTGTCGTGCCAGTTCCACCACTTGTACGGAGGGGTCTGGGGATAACCCTCTGGCGAATCCTCCCACGTCTCCTGACGCCCGAGCGGTGTAAGGTCGAGGTAGCTCCAGGTGGTCCCCATTGCCTCATCGCCGCGGTTGTTGATGAAGTATGTACGGAACACCCGATCGCCGTCGCGGAAGAACACGTTATGGCCGTGCCATTCATCCACGCCGAAGTCTTTGTCGAAACTGTCGGTGATGGTGTACCAAGGCATCTCCCAATTCATCCGAGCCTTCACGCGCTCGATATCTTTCTGCGGCGCGCGTGAAGCGTAGGCGAGGGTGGTGTCGCGGGCGTTCAGATGGGCCAGGTGGGCGACCTGATCGGCCCCGAGAGAGCAGCCGCGGCAAGCATGCTCGGGCCACCCGAACACCCCGGGTTCGAAGAAGGCGCGATAGACGATCAACTGACGGCGGCCCTCGAACAAATCAAGCAGGCTCACCTTGCCCCTGGGTCCGTCGAACTCGTATTTCTGGTCCACGGCCAGCCAAGGCATCCGCCGCCGTTCGGCGGCCACCGCGTCACGGGAGCGAGTCAAAGCCTTCTCCTTGACGAGGAGTTGCTCACGCGCAGCCTCCCACTCCTGAGGTGACACAATCGGGGGTTTCCCGTGTAGCTTGTTTTTTTCTTTGACTGTTGCCATCTTAATTTCTCCTTTTTTTGTGATCCAGACCGACGCCATTCGCTTTCAAGAATTTTCTAAACTTGCCGATGCACACCGCCAGAATCCCTCCCGTGGATCCAGCTCCGGCGACCATTACTGCTGCGTTTTCGATGCACGTTGGGCACATAGATCCCTCCTCTGAACTTCTGACTCGATATAACCTGTTAGTTGGTGCTCACGAGATAAACTTAGCCCGGAATGTTGTAATGCCGGGAGTGACAAGTGTGGCGGGATTTCAGAACCAGCAGCTCGCCGGATCGACATGGACTCATTAATCACGGCCGCGGCGCGCGCGCTGGCCACCGGCGATCCACTTGGAGCCTTAAATCGGGTCGCCCTGAGAGAGGACGCGCCGGCACTGGCGCTTCGCGGCATTGCCATGGCGCAACTCGGCGATCTGGTCCGGGCCAAAGCTCTCTTGCGGAGGGCCGCTCGCGCCTTCAGTCCGAGAGAAACTGTAGCTCGAGCGAGGTGTATGGTCGCCGAAGCCGAAATCGCGCTCGCCTCACGCGATCTGAGCTGGCCAGCGAAGTCGCTCGAAGTGGCTCGCGCGACACTCGAAGCGCATGGCGACCGGCTCAATGCCGCGCATGCGCGGTATCTCGGCGTACGGCGCCTCCTGTTGATCAGTCGCATCGAGGAGGCCGAGCACACGCTCGCGCAGCTCGACCCCGCGAACCTCCCGCCTGCGTTTGCGGCCGTCCACGAGCTGGTAGCTGCCGGGATCGCGCTGCGGCGCCTCCAAACGAAGGCAGCGCGCGACGCGCTCGCCCGCGCCAAAGTCGCTGCGAGCCTGGCCGATATCGCCGCGCTCACGGCCGAGGTGGAACGTGCGTCGATGGCGCTGAACACGCCTGCCGCGCGCCTGATCGCCAACGGCTCTGAGCGGACCCTGCTGCTGGAGGATGTGGAAGCACTCCAGGCCTCCAAAGGGTTGGTTGTAATAGATGCGTGCCGTTACATCCTGCGTGCCGAGAGCAAGACGGTGTCGCTCGCAAGCCGTCCCGTGTTGTTCGAACTGGCACGCGCGCTAGGCGAAGCCTGGCCCGGAGACGTTCCGCGGTATGTCCTGCTTCGGCGCGCGTTCGGAGCGAAACTCGCGGATGAATCGCACCGCGCGCGGTTGCGGGTCGAAATCGGGCGTCTGCGCAGAATGCTTCGGACACTTGCCACGGTAAGCGCGACCAAGAGCGGATTTCTACTCGCGCCGTGCCGCGCTCGCGAGGTGGTCGTACTCGCACGGCCCGTCGACGGTGAGCACGGGGCAGCACTTGCTTTGCTCGCCGATGGTGAATCCTGGTCGAGCTCGGCGCTGGCGCTGGCACTCGGTACCAGCCAGCGCACCGTGCAGCGCGCGCTCGACTCGCTCGCGGCGGCGGGCAAGGTGCAGTCGTTCGGCCGCGCCCGGGCTCGCCGTTGGATGACTCCGCTTGTGCCGGGATTCACGACGACATTGTTACTCCCCGCTCCGATGCCCGAGTGACTAGCATGGAAGCATGAAACGATCAGCAGCCAAAATCGTTCGCGAATACGGGCCCTTTCCGGGAACCGTGAAGGTGCATGGCGTCACTTATGACGGCCGGCGAGTCTGGTTTGCCACCGGAGACAAGCTAAGCGCTTTGGATGCGTCGAGCGGCAAGACGCTTCGCTCGATCGATGTCCTCGCGCACGCTGGAACGGCTTTCGACGGCCAGCACCTGTTTCAGATTGCCGAGGATCGTATTCTGAAGATCGATCCGGAAACCGGCCAGGTGCTCGCGACGATTCCATCGCCCGACGGCGGCCGCGACTCCGGGCTCGCCTGGGCTGAAGGCACATTGTGGGTGGGCCAGTACCGGGACCGCAAGATCCATCAGATCGATCCTGAGACTGGAGCTATTCTTCGCACCATCCAATGCAGCCGCTTCGTCACCGGAGTTACCTGGGTCGATGGAGAGCTTTGGCATGGCACTTGGGAAGGTGACGAAAGCGATCTGAGGCGAATCGATCCTCGGACGGGTGAAGTCCTGGAGCAACTCGATATGCCGGCCGGTGTCGGCGTGTCGGGTTTGGAATGCGATGGCAGCGATCAGTTCTTTTGCGGCGGAGGAACTAGCGGGAAGGTAAGGGCCGTCCGCCGGCCGAGGTGAAGTTCCGAGATCCCACGCTCGCTGGATGATCGCGTCCGCCATTCAGAGCGGCACAGGTTGGTCATTGCATAGCGCCACTTTAGGTTATTTGCGGAATTTATCGAATGGGATGGCGTCCTCAACGTGAAGGCGGAAGCCCACAACGGATGCAGGTCCTCGGTCCTGGTTGTAGCCTGGATTTACAATATGCTGGTAATCGACGGCGGCCGAAATGCCACGCCAGATGTGGGCCGTGTAATAGGTCTCGAAAATCTTTTCCAGGCCGTAATTCAGGCCGCCATCGCCGAGAATGAACCCCAGTCCTCCCAGGGCGAGATAGCGGCGGTGATCCCCGGAGAGGGCGTTGGCGACGAACGCGGCGCCCACTTTGTCGTAGGGACGGCGCCAGGGTGTCCCCCGAAAATCGGTGCCTGCTTCGGCGGTGCGGTCGATTTCCGTATAGGCGTACGATTCGGTGTGACCGTCGTTCCAGCCCAGGCGCCCGAAGGCTCGCCAAAGGGGAGTCAGCTCCTGCTCGGTGTTTAAACCGAAACCGTACTTCACCCTGCCCTGTTTGCGGTATTCGGTAATATCCGGGACCGCATTCTTGCCGGAAAGATAACCGTTGATTGCTTCCCGATAGCTGCCCATATTCGCATGATTAACGAACCCGAGTGCCCGGACCACGCTGGCGCGCTTGGGAAGCAGGGTGGGGTGGTATTCGAACTCGAAATTTTCTCCACGGGCGCGGGCGACGTTCCAGTCGAGAGTGATGCCGTTGGCGATGGTAGGCATCAGCATCTCTCCGAACCTCGCGGCCCAGGCTTTATCGTAATACTCAGCGACGAATCCATATGTGTACCCGCGGGTATCCGCGGCGTAGTCGAAAGCGCCATTGTTTACCAGCGCCCAGTTCATGAACTGGAGGTGGCTGTCGCTGCCGACGGAGTTGAGGTCAAAAAAATCGACGGTGCTCATCTTTCCGAGCCTAAGTTCCAGGCGGCGGATCGGAACAGTGGAGGCGAGCGACAAGGGATTGCGTGTGGCTTCCGTGGTTTCCTTGCTGAACGCGATCGTATAGTGCAGCATCACACGCGAGACGTAGGGATCTTCACTCAATGAAGGGTTGCGCACTACATCCACGTTGGGAAAACCGGCGACGCCGAGAGCGTTACTGAGTCCTGCGCCGCCGGCGCTCTCGACATCGGCGAGGATCTCCAGGTTATTGGTGATCTGAAAACCGGTGTATAGGGTCTCGACCCGCGACGTGGCGTGTTCCTTATCGGCGGAGAAGCTGTTCGGCCCCGAATATTTGGCATCGAACGCATCGTGCTGCTGGCGGATGAAATTCGCTTGGGCAGAAACCCAAAATCGGCTCCAGAAGGAATCCGGCTCGGACGGCGGCGATGCGGGCACGGGGGTGTCTTGAGCGAAGGAAAAACAGGGAGTAAAGATCAAGACGGCAATGAGGAATCTCAAGGCTCTACTATGGTTGTGTAGATCCTGGTTCGGTGTCAATGATTCCAGCGCGCGGCACGGAATATTCACGATGTTGTAACGCAGCCGCAATCTAGGGCCTTGGATTCGATGTCAGGATGAAGAGATTCGGATAATGCCTGCTTCCGCGAAGTGGATTGCGATTCTGGTTTGTTGCGCCGTTTCCGTGGCGCTGGGACAGACCAAACGACTGTATGTGGAGCCGTTCGCGACCAAAGAGGGCTCGGAAAAGCTGCGGGAAGAGGTGATCGCCGCACTACGCAAGCAGAGTTTGATCACTCTGGTTTCCGACGAATCTAGCGCTGATCTGATTCTCGGCGGGGGCGGAGAGATTTGGGTCAAAGGGTACCGCAGTCTGAACCCAAGGTCGGGAAGGTCGCCAGGGAATGGAACCCCTTTTTATGGCGGCTATCTTTCGGTCGAGTTGAGAGATCAGAAAGGTGAGACGCTGTGGGGGGACCTGGTGACGCCGTCAGCCGGCGCGGAGGATGTCTCCAAGGATCTCGCGAAGCGAATCGCGAAACACGCGGCGGAGGCGTTAGAAAAGGGCATCGCTTCGTCTCGAACCGCGCCCTTGCAGCAGCCTCAAACGGTTTTAACTGGAGCGGGAGCGACATTTCCCTATCCGGTGTATTCGAAGTGGTTCACAAATTACCGGCGCGAGAATCCGAACGTGGAAATTGTCTACAAACCGGTCGGATCGGAAGCGGGGGTTCGCTCACTGCTGGCGGGCGAAGTGGATTTCGGAGCATCGGATAACCCGGAGGCGATTCGCCAGCTCGCCGGGGAAGAAGGAAAATATCTGCTATTCCCTTCGGTTGTCGGTGCAGTGGTTCCCATCGTGAATCTGCCGGGGATCGAGGGCGAAATCCAGTTCACGCCGGAGGCTCTGGCGGGGATTTATCTCGGGAAAATCAACAAATGGAATGATCCGATCCTCACGCGTGCAAATCGCGGTATCCGGCTTCCGGATCAAGATATCGTCGTGGTACATCGGGCCGACGGGAGCGGCACCAGTTACGCATGGACTGACTTCCTTTCCAAAACCAACCCGGAATGGAAGTCCGAGGTCGGCTGCAGCATGACTCCCAAGTGGCCGACCGGCCGCGCCGCGACCGGAAATGAGGGTGTCGCGAAGACAGTGAAGGAATTTGGCGGATCGATCGGGTATGTCGAGTTCATCTATGCGTTGCAGAACCACGTGAGTTTTGGGAAAGTTCGCAATCGGGGGGGCGAGTTTGTGGGAGCCAGTCTGGAGGCCCTCTCTTTGGCGGCAAGCGATTCCGTCGAGATCAATGAAGATTTTAAAGTCTCTATTGTGAATGCTGTGGGAGCCGGCGCGTATCCGATCGCGTCGTTCACCTGGCTGGTTGTTCCGGCGCAGATCATGGACGAGACGAAGCGAAACGCGATCGTGGGTTTTCTAAAATGGATGTTGGCGCCGGGGCAGGCGCAGGCTGCTGCGTTGGGGTATCTTGCCTTGCCGAAGGAGCTGGTGAGTAAGGAGATTGCGGCGATCGGGAGGATTCACTGAAAGCGGTCCCTGTGGTGACGCCTTGTTAGGTCGTCGACAAATCGGCCGCTTGGTACAAGGTTGAACTTTTTTGAACTCCAGCGGCGAGGAGTTCTTCGTAGCGCTGGTAAATCCGATCGAACACGTTATCCCAGGAGTAAGCAAGCGCGGTGGTTCGCGCATCCCTAGCCATTCGCGCTCGCAGCGATTTACTCAAGCGCAAGTGAAAAACGGCGCGCACGATTTCTTGCATCGAATCGGTTACGTAGCCGTTGACGCCGGGTTGGACCAGGTAACGCGGGCCTCCCGATGCGGTCACGATGGGAGGAACGCCGGAGGCCATGGATTCGAGCACCACGTTTCCGAAGGTATCGGTGACGGAAGGAAACACAAACACGTCCATATTGGCATAGGCCCTCCACAGTTCGGGGCCGCGCAGGATTCCGGGTATGACAGCTCGCTTCATGTTCTTCATGAGCCAGTCCCGTTCGGAGCCGTCGCCGACAATCAGGAAACGGACGTCGAGGACTCCAGCGGCGTGCAAAGCGCGCTCTAGCTCGGCGAGCAAACGAACATTTTTCTCGGGAGAGAGGCGTCCGACGAACCCAATTGTGAAGTCGCTTTCGGTGGAGGTTCGACGCGATGGTGAAAAGAGGCTGGTGTCGATACCGCGCTGCATCAAATAGGACGGCCGTTTGAGGCGCGTGCAGAGCATGTCGACCAGTTCGGGGTTGGGAGCGAACAGGATCCGCGCTACTCGATAGAACTGGAGCGTAATATCGAGCGTCGCTCTTTCCGTATGCTTGGCGACCTGGGCACGGGGCCCTTCCGCCAGCCATGCCATTTGTTTTGCCAAGCGCCGGGATGCGAACTCATGCAGATTCGTATGCCAGGATGCCGCGATCGGCACGCGCATCCGATGCGCCAGCAGCGCGCCGAGCAAGCCAGCATGACTGGGACCGGTTACGTGCACCACATCCGGGCGAAATTCCTCCAGCCTCTGTTTCATCGGCCCATAGTGGCGCAGGAACAGCAGGTCGAAAGACAGGTCGTGCTCCAAGCCGAGAGCAACCTTCGAGTTCGACAGTTCAAACGTTTCGAACGTTCCTTCGCGCCAGTGCTTTGTTTCCGGACCTGCGTGCACGGAGAAGAAAGGGTACCCGTACCGCTGCGCAAAGCCAGCGAATTCCCGGCTGGTAAGGGCCACGCCATTCACCTCGTGAAAACTGTCGGTGAAGAATGCGATCCGCGGCGCTTTCGCTGATGGGATCATAAAATGGCCTCATTGCGGCGGGCGAACGCGACTCGAAAGGCCCGTTTGAGAGGGGGATGGCGGAGCAATTGAAACCCACGAACAAAGATGGTGACGGCGAGCGGCTCGCGATCCTCCCAGGAATCGCCGAGAGACCGGATGACTCCGTCTGTATGTTGATAGAAAGTCCGGTCACTCCAGCGGCGCCAGCCGAGCGCGTGGTTCGGCTGATCGCTAAGAATGTCTTCAATGTTTTGTACAATTCGCAGCGTGAAGGGTTCCATGTATTGCTCAGTGATGAGGACGTGGCTCTCTCCTTTCCTAACTTCCTCGACGAACTCGTCGAAGGTCGACGCTCCGGTGAGATTCAGGATGGTGTTGGGTTCGAGCGCGTGGCGATCTCCTCCGGAGACGAGCGGCAAGCCGAACATGGAGGAGAGTTCGAACACCGCACGGTTCTCTTTCCAGGTCCGGAGGCCGTTGAGCTCGAAGGCGTGAAGACGAGCGAGGTGAGTCCTGGTGAACCGGCGGGCGGCGGCGCGATGCGCGTCTTCTCCGATTCCGCGCTCGTCCCAATACGGATGGTTGAAGACGATCAGCGTCGCCGGATTTGCCCCGAGCGCGTCGAGAATCTCCGGAAGCTTCGCTTGAGCCGGATGATCGGTAAAATCCTCAAGCTCACGCATGATATCGCGTGCGCGATCGGCGGCGATATTGTGAATACCGAGGTGGAAGAACGTGTTTTCGAACGGGACCGTCCACTCGAGAGAGATGGGAATCTGGCTGCACGATTCGAGTATTCGCAGATTCGCGGGAGCGTCGATGTTGTCATGGTCGGTCAGAGAGACGAGCGCGTTCATGCCGAGAAGATCATGAATATGTCTTGTTTCGAGATTCCAGGCGTCCAAAGGAGCGCACGGCGGAGTCCACCAGGCGCGCGTAAGGTCGAGATTAGTTCCATGCGCCGCTTGATAACGCTCCTGCCCTTTGACGAGCGCGAACTGCATGGGCGGCAGGCGGCGTGCCAATTTGTAGATAAAATCCAGCGTTTCCCGCGAATGGAGCGTGTGGCTGTGCAAGGACACGCCGGTGCGGAAGCTACGGATCGCGGTATCGGATTCAAAGTGAACTTTTATTGGTGTCACGCTTGCTCCTTGGCGATCAGAGATGAGAATGCCGGGCCAATCACATCCGGGTCTTGCTCAAACACGAGATGCAGGAAACTCTTGGGTCGGAATTCGAAGCGGTACGGCATTCCGGAGGGGTCGCGCGGATCGAACCACACCTTAAACTCGCTCTCCTGATTCGTGCCGCTTTCGGCGATCTTTCCGGTTAACAGCACGCCCTCCGAAACAGCGGATGATCGCGTACGAAGACGGTAAAGCTTCGCGTTGTGGACGAAGATGTTCTCGGCGGCGGCCGCGCCGGACGTCATGGCACTGCGAACTGTATGAAGAAACGGCCGATACGCAGAGTTTTGGTCCGGGACTGCGGCTGCTACCTTGAGCGGCGAGAGACGATCGCGCATTTCAATCATGAGGCGCGGACAGTCCGTCCAGGTGGATTTGGCAGGCACCGTCAGGTGGTCCAGCGCCGCGGAGCACTCAGAACGGCGAGCCCGTCCATGGGCGACGCTGATTGGTTGCGACGCACTTCGCTCCGCAAACGACTTCTTCGCCTGGTCGAGGTTCATCTCAGCGGAACTGGTCATGAAACTGAGGTACGCACTTTCGGTTGCGACGCCCGATTCCTCGAGGACCGCTTCCTGCGCCATGCCGAAGCGGTTAAATCCCTTGAGACGGTCCGGCCAGGAGCCACTCGAAAACTGGATGGAGGAGATGCGCGATGATCCGGACACCGATTCTTCGATCATGGCGCAAGCACCGCCTACGTTCGCCTTGGAAAAGAGCGGAACGGACAGCAGCGTGATCGTTGCATGGACCCGATATCGGCCCCGATACTGGCAAAGATGAGTTGAACTTGGACCTGCGCCAGCGATGCGATCGATGTCTAGCAGGCTGGCGGCGCGCGCTAGCGGCAGCATCGCCAGCCCCAGCAGCCCTCTTCGACTCAGCTTGCCCGTTTCGATCATGCGTACAGCATCGCTCTATGCCGTTTAAAATTTGATATCTAAGTTGTGAATAAAACAAAACGGGTTAAAATTGTTGAGTCCCGCGAAGGTACCGGAGGATCAAAAGAGGACCGGCGGCGATGAATCCGGCAATTAGCCTTGGCACCCTCCGCAAGTCCGCGCCAATCGACGGAGCCTCCGCGCCTACCACCAGTGCGCCCCGGCGCATGGCATAGAGGTTGAACAAGGTCGCTATCTCTGTGAATGCAACCGACGCGATCACGCTGCTGAGCAGTTTCGGCGTGCCACGCGCAAGATGCATCGCAAGCTCAAGCGAGTGGGAGATGAAAGGCAGCAGAATCAGTACGGTCAGAGTGGCCATCCATGCTGGCTCCGCATTTCGAAAGGCCTGGATTAACGATCCGTAGAAGCCGGAAATGACCGCGCGGAAGAGAAACTCAGCGGCCATCGCTCCAGCGGCCGACCTCCATCCCGCCGTCAGGTTGGTGATCAGAAACACGAGCGCCCGCAGGATCGAGCTGAATACCGCCGACTTCCAGTTCCATTGCCTGATCAGTAACTCGCCTGGATTTGTGCGAACCTCCCTTAAAACATCTAAGACTGAAATTGTTTGAGGAGTCACATGGAAGCATACGAAGCAGTCTCCTGCAATTTGGTGAATAACGGATGACGCTTAACCGAGTGACATTCGCTGGTGACGGCTAGCTTCGGCTTGGCTCAGAATTTTCTTGAGTACATCGGGCACCTCGAAGACCGCGCGGTTGCTGATGGCCTGGATACGCTGCCTCATGGCGTGGTAAGTCGCTGGCGCCAACAGGCTGCTAACTTCCTCTGGAAGGTTTTTTATGGTGGTCACGGCTCGGCCGACGCCTTGCTCCTTGATCCATTCGACGTTGTACCGCTCCTGGGCGAGTGTCTTATTTCCCGCTTCGACAATGACAGGGAGGCCCATCGCCAGAGCCTCGCTCACCGACCCCGGACCGGGTTTTCCGATGAAGAAGTCGCTGAGAGACATATAGTGCGCGACATTTTCCGTAAATCCTTCGACGTGGGTGGCGAACGGAAGCTTCATGTTGCTCAAGTGTTCAAACAACGCGCGATTTCCACCGCAGAGAAAGATCAACTGCGTCCTCGATTTGGCAAGCGCCATGCGCTTCGCGATGCGGACCATCGACTGCGAGCCGTAGCCCCCGAACATGACCAGTCCAACGGGCAGCTCGGAATCAAGACCTAGTTTGCGGCGTTCCTCGGCGCGATTTCCGTACATTGCCTGGTAAAAGCGAGGATGCAAGATCATTCCCGAGACGCGCCAGAGAAACCCCTCATCGATTCCGGCGGCCTTCGCCTGTTGCATCGCGATCTCCGATCCGCAAATGAAGTGCTGATCCTGCGGCTCAAACCAGAAGTGGGGAGGGTAGTCCGCGATATCAGTAATCAAGGTGACAAAAGGAGTATCCGGACTCTCCGCGCGCAGGCTCTCATAGAGGGCCCGATTCAAATGCGGGATCACGGAGACCACCATATCCGGCCGCAAGGCTCTCCACCTGTCGCGTAACAGTTTCACTTGGCGCGAATGAAGCAGGCGAATTACGCCATGCATGATCGGGATCACTTGTGCCGATCCGACGGTCCACCCACGGCGGAGGGTCCAGTTGTAAAGCTCACCGCCATGCATGCCGGTCGATCTGTAAATCGGGTCAACCGATTCCAGCACGTCATCCATGTTCAGGAGGTTGGTATGCCAAGGCCGTCCTTGCTGAAGGATGGTATCTTCCAGCGCACGCGCCGCCGCCCGATGCCCCCCGCCTGCGTTGAAATACGCCAGTACGATTCTTTTCATAATCTTCCCATGGGATTATTTAACGCGGCCTGCATTACAACGGCGTGGCAATTGCGTTTCCTAGCGCATTAGGGTACGGTTGTCCGTGAAATAGCTATAACCGCCTTCTTCGTTTGTTCCAAACTATTCCGGAGGGAGTCACCAGGCAACTCACGCAGGATTGGGCCGAGTACCGTTCCCAATGCAAACGGCAAGTCGCGGGTCAGCGTGATCGATTGGCAGGTAACATACACGCCTCCGTCGCTCTCTTCGAAAAACCAATAACCGTAAATGCGCCAAAGGAAGCCGCGGTCTTGCCCGACCGCCAATTCATGTTCGCCTGGTTTTCCGGCGTTACTGACCTCGGCGATCCGGCGGCTGGACGCCCGGCTGAAGACCCGATGCGAATCGACTGCCGTAAATCGGATCTCATGCTCGGTATTCAATACGTCGGAGAGTAGCAGTTTAGCTTTGACGATCCGCATATACACCTGAAAATCGTCGCCGGCGCGAGATAGTATTTTCGCATCCGCAATCTCAGGCTTGTAGATCTCCCTGTGATGCCCGTAGTCCTGCACGACAGACAAAGTGCTTCGAAGGGAGGCATCGGGAATGAAAACAGCGCCCACCCAATCCTGAATCAACCCACCTCTGATTGCGATGATGCTGGTGGGTTCTGTCGGTTGGACAATCAGGGTTCCCCGTCTCAATCGCTGACGCCATTCCGGGGATTCGTCGGCCCACAGGAAATGATCGCCGCGAAACCTTGGCTCCAGCTTCGCCTCCGTGGCTGCGATATAGCGATCGAATGCATCTACCGTCGCTTTTGTCAGTTCCACCGCGATACACGGAGCGCACGTACATAGCGCCACAACGAAAAGAAGGGTCTTACTCGTGAAGACCCCAATCCGCTTGCCGAGCCGGTGCGTCATAAGACATCAGATCCGGGTCCTTTGCGAATGAAGCGTTCTTCGGCACCTACCCAACAAGATAGTCGATGATCGTAGATTTGTGGTTACAACTCCATGTCGGCTGGAAGACAGCGTCTTATCGGCGCCGCACAACTTCCACGGAACCCATCATGCCGGCGTCTTCGTGTTCCAGAATGTGACAATGAAACAGGAACGTGCCCACGATTTCGCGAGCGCGGAAATCCATCCTTAGTTTGACACTCGGATACCGCGCGCTTTTTCCGTCCCAGTAAGGCAAGTCGATTGTGTCGAGAAGCGATGGTTGGTCCATCTCAACCGCATCGCGGGCAAGCAGTTGAAAGTGTAGCTGATGAATGTGGAAGACATGTCCCTCGCGCGCGCGATTTTCGATGATCCAGTCCTCCACGGACCCTTGCCGCACAGTTATATCGGGCCGTTTGAAATTCATGTCGAAGAGGGCCGGCGTTCTGCCTTCGACAGTGATAAAATACCTCGCTGGTTTTCCCGGACTCCTCAGATCTTCGCGGTCTTCTGAGAAGTAGAGCCTGCGCACTGCGGCGGGATGTTCAGAACGGAGATCTGTGAAATGCCACTCAGCAGCCCCTGCCTCGTCGACCGAATGCGCCTCAGGAATGCTGTTACCGCTGACTATATTCGCGAGCACCCGGTCCGGGTTCGCCGATCCATCGGGTCCCGTGTCATAGCTCCGGCTGACGAACTGTGAAAATGCGCCTTCGTGGGGCGTCGTTAAGATAAACTCCGCGCGGGATCCTGGCGAGACTAATATCTCCGTCCTGCGGATGTCGTCCGCGAGTGGAACACCGTCCATCGCTATCAATTGCATGTCCTGCGCAACCCGTCGCTCGTTGTCGACCGTGATGACCTGGAGACTAAAATAGGTATCGGCGGACGCGTTCAGCACCCGCCAGAATTCCCGCTGGTCCGCTTTGACTCTCATCACGGCAGGCATATAGAGCGGAAACATAATGGGAACGAAGTTCAAGGAAATGTCTTTTCCCGATGTGTCGTCCCGGTCGCCGGAAGGACCTAACATTCGTTGATCCCTGAGAATCAAGACCCGCTCTGGCAAATCCGCTACCTGTGGCTTAAAGTTACGGATTCCCTCCACAATGAGTGCACCCGAAGCTCCTCCCAACACCTGCCGCTCACTATAACCATGCGGATGAGGATGATACCAATACAAACCCGGCGGTTGACCGGCCGGGATTCTGAAACGATATTGAAACGCAGGATCAGAAGGCTGAATCGAGGTGTGAATAACATCATCCTGATGACAAGTAGGCGGGATCTCCAGGCCGTGAAAATGGAGGTTTGTCGAGACGGACGTCATCGGTCCGCCGGAACAGGCATGCGGCGCGTGCTTATGCTCCACCGGCGATCCGTGAGGAAGCGTCATCAATTCGTTCTTGATGGTCAGCACGACTTCGTCTCCGGGCCGCACACGGAGCGTGGGAGCTTCACCTCCTTTCTCACTTACATAACAGTAGCGAGTCAGCCCATAGTCATCCACTTCACTCCGGAACGCAAACGAAGTCTCCAAGCGCCCATTCGAAGTCCGCACGTCGGCAGGCGGCGTGACCGTACTGCCTCCGCTGGGGCGTGGACAAATCTCGGCACTCTTTAGGAGCGTGACGAAAATGACAATCAGCTTACAGTGCTTCTCGAAATTCATTCGCTATGGTGGTTCTAGTTTAGCCTCGATTTTCGCAATGTCATCTAAATTTAACCTGGCTCCTGTAAAGTCAGTCCTTTGTTATCGAGACCCAACGGAGATAAATTACAAATGCGCATGTATGCAATAGCCGGGTTTGCAGCGGGGATGCTGATTGTCGGCAATGCCTTCGCCCAAACCACCCCGGGTAGTCCGACCACCCCAATCAAGCATCTGGTGGTGATTTTCGATGAGAATATCTCGTTCGATCACTACTTCGGCACCTATCCGAACGCTCTAAATCCCGAAGGTGAGCCAGTGTTCACGCCTGCCCCAGGCACTCCCAGTGTCAATGGATTAACTCCCGGACTTTTAGAGAGCAACCCGAATGTGGCCGCCCCCTTTCGGCTCGATCGAAGCCAGTTTCTAACCTGCGACAACGACAATCACTACGCCGACGAGCAAACCGCGTATCATGCCGGACTCATCGACAAAGTAGCCACCCTACTCAGCGGTACCGGTGCTGGCTGCACGCCGAATCTTTCCATGGGGTATTACGATGGCAACACTGTGACCGCTCTTTGGAACTATGCGCAGCACTTCTCCATGAGCGATAACTTCTTCGCTACGACGTTCGGCACCACCGTCATGGGACATCTAAACCTGATATCCGGCCAGACCCATCAAACCAACACACCGTCTGTCTCAGGGAAGATTGTAAACGGATCGGTGATCGCCAATATCACCGCCGGCTGGGACGATTGCGGCGCTCCCCCAGTGGTTCAAATGTCCGGCAAGAACGTCGGAGACCTTCTCAACGCCGCGGGCGTTACCTGGGGATGGTTCTATGGCGACTTTACTCCGGCCTCGACCTCGCTGGGAACCGCCACCTGCACCAGCCTCTACGATAGCCATTACGATCCTTTCCAATTCTACAAGTCGACGGCTAATCCCCATCATTTCCCGCCCACCTCAACGGCCATGATCGGACAGACCGACCAGGCCAATCACCAGTACGCTCTCACGGATTTATGGAATGCCGTAGCCGGTGGAAATCTTCCCGCCGTCACGTTCATCAAAGCCAGCGCCGTAAATACCGGCCACCCCGCAACCTCGAACCCCTTGGCTGAACAAAGCTTCCTGGTGCAAACGATCAATGCCCTTCAACAGTCTCCCCAATGGAGTTCCATGGCGATCGTGATCGCCTACGACGATTCGGACGGCTGGTACGACCACGTCATGCCGCCGATCGTGAATCCGTCAAGCGACTCCGCCAACGATACTCTTGCGGGCTCCGGCATGTGCGGAACTTCTGTCTCTGGAGCGTATCAGGATCGCTGCGGATACGGTCCGCGCCTCCCATTTCTCGTCATTTCCCCTTATGCCAAGCGGAACAACGTAGACCATACTGTGAATGATCAGACATCAATCCTGCGGTTCATCGAAGACAACTGGGGGCTGCCCCGAATTGGCGACCAATCGTTCGATGCACTCGCCAACTCCATCCTGGGGCACTTCGACTTCACGACAGCCCATGAGGGAGTGGTGTTATTGAATCCATCGTCGGGCGAAGTTACCCGCAAGGCGCAGAATTAGCCACCCAATTCTCACTGAGCATTCATCCGATTTTTATTTTGACTACGTAGACTTCGAAAGGTCTAATCCAAGCAGAAGAAGGAATCTACCAACACAACTATGCGCCCCTTTCTCTCGATACTGACAATCGAAATGCTGGTGTCCGGGCTTCTGATTCATCCCCCCGCCGCCAGGGCCCAAAGCTCCAGCCCCATCACTCCGATTCAACATGTGGTGGTTATCTTCCAGGAAAATGTGTCGTTCGACCACTATTTTGGAACCTATCCAAACGCGACGAATCCACAGGGACAGCCCGTTTTCAAGGCCGCCGCGAATACCCCTAGTGTCAATGGACTCGCCGGAGCGTTAATGTCGAGCAACCCCAACCTGAATACGGCCAATGGCTCCGGAGCCACCAACCCTTTCCGGCTCGATCGCTCACAGGCAGCGACCTCGGATCAGAATCATAATTACACTCCTGAGCAAATGGCCATGCACAACGGCTTGATGGACATGTATCCGGCTTCCACCGGAACTGCCGGAACCACGGAGCCTGCCTCTATCCCCGCGGGTTCCATTCTCGGAACTACCGGTATCAACATGGGCTACTACGACGGAAACACAGTGACCGCGCTGTGGAACTATGCGCAACACTACGCGATGAGTGACAACTCGTACGATACGGCTTTCGGACCCTCAACGCCCGGCGCGCTGAACCTGGTGTCGGGCCAGTTGAACGGCGTGACTGGTAACGTGAATGGCACAAGCTCCGTGACCGCGGACGGAAGCGGAGGTCTCACGGCTATCGGCGACGCCGACCCGGTTGGAGATGTGTGCTCCACTACGACGGGCGAAGTGTACTCCATGACCGGCAAGAACATCGGCGACTTACTCAACGCCGCGGGAGTGACCTGGGGTTTCTATACCCAGGGCTTCGACCTGACCGTAACGAATTCGAACGGCACCACCGGTTGCGCCCGCACCACCCTATCGACGGTCACGAACACCGTCAAAGCGGACTATATCCCGCATCACGAGCCGTTCCAATACTACAAGTCAACAGCCAATCCGACGCATGCGCGCCCTACGTCGGGT
>Ga0210388_10000368_pt1 | contig 37678 bp, 63 predicted proteins | sample IncBWC19OmetaG_FD_155485 | JGI IMG/M metagenome (GOLD analysis project Ga0210388, IMG submission 155485) | Forest soil microbial communities from Barre Woods Harvard Forest LTER site, Petersham, Massachusetts, United States - Inc-BW-C-19-O ...
ATATTCATTAGCGTGACAAATATTGGCATAAATTTTTGCATTAATGAAAACCCTCTTTTATTTTAGATAATAAATAATCGGTCAATTGTTCATTTATTTTTATACAGGCTTTCGTTATCTCAATACCAACAATATTTTGACTATCTTCACAATGTTCATGCAGATATTCTAAAGTCTGAGAATATATAGAATGTTCTATTTTTTGAACATAAAGAAATTCATTACAATTATCTTTTGTCGGAACTCCTTTGGGTCTAAAAGAAGCAGTAACTTTTGCCAGTTCTTTATACATATCTATGATATCTTTAGACATTATTTATTCACCTTACTTTCTGTTAATCTAACCTTAAATCTATTATACTAAATTTGTACCAATTGTCTATTGTGGCGATATGTCAAAAAGGAGATTGTTATGACAGAGTCTGAAATATTGAACAATCTAGAGTTTGTAACGGATAGATTGCTAGAGCTAAAAGAATGGGATTGCTCTAAAAAAATAGAGCGCATAAAGAACTTTATCGTTGAACAATCGGTCGAAAATGTGCCTGTGCAAGTCAATCTAGAGTATGAATTTAATTCTTTACGTCGCAGTCAGATTTCACCGGAATTTGGAAGTCCATTATATAATTTGGATAATTAAATTCTGACAGTGGAATTTCTGGAATATCTTCTTCTTCTGAATCATCAAAATTAATGGATATACCCGTTTCATGCTCGATTATTTTCTCGGCATAAGTCTCTATTATCTTTGCTTTCTTATTTCCCTTAAAATAGTGTCCAGCACAATATCCCACACAAAGAGATGATAATAAAATTACGAAGAAAATCATAAGATGATTTCCTGGAGAAATAAGTTCTTTAAGAATTCTTTGTATCAATTTTCCCATATATGGGATGCAAATTTATTGAAGTTTTCTATATATTCTTCAACCGAAGCTTTACCCATAATAGTATTATAATATTTTTTATAATAATCGGCTTGACCGGGTAAGTCAGATGGAATCACCATAGGAAACCTATGATAATGAAGTCTGCAAACAAGGCACATTAACTTCATATTCCATATAAGCGTATTGAAGTCGGGAACCAGTTCTAACCCTAACATTGAGAGGAATCTCTGCTTCATGTTTATATCGTACATAAAAGTATCGGTTATGATACTTCTGTAAGTATTATATTCGCATTGAAAAAATCCAAGCGCGGGACCTTTTCCTTCTTGATGTATGAAGGTAAATTGACTTTCCTGACATCCTGTTCCAATAATAAGCTGTGCTGCTTCTTTAGAATAAAGTCCCAACGAAATTAATGTAGGAACAAGAATCAAATCATGAAATTGCTTTATATCGATAGACATTATCTTGACCTTATACTATATTTTTAATAAAGCCGTTCTTTCTGTAGCTTTCGTTAAGAAGCGTCGCCAGAAGTTTTTTTTTCAATGATTTCTTCAGTAGCCGTGACGACGTCACCAACAACACCAGTAATATCTTTAACAGCCAAATCTTGCTCGAACTTTTCCATTTGCTGGAGAATGAACTGAGCCTCACTAAGTCGACCAACTAATGCGTTATGCTGAGCCAAAGAGCTTTCAATTGCCTTACCAATTTCTGCAATTCGTTCAACTACTGCTTGTTTATCCATATTTCCCCCCAAGAATTAATAAAGGGGGAAAATCAATTCCCCCTACGAGTTGCCACTCTATCTATATATTAAAACACAGTGAAGCCGATTATTAAAGTACCATTCAATGCAGTTGCGGCAGTATTGTTATAGATGGTAATTACGGCAGACCCGGCGCCTGGAACCGCAACAAGCGTAAAGTTTTGCGTGGTATTAGTACCACCCAATACTTGACATAATATTACACTAGTTGTAGCAATTACTGTATTAGTTAAAGTAACAGCCTGGGAAGCGCCGCCCGCTGTAGATAATGCTTCAGTTGTAATTACACCAGAATTTTTACTGATAGTGACAGCAAATGACGAAGTAGTGCCCGTGCCTTTATCTAATACAATTTTACTTCCTACAGCCATTGTAGTTGCTCCAGTATTAAGAACAAATTTAGCTGTAGCTGCACCCGGATCTGTTAATGTATAAACCGTATTTTGACCCAGTGCTGTTACACTACTGATTGTCGAAGTATGATTGCCAACATTATTAACTGCAGTTATTAATAGTGATCCATTAGCCGCTGTTCCCGGGAATGAAACTAAGGAACCTGCAGTTCCACTTAAACCGGCCTGAATATTACCGCCATTGATAGCGGTAGATGCATCTTCACCTAATGTACCTATAGTATTGGTAAAGGTCGCAATATGATTAGCAATAGTAGGCAAAACAACACCGGGAGTATTCGCTGGAGAAACTAGATTATAGTTTGTTCCTACAAGTTCACCCTGCAACCATAGAGGCCCACTAGTAGACATAACTAGCGCCATTTCACCATTAGTAAACGACATGCCAGCCTCGACAGAGGGGTTTAAATAACCTGTAGCTGTAATGGTAGCGAATGTGTCATTAGTGTTTATATAAACTAAGTGAGGGATAATACCTTCAAAACCGGTTACTTCAGTGGTCCATGATAAAACAGCCATTTCTCATTCTCCTAAATAAAATTCAATAATATTACATGCAATCTTTCTTGCCCTTCTTTTCCTTCTTCTTCATATCCTTTTTTTTATCTTTCATTCTTTGTTCTTTCATTTCGATTTCTCCTTTGATTTAACCTTTATATGCTTTTTCTTAGCATATCCCATCATTTCCTTTTCATTTTCCTTTAATGACTTTTCTTTCATTTATTTTTTCCTTTTTTTCTTTTTACCTTCACCTGCTTCAGAGAAAGCTATAGCTACAGCCTGAGATTGCTTTTTCCCCGCATCCATTTCTGACTTCACATTACTTGAGAATCCTTTCTTTGTTTTTGCAGCCTTTCCTTTAACTAATGGCATTTACTTCCCCTTCTTCTTACGCTTACTTGGACCTGATTGTTTAGTAGCTATAGCAATAGCAGCCTTTTGTTTATCAGTAGCATCGCTCTTCACATTCTTAGCAAATCCTTTTTTGGAATTCTTTTTAGCACCTTTAACTAATGTCATTTTGCACCCCTTCCTAGATTATAGTATTCCCTGGCACCAGTGCCATATGCATCACGCGGGTTAGCACCACTGAACATCTTTTTAACGCCTCCAGGGCCTGCTATGTGAGCTGCAGCTAACATTCCATTAATGGCTTGAGTGGGCGTATTTTTGTTTATAAATCCCATTTTTTCTAATTGTTTTCTATTAGATGCCATCAGTTGTTTCATAGCTTGATCTTGAATAGCCGGATTAGACATATATTGTTTATAACCACCGGGAATAGTCCAGTTATCGGGATTGTTTAATGCTTTGTTTCCAAGTTTCCCAGCACCTTTCCTAAGTAAGCCTACTGTCTCTAGAGCGGGTGCCCCAAATTGATAGGCGCCAGAATATCCAAGGCTATTTTTAGCGCCATAGTTTCCACTGGACTCACGCTGGCGTAATTTTGACATTAAGTCGCCAGTATCTTCACCTTGAAATCCTTGCATTGAATTTGGAAACATAGAAGGTCTACGAGCACGAGTTAGCATTTGTTCTTGGCTACCGTACGGTGAATAAGGCTCATTTCCTTGTTCACCTTCTTGCGCTAATAGATATTGGAGATAATCTTCAGGGACTTGTTGTTGAGTATCTTGCATGCCTTGATTTTTATTTTTCATAGAAAGCAAAGCCATTACCAAAGGCGATATCTGGTTTTTAGGGTCTTGATATTGTGGATCCATGAAATTTATAGCTTTAAACATTTATGAATACTCGTACACAATTATGATTCCACTTCCGCCATCACCACCTGTACCATTGGCAGATATGCTCTCGGCAGCCGCTCCACCACCGCCAGCTCCAGAATTAACTGCAGCCGAAGTTCCAGCCACAGTAGATCCACCCGTTGCAGCCGTTCCAACTCCATTCCCACCGTAATGAGATGCTCCGCCTAAACCACCAGTAACAAATGCAGTAGTATAAATCAGTCCTAGACCACCCGCTTGTCCAGTAAAATTAACATTACCACCCGATGAAGATCCACCAGCTCCAGCAGCAATGGCTACATTTACATTATACGCTGCACACGATGTTCCTCCAGCTCCCCCACCAGCAGACATAGTTCCACCACTAAATGTCGTTGCCGTTCCAGCCGTTCCATTTATAAGATAAGTGGTTCCACCTGAGCCTTTAGCTCCAACAGTATATGTATATGTTGAAGCAGCTGATGTAATAAGAAGCCTACAATAGCCTCCCGCACCACCGCCTCCAGCAGAAGAAGCATAACCCGCGCCTGTACAGGTTACGCCACCGCCACCGCCTCCGCCTCCCAAACATTCAACAACTATATTGCGAATATTTGCAGGCTTAGTATAAGTAGCTGCCGTTCCAGATGTAAAAACCTGTACGCTTTTGAGTGAACCATTTAGTGCATTAGAAACAACAGTCATAATATTTTCCTTAAGTCGTAGTCCAATTTCCAATAATAGATGTTGCACGCCAAACCGTAGAAGAACCTGCAGTTATGCAAACTATCTGAACGCAATCTCCAACATTTGTTCCGGCAATAGATCCACCAGTTCCTACAGTGCTTGAGTCGGAACCGATTAAAATCTGTTGGTTGGCATTTTGGTCAATCGTGGACAATCCAAGTTGACCAACTACCATGATTGTGTCACCCAGGGTTCCGGATGCTGGCAATGTATACGTCACTCCTGCACTCTTATCCGTCACATAGCCATTGGCAGCCACCATCGCTTGAGTAGCCCCTGTCACAGTTGTCCATGTCAAGCTTCCAGTAGTCGCAGCAATCGTGATTGAATTTGAACCGTTTGTAATAGAAATTCCTGAACCTGCAGACAATGTAGCTGCCGCTGGTGCTCCCGCGGTCGAACCAATAATTAATTGTCCATTTGTGGCTATGGCCGTTAATACGGGCACCCCACCTGTTCCCGTGGTTAACACGGCTTGGTTGGCTGTCGCTAATCCCGTTATTACATTATTTGAGCTCGAATATAATATTTGGTTAATCGTCGTGGAAGCCGGATAAGCTGCGCTACTCCAAGCAGGTGTGGTATTACTTCCGCTTAGGAGAACTTGATTTGCTGTTGCTGTAGCCGCAAGGATAGCGCCTGCAGTTGCAGTAGAATAAAATATCCCACCATTAGCGGCTGTAAGATTGGCGTTCGTCCCTCCGATAGCGAGTGGCACCACGGAAAATCCAGTGGTCAAACTTCCAGCAGCCAAGGCTCCAACCGCTGTGATATTAGTTTGGACGGCATTTGGAAGCGTTTGACTTAGAGATGGAACTCCTAGAGATGATGTAATAAGCACACTGGAATTTGCAGTAGCAAGCCCTACGATATTATTAGCAGCACTAGACCAAAGTATTTGGTTTATCGTTGTTGTAGCTGGATAAACGGCCGTTGTCCAAGTAGGAAGCGAGCTCGCACCTTGAGAAGTTAAAATTGTGCTTGTAGCTCCTAGACTTGCTAAAGTTTGGATAGGATTTGTAACGGTTGTTCCAGCACAAAGCAAACCATATGCAGTCGTCCATGTCTTTACTTGTGTTCCGCCTTCAATAACTGGAATTGGCGATATGCGTTTATATGACATTAAATTTCCCTACCAGATTTCATAATTAGTTCCATTAAATATTAGGTTAACTGATTCGTATGCAGTATTCATTATAAACGTTGTAGCGCCATCGATTGTGTCTGTACCAGTAACTGTTGTAATGGTTATATTACTTGTTGCGGCTAATCCAACTTTATCCTTTATAACAAATGTTCTACCAGTGCTTGGTCCATCGGGCAATTTGACAGTTATCACTCCGGCAGTAACATCGCAAGAAATATAATAATCGGTAGATAATGCAGTGTATGGAGTATTGGCATTCGTGATTCCTGTATAAGAGACAACATCCGAACCAGATAATGCCGCAATCGTTATAGTATTATGTCCATTGGTTATAGAGATATTTGCGCCAGCGATTAAAGCGGCTGCAGCCGGTGCACCAATTGAACTACCGATAACAATTTCGCCATCCGTTAAAGCAGATGTTACGCCTAGTCCGCTCGTACCATTACCATAAAGCAGTCCGTATTGAGTAAAGCTTACTTCTCCAGTACCTCCCAATGGGACCGTTACTGTTGTAAATCCTGTAGCTAAACTTCCTGATGTAAGTGCACCTACACTTGTTATGTTTCCTTGCACAGCCGAAGGTAATGTTTGACTGATAGAAGGAACTGAACCTGCCGATGTTATTAACACACCTGATGCAGCCGTTGTAATTTGCCCAACGACATTTGTACCTGATGAATATAGAATGTCATTTTGTGTAGTCGTAGCGGGCCAAGTCGCTGTACTCCAAGCGGGAGTTGCTGTAGCACCTGATTGAAGCATCTGTCGCGCAGTCGCTGTGCCTGCAATTATTTCTAGCTGTGTTGCATTAGACCATACTATTCCACCATTAGAGGCTGTTAGATTGCTATTCGTACCTCCGTAAGCTAATGGTATTACTGACGCATTCCAATTTCCACTTGTGATTGTTCCGAGTGTAGTAATGCTTGTTTGGCCAGCATAGGTAGGGTCAATATTGATGACTGGATTCATTCCGCCAGTACTGGTTATATATCCTGGGGTTCCCGTTACACTCTGTACACCAAGGGTTCCAAATTGAGACCAGTTGACAGCATCGGTTCCAACAGTCGTAATGGTTGCCGTTTGAATCCAAGCTGAATTTGCATTTACTGTACCGTTGTTCACGATAATGAATGAACCGGCATTCATATTGGCAGAGGTATCAAAGTCTGTGGTACGAGTTAATACCCAGTTTGTAGCTCCAGTGCCAACTGTGGTTAAGCTATAAATTCCGTTATCTGCAGCGGTTGATTGATTCTTAACCAATATGCGTGAATTTAATGGGGGGGATACGCCATCTACAGCGAAAGCAGCCTGTGCGCCTGCATTGGTTAGTGTTGCGCCTACGCCTGCAACACCATTATTATAGGTTGCATTAACGTTTGAAGTCGTCCCCGCATAAGCAGGTATTTTAAATGTAAATCCAGCTGAAATAGCATCAACATATTCTTTTGTGACTGCTTGTAAAGGTAAAGTAGGATCACCATTTAATATGAGATTACCTGTCATTGTGCCGCCAGCAATTGGCAACGCACCTAGGTTTGATAATGCTGTTGGAGCAGTTGTAGCACCTGTACCACCATGTAAAATCGGTATTGTAGTGCCAGCCCAATTTCCGGTTGTTATAGTTCCGACAGTAGTTATTGATGTTTGGCCGGGATAAGTAGGCGAAATTGATATCTGATATTCATTTGGATTAATTAGTGTGGCTACAATCTCATTAGTAGTTCCCAGAATCGCAGTAACTGTTCCAGGAGAACTTATAGCAAGCGAATAGACTTCGTTATTTATAATAATATTATACCAACCAGGCCCTTTGTCTGTTGTATTTACTAATGCTAACTGATAAGAAGAAAGAGATACAAGTCCATCCTGAACAGAGGTGCTAAGATATCCAGTAACCAATACTTCTGCTTGAGTATCATTTGTATTAATGAATACCATAGTAGGTAGTATACCGGCCTGTCCAATTGGATTAGTAAATATTGATATAATCATTTCTATCCCTGAATAGCATAAAATTCTATTGTTACATTAGGAGTACCGCCAGAAATTATATGGATAACATCTCCACTTTCTACAACTCGACCCCATGGAAAATTTGCTGGGACCATCGCTGAAGTAACAGCCGCTAATGTATCGCCGACAGGCTTTGCGGCTGTAGCATTAATACAAGCAAAAACTGTTCCATCACTAGTAATAATTGCCATAAATTTATTGTTAACATTAGCACAAAAATTTCCCATAACAGAAGTTAATGGAACAGCTACGGTAGCTTCCGTATTGGCTGCTAAGGTAGTTGAAAATACATTTCCACAAAAATTTAACCCAAATCCATCCACTCCTTTGTGGAACTTATCCATGTTGTACTGAGTTACTGTTGACATATTAAATCTCCTTAATTAAACACCGAGCCTTGCATCAGCTGTAAATTGATATACGATTGAATCGCCCGCAGCTCCTCCACCTGGATTTATTGTTTGGGGAAGAAATCCATTTGTATTTATGTTATAACTGGCGACCTGGCTTAAACTACAGTCGGTACCCGTTGTGGTGTCATAAAATTGAGCATTATTATTCATCGGATTGTAAAATGTTATTGATGGAATACCATTTTTTGCTACCCTAAAAACTAAAGATGGAGCTACAACATGCACTGCAGATGCCACGCTTAAAGGATATCCAACCATTCCATAACCTAATCCCAAACCTGCAGTAGGAACTAACCCGATATTAAATGACATTTCAAAATATCTTTCACATTTAGATATTGCTAAACCTCCAGTATCAGGAGCTGGCCTAGTAGGGATATTTCCCGGAACCAAAGATATGGAATCTATATTTACTACATTCGCAGCCGTTAAGGATGCTGTACCAACCACTATGGCAAAGAATGTAGCGGTGTTTGAAGCAGCAATTCCCTGTAAGTCCCATCCGCTAAACCCATAGTTATTGAAATTAGTAGTATTTGGAGTCGCACCAATAGTAAAGGTAGCATTTTGAGATGGAATTCTGGGAACTTGGGTCCAATTACCATGAGCAGTGGCAATTGAACCATCAGCATTTAAAGTTGCAACTATAGAATTATTTGAAGCACAACTTGGTAAACTTGCGTCTGTTGTATACCATAAAGAAACGGTAGTTTGCAGACCCCCAACCTGATTTGTAAATGCTGCAATATTAACTGAATTCCTATCATTCAAAATCATTCGAGCAACTGATTGTTCTAGATATTGTACTAGAGCGAACTGAGTAGTGTTAGTTGCTGTAATAGTCAAACAACCATTTGTTCCACGTGAAACCGCGGGACCGCTATTAGCTGACTGGAACACAATGGTTTGATCCCAAACATATCTAGATGTATTAGCGCCCGCTGCACTTGCTGCCAAAGTTGGTCCTAAAAACTGCGCAGGGTTTAAAGCAAAGTCCCATCCTACTAAATAACTAGGTATAGGTTTATATGCTAAATTTGCATAGTTAATATCTATTAAATCTGCTTGCTGAAATCTTAATGGTACTTGCTGATAAGGAACGTTAATTATGTTAGTTTCAATTCCAACAACTTGTACACTTGTGATGCTAGATGGATTAACGGATGATAAAGCAATAACTATATTTACAAAACCTGTTGCCCCTGTATCCGTATTAGCAGCTGGCAATAATTGCACTGTATTACTGAATTGTTTATATGAACCCGATATGTTCGTAGTGGTTAACAATGTTTGAGGATTACCGGCAGTCACTTGCGACGGTGCATAACTAATCGTGACAGTTGTATTGTTACCCAGAGTTATATTTGTTGCTATATAACCATTAGCAGCCCCGGTTGCAGGACTCCAAATATCAGGTGTATTATTTAATTTTTGAGTAAGAGATACTGCCGTCACATTAGATATAGGTGTAATGTCCAAAGTATATGGAGGGTTTGTTGGAAACTGAGATGAACCTGCTACAGGTGTTTGAGAAACGGTAAGAGAACCAGCCGCACTAAAGGTAACAGATAAGCTCCATTCTGGCGCTATAGGAATAACAAATGTTCCAGAACCGGCAGACGATATGGTTAATGGCACACCTGGAGTAAATGAAACAAACGCAAATTGAGGATTAGCGATTAAATTTGGCAAATATACACCAGATGCGCCACCACCTCCACCCTGTTCTCCAAAGTAGTTTGGCCATGCTTGCCTTGTAAACTGTTCTACACCTAATGAATTCTGTACAACAACGTAATATAGCTGTAATACTGCGTTAGAAGCTGTAGATGACCAAGGAAAATAATAAAGTGCTACATTATTTCCGTTATTATCTTGAATAGTTCCTATAGAACTTAAAATAATTGGATTAGGCAATTGAGTGTATGTATAGTTTGGCGGCGCACCAGTTAGCTGAAAGATTGGCATTAAAGTAGTTCGAGCTAAGTCTTGATAGAAGTATACAGACCCTCCAGCAAGTGGCGCCCCACTATCTTTATCCACTAGGAGCGGTTCCAAATCTCGGGATATTACATATCTACTATCAAGCATTAAGAGACTCCTATTAGATGATTATACACGCACTTTGAGGCGAATATGGAAATAAACTTGCAAACGGTGTTTGCTGTGTGTACAATTGATTCATAACGCAACCTGGAGAGTATCGAATGATCGCATTGACGTTTTTTGTTGCCTTTATTGTTTGTACATGTTTTTTTGTTGTCGCATGCGTGATTGATCCCATAGAATAGTTTGGTCACGTGTCTGCCTAGTAGTTTTATAGGAGATAGAAAATGTTGTTTTGTCTTTATATTATTGCCGGTATATGGGGCGGATATATAGGTTATCATTGGAATGATTAATTTATTCATGTCCACCACCAAATAACGCGTTGTATCCAGAATTTAAGCCACCTAATGCTCCAAGAACTGCTGGAGTTCCTATAGCTGCATTTCTAATGTTTTTATGACGCTTTAAATATTCTGGCAGATTTTCTCTGTGTTTCAATTCAGGAATTGCTCTACCTGCCCGATGCATAAAATCTTCTTCTTTTATTAATCTATTAAGAAACTTTTTGTCTCCACTTTTACCGGCTAATATTTTTTGAAACGCTTTACTATCTAGATATGGTCCCATTACTACACCGTAATCCTTTAGTGTATTCCTGTATTTTTTACCTAAACCAGGTGATGCTTTCTCTAATCCGGTAGTAAGTTTAGATAACACTGTTTTTCTGGCTTTTTCTAACCTTTGTAATTTTCTCTTATCAGGATCTAACATACCACCAGGAAGGTTTTCTTTTTGTTTTAATTTGTAAATTCTCTTACCTAAATCACTTTGAAGTCTATGACCTAATTCAGGTGTGGGGTCAGCTTTAAATCTTTGAAGAATTGTTGTTGGTTTCTTAACTTTTCGTGTCATTTCTTGAGATAATTCCTGTGTAGGATTTAGTCCTTGTAATTTATATGGATTATGAGGTTTAGGCTGTCTCATTTTCATACTTGCAGCAGGGTTTCTTCTTGGCTCAATAATATGTTTTAATCCACCTTCTTCAGCCTTTTCTAATATATCTCCAAATGTATTTTGAAAATCCGACATATGACTTTTACGCATATTTTTCACCAAAGGCGCAACCTGTTCTACAGGAAGCTCACCGGTTTTTATATTTTTACGTAGATTCATATATGGTTCTAAAACTTTACCTCCAGCTTTAATAATAGAGGGTATTGCAAATCCAAGTCCTGCACCTAATTCTCTATTATTCTCTTCGCCTGCCATTGCATATCCAGCACCTCCACCTTTTAATGCATTTTCTAAGAAACCAATATTTCTTGGATGTAAAGCATTTACAGCCTGTGAACCGCGAGATAATAATTTTAAAACAGCGCCGCCACCCAATAAATCACCTACAAACCCTCCTGCACCACTACCTATCTGACCGGCTGTTGTTTTACTCTGCTCTGGCCTGAAGGCTTTGTTTAAGTCTGAATAAGGTAGTTGAGGAAGCTTTTGACCGGTTATTTGTTCTCCAATATAACTTGGGGTATTTATAACTGAGATTGGGACATTCATTGCATGGCTTAGCCCGGCACCTGCAAATTCAGGAATTCCAGACCGTTCCATAAATTCATTTACCGGTTTTGCACCCTGGCCAAAAAACTCAGTAGCGCGACCAACATCAGTGTCAGCTAATTTGCCAAGAAAGTTAGCTATCCTTGGATGACGAGCTTGAATGTTTTCGCCCAGCATTTGGTTTTCGTTAGGTTTTTGAGATTGTTTTTTAGGCAGATTAATTCCGCGTTCGGCCAATATATCCCTAACGCCTGACGCATTCTTTTTAGGTAAAACTATTCCGCGTTCAGCTAGTATATCCCTCATTATTCGCCACCCATTAATCTTAATATTTCTTCTCTTGATTTTCCATATTCAGCCATAGCATGCTGTATTTCTTCTTCTGTAGCCGGTGCATATTGTTTCTGAGCTCCCTCAACTTTATTTAATGCTTCCTCTTTTCCTTTAGTTCCAAGATGTTCTTCAGTTCCCGTTATTCCGCCTCGGAATGTATGCAATTGTTTTCTAACAATTGACCGAGATTTTTCTAGTTGACTCTTTGCTGCAGCCGGGCTTTTACCCCATGAAGTAGGATTAGATAGAATAGCAAGATGTTTCCTAACTTCTTTATCTTTAGATTCCTTAAAGAACTGTCTCAGTTCTGAAGTTTCATATTCTGAAGCGACTAATGCTTCTAAGTATCTCTTATATTCTTCAGATGGTTTCCCAGTTATCATATCTTGAGCCTTTTCAAATGCTAATTGAGTTTGACCACCTGGACCAGAATACCTGGTCAAGTCATCTGAATTTAATGCATCCATAGATTTTTCTAAATTAGACGCCAGCAATGACCTCTGTCGCGTGTCAACATCTGATTGCTCTTTAAGAAGCCTAAGATCATATGCTTTAACATCTGGATGTTCTGGCCCCAGTCTAGCAGCTAGTGCATCTCTTTCGTTCTGCATCTTTCCAAGCATACTAGGGGCAAATCTACCTTCACCATGTGAGGAGATATAACCTTCAATCGCCATCTTCGATCGCTTCGCTTGTTCAGATTCAGCGCCATATTTTGCAACTTGTTTATCATGATATGTTTCTAGTTTTTCAAAATCATGTGGCGCATATTGATTCCCTCCCTTAGCCTGTTGAGCATGGTGAAGTGCCTCAGCATGCTCAAGCTTTAGCTTTGATATTATCTGTTGTTCTTTATACTGAGCCTCTAATTGGTCCATAAAAGACTTAGACTGAGATTGCGCATATTTCTGCGCTTCATTTTGGGGAGCATATTGAGCTTCAGCACCAAATATATCATTCATATGTTCAGCTTTTTGCATCCCCTGAGATCTTTCGAAGTAAGAAGGTTCTTGCTGATTTATTTGAGAGGGAAATTGTATTGCCTGAAAAGCCATTAGAAGTAACTCCCATTACCACTGCCATAGCCGCCACCGGTTGGAGGCGTAAAGCCTCGGCTAGCACCACCCCATCCACCGTTGCCACCACTGCCGCTTTGACCCATAGGCGCAAACATGTTCATTGAGCCTTGAAGTCTATTGCCAAGACCCTCCCATCCTCGTATATTATTCTGAGAATCTTCACGACGCCTCATAGCACCTTGATATTCGTTAGATGCCCTCGTTCCAGCAAGATTAGCTAGACTGTTAGACAATTCCGTAGCAGCATTATACCCGCGATTCATGTTTCCTTCTTCACCTGCTAATGCATGCTGAAGCGCTCGTTCACGACCAGATAATCTGCCTTCCTTACCCAATATTCCAGCATTAGTAATTCCCAAGGCATTCTGTAGAAATTGCTGCATGTCTGCACCCAATAATCCTTGAACAGTCTCTGCTTGCTGTTGCTGGTTAAAAGGAGTACCAGCAAATCCACCGGCTGATGCTGAGTTTCTCATTGCATCTAGCATTTGTTTTTGCTTAAACTTATAACCTTCAGAAGGGTTATATCTTTCCATTAAGGAATTCATGAAATCAGTTGGATTGTTCGCCATCCTTTCATATTGTTGAGGCAGTCCGTTAGGGTCAATTCCGGGACTATCGTACAGATTTTGATATTGATTATTGTAATGTTGCTGCCTACCATAGGCTTCTTGACCGCGCTGAATAAATGGGTCATAGAATGGCCTTACTTGCCCAGGTACATTCGCAAGTTGTCTTTCAGCTGCCATAGAAGGATTATTGCTACTACTTCTATTTGCTCGATTACTGGCAATTTGACTGCCTACACCTAATGCTAATTGTGCTAATGAACCAAATGGCATCTAAATCTCCCTATGCGCTTGTGATGGTTTCTATGACTCCCGGAGCCGTACAAACCTGCATCTTCGCTATATCTATATTAAACCAAAAAGCCCCAGTTGGAAAATTATTGGTTAATGTAACCACTTGAGCCGCTGTTAAACCTTGAGGTAACCACCAATTATCATCAATAAACTCTCTCAATGTTTCATTCAATTCAACATTGTAATTTTCTTGATCTGAATCTTGAATATAAGTTGGTAATGTTAAATTTGTCATGAGTAAATATCCACTATACAAGAGTTAACTACAACCGAACTTGTTGACCAGAATCTAAACTTAAATGTTAAAGAATTTGATTCGCCCATTCTTTCCCATGTCATTTGGTTGCTTCTATATCCTATGGGATTCATTTCACGACCCACTGTATTGCTCCAAGTTATACCCTCATCTTGTGATATTGATAGGTCTACTCGTGGAACATATTCTGGTAATGGCAAGTTATCTAATGGATCAGGAAGGCCTATAAATCCTGGGTCATTACCCTGGTCAATCATAAGAACCGTTGAATTCGCAATAAACCTAGAAGTATCAGGAAGTCTTATTGTATTAGTCACTCGTGTTCTAGGTATAATGTAATTTAGTGTAGGGTCAACCGAACCTATACTTTCATTATAAGTAGTAAAATTAGTACTATCTTGATACAAACATCCATTATTTAGAGATACAAAGTAAGTATTTCCATTAAAGTAAACGTAATTTCTTGCTGGATGATAATTTTCAAAATGGTCAGTTAAATCAAAAAATTTCTCAGTTGTAAAGTCATATTGTAGTGTCAGATTATCAGCGGCATTATAAAATGTAAGCTGATAGAATAAATGACCATCTTTTCTAACAAACATGGCAGTTGATTGAGCTGGGAAATTAATATTGCTCAAAACATAGTCAATGCCATCTGTAGATATTGGTTGATAACCTTGTCCGGTGTATACCAGAATTATAGGTGCATTATTTTCGTTTGCTGCTAACCATGCCACATATTTATCTGAAGTAGAAATTGTCCTAATTGAAACACATCCATAATCGATATTAATCGTATTATTTCGTCTATAGTTTTGTAAACCTCCAACGTTAGTAAATACTTCGCAGACTGATGTTCCAAAAACAAGAACATTTGAAGCTTGACCCGGAAGTCTCACAACTGCAATGGGGTAGTCTGGCTTTGTTTGAAGCGCAAAGGTATTGCTGGCTGAAGTACTTATTGTAGTTGGAGAAGCTGTAACATAAGCATACCAAGATGAACCTGTGCCGGTAGCTGCAGCGTTTCCAAATAAGAAGAATGTATTGTGATACACCACATAATTTGGAACAAGGGGTGTAGTTACTTGAACTGTTAAATTTGGAAATCCTAAAGAGTAATTATAGATGTATGCATTTACTCCATCTACAATGCATATTTGTGAGGCTAGATTTTCATCTATAAAAACTTCACCATGTGCCGTTGCTATAGTTCCTATAGTCGTTACAGCTAAAACATTGCTAATGCTATAGACAGTGGAATTAACGACTACAATCATGAATCCGCCGCGTATAGAGTTGAATATCCCCCGACCTTCACCTTCTGGAACTATTTCTAATATTCTGGCATAGCCAGATGTATTAATCAGCCATTCGTCACTAATATATAGATTATATGTACGTTCGCTCGATATTTTAGGGAATCGACCAAATATAGAAGAGCCTACTACGCTGACAGGAACTTGTGATGAACCCGGGGTTTGCCTCATTTAATATCCTGCAGTCGTCCAGCCGCGGCCGATATTGACCTGACCGTAAGATATGAATCCTGCCTCGTCAGTCAGTGTAGTAATGGTTGCATTGGTCAAATCTATGGGTGCGGAACGCTTACTGATTAGTTCTTCATAAGTCAGTAACTGTTTAGCCGCTTCAGGAGGTACAGTGTAATTGAATTCTGTACAAACTCTTACTGCAAGCGCATATTTCAGATAATTTATATAAAATCGTTCCAGTCCCTGGGGAAAATACGTGACATTATTAGGTCCAGTAATTGTACTGAAATTAACAAAATTGATATTATTAACACTTCCTTCACTCCCTAATGTTGTAATGTTGATATTAAAACTACCAATTGAGAACCTAGGTGCGGGTGCAGTTAATTGAAATTGAGTTCCTACAATTGCAGCCGTTATATTAGGTATTATACCAGTATTCACATATGCGACTAATGCCCCTACAGTGGCATAGGTTCCAGCCAAATCAACCCCATTGACAACTAACTGACCTGCACCGAAGTTTCCCGTACCTGCTACCGTTGCTGTGCCTAGGTTTGCGACAGTCGATTGCAAATCTAATTGCTGGTTAAGATAAACTTCATACAATCTAAATAAACCAGATATTTCCATGGTATAGTTTTCTTGTGGAAAGAAATAGAGGAATATGTTTACCCCTCCTAGAGTTCTTTCCTGATGCCAAGTAAACGGCAAAGATTGAATGTTTTCGGCACGAGCTGAACCGAAATACCTATCTCTCGCAACTTCAGAAGTATTGTATCTAACCGTATTTATAAAAAATACTAAAGTCTCAACTCTGATTAAATTCGGGATGAAATACTTTTGCTGACCAACAGTTGCTGGCCATTGATACTGAGTAGTCCAATAAGGAACCATGTCAGTTTCTATAACTTTATCATCTAATATATCGTTAAGAACGCCAAGACCGGTAGCTAATTGAGAGCCAGATAGCGTTTGGAAATCACGACCCACAATACCAGAGATATAGTAGGCTTTTGTAATTAAATCCAAAACGCTATATGGCATTCAATTTCCCCTTTAAAGCTTATCTAAATAGCCTTGAAGCACCAAAGTAACAACATCGGATGCCGATGTTAACTTATAGTCGATACTGGTTACGCCGGCTGCAGTTCCTGTTAAAACAGTCATGTTATCAACATGTACAACCGCTGCGACATCACCGCTCATAATTGCGGTACCGACTGTTGTTTGAAGTCCTGCCAATGCATTTGTTGGTCTCAACGATACTGCGTCTCCAGCTGTATTGGGAGTCAATGATGCTCTCAATACGATTGAAGTAGTTAATGGAGGCATTGTGCCTGTTAAAACGACAGGTGCATACGTTGCAGAAGCACCACCATTCAATACAATCAATGCGGCTATGCCATCGGTACAATATTCCATCAAACGGTTTGTGCTATTAGCGCCGGTTGTTTGGAAAAATGGAATTATATGACTTGGAGCTGCCGTAGTATCAGTACGTACACAACCAATTCTTCTATACATGTCATAGTTGCTAGGCAATGTTGGCGTGCTAGCATTAAGAGACAACATCACACTTGGCAAGTTGTTTACATTAAATCCAGTTTGAGTTGGACTATTGTTATTACTATTACCAATTGCATAAACGTAATACAAAGTGCTTGCAGCAATACCGGCAGTAGGTAGAACATCTAATCCTAAAGCGCCGCTTTGAGCTGTGTTTATGATATAGGCTGGAGTAATGGTGACTGGAGCGGCTGATGGTCCAGTTGTAATTGTAGTTGGCAACTGAATATCATTTGTATCAGTGCTATCTCTACATTGCCCTGGTGATACTTGAATAGTGCTTGTGGTAAGCCATGAAATAGCCAAACCATTCATATATAGTTCGCCAAGGTTAACCATAGGGGTATTGGGTCCTAAAGGTGCTGTCATTTTTTCATTCCTCTTAAATATTTGTTCATTAATCTCGTATCCCTTGATTGTCTCTCCATAAATTTCTTCATGGAGAGACTACCATCGTGAACCATCCCACTCATATATTAGAGAGGGAATATCACAGCCATTGAGTATTCAGGAACTAAGGTGCTTCCCCATATACAATCATGGACCATTCCACGCTGATTTTGGCCAAATAAAGAACCAAAATACTGACGAATACTTACGCCGGTATCCGGATCGTGATCGTTGCTTGTTGGGAAAGGTACTTCTTCTGGCAACTTAGGCATTGCAAGATACAAAGCATCGCCTGTATACAAAACTCCGGCTCTATGTGATGGTAGAACCAACACTTGCATTCCAGGTTGGATTGCAGCGGTAAGATTCTGGTCATTAGTAGGCGCTGCTTGTAGAGCTGGGAAAATACTTACAGTTACTTGTGAACCGCCAGTAGAGGCCGCCTGTGCTGTAGCTTGGAACTGCACCGGAACGGCTGAAGGCAAGTGACCCGTAAAGGTAAGAAATCTAAGATTTGAAAATCCTGCAACTCCATCTTGGAATTGGAACTTATCATACTGTAGAACTGAATTAGGGTCATTTGCTGCATGTGTACCACTGAATGTTATAGCAATTACAGCGTTATTAGCATCAAGTGTAGTACTGACGACAGTCAATAAAGTCTGTGTCTGACCCTCAGTTCCTGCAGTGTGAACAGGCAACAAGTTTGATGTATACCAATCGCATCTGCTAAATTGTCCTAATTCCCAGCTATTTGCTGTCATATCATTTCTTTTTTCAGCGAATTGTGCCAAACCAGAATTGATGATGTTAGGAATTGCAGTATCTTGCAAGAACCCTTTAGCCATTCCTTTTGCGGAACCGTAGTTACGTAATTGGGCAAGCGCTTGTGCTAATTGCTGATATGAGTTAATGGCAGTTAAACCATTTCCATAAAAGCGATATGTATTGGTTACACAATTCTGAGCTACGTTAGCTTCTATTTTGGCACCTAACTCTTCAATTGCTGCCTTACCAAATTTTTGCATATAGTCTTGGACATTAAATAAAAATTGCTGGGCAGTAAAGCTGTAAGCTACGTTTTCAGATTGAGATACAGTTAAACTTTGTACTCTTTGGTCTGCAGATTGGAAAACGGCTACGAGTGAGTTAGTTGTCGTCATACGAGGAGGCAAATCGAACGTCACCGTATCGCCTAAATTAGCAACTAAATTTTCGAAGTTCTTGAATTTAGTATTTGCTTGATGTATAAAACAATTCAAATTTTGGAGATATGCCAAACCAGACATTTGATAGGTTTGGACTTGTTGTAAAATATTTGTTGCCACGATAAAAACCCCACAGGCTAGAAAAAAATCCTAGACGCGGTAAAGGTATTTGTTAGGCTAAACTAACCTCTTAAAAGAGGAGAATTTTTTAAATCCCTAAGCGTTGTTATACCTGTATCCGCGCCGACTGTAGAAGATTTAAGTCTGGATAAAGGTTGCATTACGCCTGGGTTTTGCTGCATTGCTTGCTTATTTTCTGATATAGATTTAGATAGAGTCTGCATCATTTCCCGAGCCATATCCGGATCTGTTTTAGACATCATATCTATTTGCGCCAATTTGTGCGGGTTCTTGCGGAGCTCGTACATAACTTCAGGTGTATTATCTACCTCAGAAGCAAGGAACACAGTGTTAGCGAAATTTGCGGGTTTGAAGTCCTTCATTACTTCATTAAAGTCATCAAAGATTTCTGCACCTTTGCCTACTTTTAAGAAATATCTCTGGGCAACATCTTCCATTGCAGATTTATGTTCAGCTTCCATTTGAGCTTGATACGCACGTTCTTGCTCATCACGCATTTGAGCCATGATTTGATTTTTCATTTCCTCTGGGTTGACACCTTGTTGCGGGTTACCGCCTTGGTTTAAAGATTGACCCTGAGGTTGTGATTCATCAACTGGGGCCATCCCCCCCATCGCTTGAGACTGTGCTTGTACCGCTGCTTCCATTTCCTGCCTTACTTTCTGCTCTGTTGCAAATTTAGCTTTCCGAATAAGTTCATTAACTCTAGATTCCGGCAGCATCTTTTCAGATACCACGTCTCCTGGAGCTTCCAAACTTTCAGCAATTACACCTTCTTCCATTCCTTTGTCTTCCCACGTTTGCCCCGTGACGGTGTTCACCTCTGTTACGCTGAGTCCATGCGGCCATTTTTCCCCCATTGGCTGGGTATTCACCGGGATTGAGTAGGCCCGTCCTATTTATTAAGTGTACATATGCTATTTTAAAAATGCAAGCAATTACACTAAATTTATTTAATGATATGATTAATAAGTGGGGGTGAAAGGTAAGTACACTTCGTCTATCTGAATTCACCCCCACATCGGACCCATAGCTCAATGGTAGAGCGCGGGACTAATAATCTAAAGATTGAGGTTCGAATCCTTGTGGGTCCGTTAATAGTTATTAAACTTAATGAGTAGACTTATGGACAAGCACGAATTCATGTTTAATTATTACGAAGAAACCGGGGAATGGCTTCTAGGCAGAGATTTAGAGAAAGCTTACGAAGCATTTCTTAAAAAAGAAAATGATTATATAAACTCTATGATAGGAGAGTTAAAAAATGATTAAATGTCCAAAGTGTGAGCATGAATTTATACATATTGAAGAAGAATACTCAAATGAAAGCTTACACGAAGACTGTACTTCTTTGATATCCAGAAGTGAATATCAAAGATTATTATCAGCAATTGGGCGAAACATTACAGGCAAGGACTTTAATAGCGCCTATAAAAAATATCTAGAAACTGTGAAAGGAATGAGAAATCAATCTCCCCCATCCCACACTAATAAAAGAACGCTGCCATAAACAGTCACAAATATTATTAACCCATAAAGAAAGAACTTTAATCTAAGGTCCATAATCTATTGGGGCATGTTGAAATGAAAAAAGCGTAATAACCACATAACAGAATGCAGCGATACAAATTATCTTAAAGACGCACTTTAAAACCATAATGAATCTACTCATTACTTAAATCAATCCATATTTAGTTTCATTAAAGTCAAAATTAAATTCATCAAATATTTTACTGAACTCTTCGTTGAAACTTGCAATTTCCTTACAGTTCTTTTCACCATCGTATGGACTAGTATTATAGGTCGAAAGCTCTAAGATTTCATGCTTAAGATCAAGAATAGCTTCATAATCATATTTGTCATCCCAATTTTTTTCGATATGGCTTTTTTCAAACTTATCAATCAAATCTTCTGGAAATAATTGTAATATTTTTCTAACTATTTCCATATATCTTTTCATTCCATATCGTATTTCCATCACTTACCCTTCTTCTTTCCAAGAACTTTGTTTGCCTTAGCGTCAATCTTAGATTTGGTAGATTCTGAAATCTTTCCCTTATGTTCCATCTCAGAAGCGCGTGCAAGGGCATTCCTGGCATGTGCCTTATCCTCAACGGGAAATTTGCGTGAGCCGGGCATTGCAAATGCAGACTTGGGTAACTTCTTTCTATCTTTTTCAGTTAACTTAGCCATTTTAATCTCTCCCAAATATGGTGAATACTCAGTATATTTTAAAGTATCTTTCAAAATTTACTACTCAATTACATCTACTTCCATCTTCTAACCTTCTCTTAAATTAAGGTGTTCAGCACATGGGGTAAGTTAAGATCAATTACCAGCTTTTATTACGGTATTTGCTGTCCCCACATGTGCTGAACATAAACTACTCTATGATATCCACTTCCAAATTCTGACCTTCTCTATGATGCTTTGCAATATCTAGAGCCACGTCGATTGCTTCCCTAGCCATCTCAGCATCTACACGTTCTTGCTCAATAGCTTGCTTCACTTTACCCATCTCAATGTCAGCCATCAGCTTAATAAATTGTAGCTGAACTTTTTCTTTTTCGACAGCTATCTTGGCAGCTTCAACAGACATTTTGCCTTGATCGGCCTCTCGACGCTGTTCAGTTTGCATCTGGGTCTTCTCGAGCTCCATCTTAGCGAATTGTTCGGCATCTGAAGGAGGCGGAGGTTGCTGTTTCATTTCTTCTTGTTCTTTCATGAACTCTTCGGCTTGAACTTTAAGATGGTCTATTCCGCGTATATCCATATTATCAAGAAGCGTCTCTAAACCTTTCTCATTAATGAATGCAGCAAACATTGGACTTGCTTGCATCATAGCTGTAATCTCTTCAAGCGCCATTTGTTTTTGAATACTTGAATTAACACCTGCTTCTACTTTGACGCACAAATTATTGGGGTCATAGTTCATCATAATTGCATCACGTTGAGTCGAATCATTAATGATTTGATATGAACGTTTACCGTTTGATTTCATTATAGGAAGGCTCCTGGGAGTCCTATAATATTTTGGTATTAAATCAAGAATTATCTGCGCAATTCGATTCAGACCTTTAATGTAACCCATCAAATAAGGAAGGGCCGCACCATTAGATTGGAGAGCACCCTGTTGTATAGCTTTTCCGCTGAGTGCATCCGAATTAACAGCAAGTGCGGTATCATAGCTGCCTAAAATCATCTGGGTCGTTTGGTCTGAACCGTTGAATATCGCTTGTACAAGAGCAGGCGTCTCAGACCTCTGAATTTCTTGCGGGGGGGGTAATGGCACGTCCGGGTTTTTGTCGAAAAATGCATTGTAGACCAAGACCGACATAACCTGAACGTTCTTATATGCATCTACATATTCCTCTGGAATTGATTCTAGCGCCACCTTGAACTTATGCATGACCATATTCTGAATCTCAGCACCAATGGTTTGACCTGCAAAGTTCTTGAGCTTTTGCATGCCCATGGCGTGATAGACAAATGGTCGGGTCATTTGATAAGTAGCCCCATTTTCACCATCCTGCATATTGATAGAGTTTCCATCTACGAATATGAGAGGTAAATATTTGAAATTGGTTTCAATATAATCAAGAACTCCAAGTTCACAGAATCTATAGCGGCAAATGGTTTGAATAACAGTTTTTCGCTCTTCAATCACGATAGGACATTGTTCAATGAACCCTGCATCAGCCCACATCGTTTGAAGTATTTTGTAGTCATGCTTTGTGATTATGTGACCATTAGATAACTTAACAATTACTACTTTCTTGTCCTTTTTCTCATAATAATCGCAAACAAGAACAATTTCTTGCTCTGCATTCTTATAAGTCCAATTGAATTCACTATCTAAGTTTCTTGAAAAGTTAAATCCATTTGTTTTTATTTCTGGGTATTCATCCTGGAATTCTTCTAATGTCCAAGGGACAATCTTAAAACAATATCGACCATCCCCTTTGTGAGACTCTCGAGCTAAAGGGTCAAATCCGGTCAATGTAGGGTCAAACACACGCTCAACATTAATCTTCTGCTCAAACGACATTTCATTTACATAGTCAGTAAGTATTTCAACAACTGAAAAACCACCAGCAAGAAGATCGGAATAGATATTATATTCCAAAGAATCGTTTGTTGCATCGAAGAAAATTTCACGCAGATGGGCCTCTAAAACTTCCATTGTTTGTATAAATTCAGGGGTGAGCGAATCTACACGAATACCGTCGGCTGCTCTAACGTTAATTGAGGGTTCCTGCTTCGCAAACTCACCCCTTAACCGCGATATGATTGCCTCTAGAATATTAAACTCTATTGGAGGCTTTTGCAATGTCTTTAAATTCTGAATCTCAGGGTCATCAAGTGCTGTCTTGAAAACAAAACGAATGAATGTATGATAACGTTTTGCATTATCTTCAAAGTATCCATGCGAGTCTTCGACATTCTTTTTTATTGCTGGTAATCTATCAGAATGAACCTTTGAAACTTTGTACATTTTAATATCCTAAATAACCTATCCGTGCGTTTAATTCGTCGGCAAATGATTTTTGAAAAGTAGGCTGAGTGGTCTTAACTGTGAAGGCTGAAACAGGGAGAGCAAAAGTTAAGCACAGTGCGTCAGCTTCATCGGAAGATCTAACACCTCTTTTCTTCATATCTTCTTTACGTTCCATGACGAGTCTAGAGTTTGAATCAAAACTATATTTTATACCACAAAGGTCTGCGTGTAAAGAATCGACATCTGGAATACTGCATGGTTCTTCTAGTAACCATTGTCGGCAAAGAGCCCACATTTCGGCGCGTTTGTTTAGATATCTTTTACCGTCCAAAGGTTTAGAACCGGCATTTACTGGAACTACAATATCTTTATAGCCTAATTCTATCAACCTATCCACGATCCCAGCCCCTAAGCCGCCGACATCCACGAACAACTTAAGGGGGTTGTGCTCGATGATGAGCTGAACAAGGATGCCGACTACCTCCATTGTATCCTTTTTGGTATAGCTATGTAGGCCGTAAGCAACTCTACCTTGCCTTAAAATGATTGATGTTCGGTCATCCCCAAACCTGGCCGGATCACATGAAAGTAGAACTGGGCCAAACTTTTCTGCCTCTGTATCTTTACGAGCGCGCATTACAATTCCGGAATCGATGAAAGTATTTTCGCCAGTTAACTGGAAAGCCTCGTTTGCATTACATGGGTATTCTTGGCAGAAACTTTTTTCACCATCTTGGCCATTAATTGACAGATCAACAACCTTGAATCGACGCCAGTTCAGTTGTTCATTAGTAATGCCATAATTATCTTTTAATGAAATCTCATATTCACTTGGGGTGAATCCGTGACATACTTCACGTAGGTATTCCGGCTGCCAGTACCATGGAACAAAGATAGCGATAAAATCCGACATTCCAGCTTCAGCTTTTTGCCACATTTGGTGGAAGTAATTTCCAACTCCATTGGCTGTGGACTCAAGTATGATTTCAGTTCCTGGTGCATCTGGTACAGCTTGTAGAATTCCTTTAGCATGCTCGGAAGCATTAGCCCAAAATGCACATTCTGACCCGTGAAACAATTGTATTGTAGAAGACCTACCGACTGATTTATTTTCTGCTGTTCCAATCTTATATCCAGAATCTAATCCTCCAAAAATGAGTTCCTTTGAGTTATTTGTAGAGACTTGAGGCCGAACGAGGATTGGCGTATTTTCATAGAAACGTTGTGCCATTTTGTACAAATTATTTGTAGCGTCCAAAGCATGAGTCAATATGAAACACTGCGTTCCTCGATTGTATGTTGTTCGATGATAAAACCTTCCACCGACATATGTAGAACATCCCATCTGGCGCCCTTTCAAAATCAGAGCACGAACTTTTCCGGTCTGTCCTTTCTGAGCTTCTAATCTTTTGTGAATATATTGCTGAGCGGTATTTAATTCAAAAGGCTTTACTTCTCCGAGCTTTGTTCGTATTCCAAGACACTTCACGGCATAGTGAATAAAGTTATCTTTGAGCTTTTGTCTAATAGCTATTTCATCTTCGGTCATTTTAGAACATCAAGTGAAGCTTCATGGCTAATTTGCGTTACTTCGATAGCGCTTTTGTCTCCGAATGTTCTAGGTTTTAGGCGAGCCGCTTGCCAGTTGTATTGCTTAATTGCTTCTCTACCCCAAGGTACGAGATCGGGGTCTTGTTTAACTTCATCCAAAACATTTATTGATTCTTCGTTAAAAGCGAAGACCTGTTGTTGTTTGGCAACTAGATACATGTCGCCAAATTTGGGGCTCTTGTGAATTCTTTCAAAAATACAATTTATTTGTGGCCAGTGTGGATTATTTTCATAACATTTTTTAAGAGACATTGGATGAGTAGCAATATAATCAGCAATTTCAATTTCTAATTCATCAGTCCAAGGAAAAGCTGGGGCACCAACAGGTCTCACCAATGCGGTATCAATTTTAATCGGACTTTTTGTTGATGGCCGTTTAACAGGTTTTCTTACTCTTTTGGTTACCTGAAATTCTTTTTCCTTTGCCATAATTCCATCCTAGAATTTATTTAGTTTTTCCATTTAATCTTTTTATCTCAGCTTGAAGAGAATCTAAGCTATCTTGTAATTCCAATAACTTTGTTTTATCAATTTCACCTTCAATTTTTCTATCTTGAAGCGGTACAGAATTCATCGCTTCTTCATCGTCTTTTAATTCTTTAACGAACTTATCGAAATCGATATTAATTTGGTAAATCAGATGCTCAGCTTCTTTCATTTCAGTCATAAATTCAAATTCCGTCCTAGAATCATTTAGTTGATTTTGTATATTTCCGTTTTAATCTTTCAGCCATTGTTTCAGATGATTTAGAAACTTCAGGTTCAAAACAATTCGATGGTTTACCTAAGTTAGCCAAAGCAGCTTCATGAGTTTCAACTATATGTTCCAACGCTTCAGCTTTCCCAATATCTCCGCCTTTCATCGTCAAGGCATCATCCGACCAAGTTTCAACAGTGCTTTTAATGCCGCCTTTTCGAAGGCCTCCATGTTCCAACATGCCATCAGAGGGAACCCAATTGTTTGTTGTAAAACATTCCCCTTCTGCAAGCTGTGGATGTCTGACAGACTCACTGAGTATTAGTTCCACCGTAGGTTCCACGGGTTTCAACTCGATAGACATAACTGTAAATTTTTCGTTTTCAGGCATCTTAATAACATCAGATTTAAATTCAACCGAGACAGGCTCTAATCCAGTTCCCTTACAAGTTTTACAGTCGGTCTCACCCATCGACCCCATCCCCTGAATCTTTTTTTGACCTCGACATGCTGGACATATTGGCATTTGGAAACTCCCTGTTTGAAAACCTGTCTGATTAATAGTAAGTGTATGTACTCACAAATGTCAATGCAATCATAGGATTCTGGCAAAACCTACCAGATTCAGTCAATTTTGCCCGATAGACAAAATGTACAAAAATAAAGTCCATAAGAGGCGATTTCGAGCTAGGGGTCAGTAAGGTATAGGGTACAGTCCAAACGTGGCTTGTAGGTACCTCAATTTCAAAATTTTGGCCAAATAAACATAGAGGCGCATCACTCCATCCGAACTTTAAAGTTAAAAAGTAAAAAGAAATATAAAATGAGTCAGTCAACATTTGTTAATGGTATAATTAAGTACCCTTGAAACCCCGACGACAAAATCGGGGTTTATTCCTGGAGAGACATCACTAAGGTTATGACGCAAGGGCCGAGACGTTTTAAGCCTCAGAACTTGAGTGTAGATCAACAATGTTATCAACGCCATGCCGATTTCTTTCAGCAACAGTTTTTGGAAGCATCTTGCGAATTATATGCATGTGATATCTACCAACATCATCAGCCGAACGCTTTACTGAATCAATTGCTTGCAAAGCAAGTCTTGTGTTTTCCTCGAGTTCACGTCTAAGAACTGAGTTTTCTGGATTAATATGTGTAGTCATTACTTTCTCCTTCTTCACTGATGGTTTCAAATTCCAATTCAATTCAAGTGCTTTAACAATCCAACCCCCAAAAATTGGTTTTCCATCTTGCTTCTCTTTTTTTAGAGCTGACGCTAAAACATCTTCAATTCTCTGAACTGAAAAAGTAGTCAATAAATTATCAGCCTTGATCGGGTGAATTTTAAAAGTCATCAATCTTTCTTTTAAAGAAACAATATTATCTTTCATGGTTGGTATTATACCACAATCTGGCTTCCGCCCCATGATATTAGTATTGTTATCTTTAAAAGATCTTACTTGATCTTGATCTATAGAGAAGTCCCGATCTTTTGCGACTTTAGTCCCGATCTTTTGCGACTTTAGTCCCGATCTTTTGCGACTTTGATCTTCAAAGTTATCCACAATCAAGGAGTTATCCACACCCCCCGATCTTTTGCGACTTTCCCCATTTTTAGCGATTTCAGCAACTGAACTTATTAATAAATCATCAATTCTTGGTTTATTAACTGAGTAATGCTTACCGTCATGTTTACTGGACTCATCACGAAATTCAGATTTAATGATTTCAATTATTTGTAAATCACGGAAAAGAATTTCGACTTGTCTTAAGCCGACATACGGTATCCATTTATTAATTTCTTTTTGGGTCATCTGACTAAAGTTATTTCCATTCTGATAATAAAAATCTTGAAGAAATATTGCAGATGTGAGACCAACTAAGTTAACTAAAGAAGGTAAAATAAATGACATTTTCTTATTTGAATAATTCTTATGAAAGATTGAAGATTCGATAATCTCAAAACCTTGAGCGGACAAGGCTTTAGGATTTAAAGAATAATATTTTCGCCTTTTACCTTGTTCACTTTTTGATATTATAAGATTCTTACTTTCCAACCATATAAGAATTCTTTTAAAATTATCATAACTTACGAATGGTAACAGTTCATTCCAATCCTGATAGGTAGCCAAATAAGGCTTCCCATTAAGCGTTAATGAATGAAGTTTCTGCAGAACAACTGCTCTCGCTTGGCCAATTTCAAGCATCAAAGACACCGAAACTTGAATAAAAGGTTCGTCAATTAAAAATTTAGACACGCGAGGATCCCTCCCAAATAAATGAAGTAAGTTGGCTTAAATTAAGTTTGATAAAATGAAACTGTAAAAGACTATTGACAATTTCGGTAGATTTGTTATGATGACGCATGTGAAAATCCTCGTGGTTGTGGAATAAACATAGACTTAGATCCTCCTCTTGTTTGAAACGCAAAGAGGGGGTGTCAATCTAAAATACAAAAACAATAGTAATCTTATTTTTAATTAATCGCTATCACTCAAGAAAGACTGACAGCCTTTTTCTAGCAGCTTCTCGAATGAGCCATCTTTATCACTAAGATGTAAACAAACCACTTCAGTAATTTTTACCAAAGCATCAAGTTTAAGAGTCAGTAATCTTACCTCTTGTTTAAGGTGTTCGACAGGAAATGTATCAAGCATAATTTTGCCCCGGGATTAGTGGCAGACATTAAATAGTTAGGATTATGCCAAGGCCATACTGAATGCTATTTTTTGGCTTAGCGTTACCTAACATTATCCTTGAAGTATTTTCCCAGATAACCGTGGGCCTCAATCCCACATAGTCTAACAGCTTGAATTGCACTCCGCCACTCAATCTTAAAACTGATTTATGCTTTATATAATGAATAGTTTGCTCATTGGAAAATATATTTTTTATTTGTATTTTTAAGCATGTTACGCCAACTGAACCAATAAGATTCATGCTTTCATTTAAAGGAAGCGAACCTGTAAGATTCATATTCCATGCACTAAATTTTGGTGTAGCATGGCTCATATCATATTTAATACTATTAAGCCTAGGGTTCTTGTTAGGAATGAAAATAGGGTTAGACTTCTTAGAAGTATATTGATTTTTTGATAACGAATATCCAGCTTCAAGACCGAAATGATCGTTAAGCATATAACCTACAAAAACATTACATTGTGGATAATGTCTCTTAAGAGTAATGCCATAAAAGTCTTGTTTAAAGTTTATATGGCGAACTTGGGCATCCATTCCCAAGTAAGGATTGCAGTTAGCAGTAGAAATATAAACAACAGAAATGACACCGATTAATAATTTAACCATGACAGCCTCCGTGCTAAAATTCTTGCTTACTTATAGTATAGCCTATTTAGAAGGAGGTGTCATTCGAGGTATATATATGTCAGGAGCATCATCCCTCTCTACCAATCTTGAAAGCGGAGTGGCAAATTTCCCCCTCCCTGTCAGGTGATACCATATATTAATTAACCAGCTCATCTTCATACTCATTTATATGCTTCTTAAACTGTATAATTAAATCATCAAAAAACGTATCACATTCTTCACGGTGATTCTTAAGGTGCCTTAAGAAGCTTGGAATAATTGCAACTCTACTATCTGCTCCCCCTTTTTCATCAACATAAACGCTGATATCTAATACACTTTCTTGTTGCAAGGTAATCTTTATCTCTGGCTTACTCATTTTCATTCCTCTCAAATAATTTCGTATCAATCTCCGATGCAGCCTCTTTAAATTGGGCCAATAAATCATTCCATTTAGATAAATTAACTTTTCTTACTGTTGAACTGCCAAAGTATAGAGATGTCGAGTTTAAATGGTCCCGAAGGTCATGTGCCATTCTTAATAACCCATGTATTTGGTCAAGAATCTCATTAAGATTTACATGCAGGTCATTTAGCTCTTTAAGTTCAGATTCCATTTGTTTTGCAGAAACTTTTTTCTCACCCATTATTTCGCTTCCCCCAATAAGTTATATATCTTTGAATCAATAATATCATGCTTTTTCCTAAACTTAATGCATGCAGTCATCCATTTTGCAAGAAGTTTATCGGGAAATTTTGGATTATTATAATTCATAGAGCAATCATAAAAACAATTACCCAATTGAGTGGATAGATTATCAATTTCTTTCACACGCTTTGCTAATAAATGAAATTGATTAGCAATATCCAATAATAATTCTAACTCATTACTCATCGGTATCTCCAGTGGATTTATTACAATTATTTCTTAATTTATTAATATCTTCACTTAACTTTACTCTCAATGTATCTATGGTATATAGATAGTTCGGATCATTTAACATGTTATATTGTGTCATCCACTCAATAGCTTGAATTAATATGTTCAACTTTCTATTTATTTCGTCAATATCACTTTTTACTTTAACTTCAAAATCACTCATTTTCATCTCCTGATGAGAAATTATCAACGCCTTCCTTTAATTTATTTATAATAAAATCAAAAAAAAGATCTCTAGGTAATTCCTCCAACTTAAGAAATCTAGCAAAAGATTTTTTATATGAAATGCAACATTTTTGCGAATAAGTGTTATCATCATTTTTAATATCAAGTACAGTAAGCTGTAAAAGTACATCACTTGCTTCATTACCCATCACTATCTCCAAAAAATTTATGAAAATTACGCTTAAAAATTGGGTCTTCTGACTCAAGGTATCCAGTATGAAAACCTGAAACTCTACTCAAGAATTCTACCGCTTCTTCAAGTTTCTTAATCCTTTTATCTGTTTCAAATAAAAATTCTTCTTTTGTTAAAAATATAGAATCACTCATTTTCATCTCCATCTATATATCCATTTAATCTTTCTATCAATTCAGAAATAAAGCGCTCACGATGGCTATTGTTTTCCTTAAGATGAGACAAAAAACGAGGAACAAATGCATACCTAACAAATATCACATCCTCTTTGTTTATCTCAAAGTTAATGTTCAAAACTATATCTCTCTTTTCGGTTTGTTCGTCACTCATGTTCGCCTCCCAAAGCTTCGTTATTAAACTTAGCCATTTCTTCATCAATGTATTCTAAAAACAATGGTTCCTTATGTGCTATGTAACTTATAATCGATGAATTTAGCATCAATAAAAGATCTAATTTTTCATCGGTACTTAAGTTTTTATTGTATTGTAATTTATTCATTTTCATCTCCAAAGAGTTCTTTTGCGCTCTGTAATTCAGATAACTTTTGATTCAAACAACATTTGAAATGTGGATCTCGTGATTCTAAATAACTTGAAATAAAACCAGTTATTTCAACTAAAAAATCTAAGGTGCAATCTATCTTTTTATCTCTAAGCCCTTCATTCATTTTCATCCCCAAAGAATTCTTTTGCGTCATCACTCATCATTTCCTGAACGTGCATGTTAATCGGCAAGTTTTCAAGCTTTCTTTTCTCAATCACTTTCTTGGAAAACTGTCTAATTAAGACAGACCATTGATCAACGTTCATATGCTCAACAGACTCAATGTTTAAATGCTTACAAGTTTTGCTCAAATCACCTTTAAGTTCATCTACTAATTGCTGAAGTTCAATTATTTGTTCTTCATTAATTAATTCTTCCTGCTCTGGATTATTGTCAAGCGTTACACCCACATCTTTAATTGGTCTTTTGTATTGTGTTTGTTTATTGTTTAAATTTTCATAATCTTCCACCTCTTCAACCATAATAATACCCTTTAATATATCAGGGAAAGCATCTCTTAATGCAAAGCCTCGTGCTCGCAATTGTAGCATTCGTTTTGGATACGTCGTCCATGGGCCGGCCTTTTGCCATAAACCCGCTGTCTTTGCATCAGCCATGCTAAAGCTGTAAACAAATGCTGGTTCATTTTTTCTAAAAACCACACATGTATAGGTCGTAGTGTTGACATCATATGTTTCTTCGATAGTCTGAAATGATCGAGATAGCCTGCAAACAGCCAGCATAGCATCACCATATAAAGACGGTTTACCGTTTATTACAGCAATATTTTGTAGGGATGCCATTGTCTTTAAGCCAATTTCTTGCCCATAGTTAATAGCTACAAGAATATCTCCCGGCTTTCCCTTATACGCAACGGGACATAAACCACTGGCTGCTAACAATTCACTGGTTTTTATTGCTTCCTCTAATGTAAAAGGATGTAAAAACCCTAGGTTTCTTCGTTCAGCTATCGATATTTCATTACTCATTTTTTACTCCAATTTTTAACTATTATACCAAACTATGACCACTAATGAAACCCTTAAATGTTTCAGGGATGCTCGTGCACTGCAATTCATTTTTAATAAATAATTCTTTATCAAGAATTAAAAATCCGACCTGTTCCATTTTTTGCATGAATTCGGTAAAATCATTAGCTTTGTGTGTACTTACTTCTTTCATTCTTCAACCACTCCTAAAGCAATTCCTAGTGCATTCGCTTCTAACATTTTTTTAGGATAATTATTCCATGAAGTATTCTTCACTTCTTTTTCACCAACAAAATATGGTCTCATCTCCGCAATTGTTAACCTACAATAAAGTTGCGGAACATTGTACCCATGAGCTCTCAGAATACCTTGTATTGCATCAGCCAAATAAGCTTCATCTTCGGTAAGTGACTTTATTTGTTCATTCATTTTGGCACCACCTTAATAATCCCACGCTTCAAATCCTCCTCCAAAAGACCGTCAAGCTTGCACCCTCTCGCTTTCATCAATAAGAGCCCTTTTGCGACTCTTTTGCTTTGTGACTGGTTATCCGGGAATAACTGCCAATTCCAATCTTCTACCATTTCGTACATCTTCTTTCTCCTGGTTACTACTGTCTATATTTGTTATTGTACCCACCTCGTGAGTACGTGTCAAGCTTTTTTTAAATTATTTCTTCTTTAATTGCATATGCTGGTATAGATATTTCTTGGAAACATTCTTCATAACCTGGCCATTCACCAGTGCTCATGCACTCATGGTATAGAGCTGCGGCATCTAGATACTCTCTTCTACCCTGTCTAATGGTCGGTTCATTTAAAACGAAACAAGCAGTAAGATATGGCGCCTTATTTTCTACTACCATAAACCCGAAAAACCGTTGTTTTCCGTCATGACGGTACAGACCATCAATTTGCATTGCTGCCTGTCTGTGATAACCATAGTTATGAATTGATTTTGAAAAACCCTTAATAGAGTCAGTCGTCTTTATATCCACGATCATGGTGTCATTATAAAAGTCAGGTCGAGCCCGAAGTCTAGTGTTGTAAATTCCCGCATCCCAAAGAACTGAGTGCTCAACATTTCCAGGGATTATCTTGTTCCACGTGGCACTAGCTTTGATTGAATCAGCCATTGCAACCGCCTGTTCCCATGTTCCCTTCCGCATAATGGTTCGGCCATTAGCTTCTAGCTCAGCCTTGGCCAATGCTTCTTTGCCGACCTTAAATCTTAAATCGCATGACTCTCTCATTAGGAAGTAAGTTTTGTGGAATAACTCGGGTTCTAGGACCAGCATATGGACCGCACTGCCCAGTTCCATAGCCGTCGTAGGCTCACTTGGGCCTTTCTCTATGTACTTGTGGAAATACCGCTTAGGACAGTCTATAAGTAATGTAATGCCACTTGAACTGATTCCTTCTGATGAGTGATACTCAGTAATAGATAAGTCGGTGTAAATGCCTGCTTCTTTCATGATGTTCTCCAGTTAATGTTTAATTTTGTGCCTATCAATACACACATCGTACACACGTTTGAAAACAATGTCAACACTTATTTTTATCTTCTAGTTCCCTTCCCCCATTTATCCGTCACGCCGTCAAAAAACCGTACTCCCCCTATATACCCTCCCTATACCCCCCCTATATGCCCATCCCTAGTTATACAACTTAGTCCCACCATTCTTGCTTTGGTCCCACCATAGTCCCACCATCTACTCCCACCATCGATTTTTTCCTAAAATAGTTGGCATAAGCCATAAAATAGTTGGCAAAGGCAATAGGCTTATGCCAGGTATTTATGTAATGGTCCCACCATGGTCACACCATTAATCAACCCTTCACGGTATTAAAATTTTAGACCGTCAAGGGAAATAGACCACTTTCGAGCCCCCAAAAACAGACTATCGAGCCCCCATAATCCACAATCGAGCCCTTTAAATGGACTATCGAGCCCCCAAAAACGGTCTATTCAGTCGCGACGATGGCCAAAAAAGAGCTCTCATAAAGTGTGAGCGAAAATATTTCAAATATGCTAAGCACATATTTTGGGATTCAACCAATATAGATCCGCCCCTAAAATTGTCTCGAATCAATATTTGTTCTCTGTAATTAAAATCAGTGGGTAAAGTCAAAGGAATATAACCCACCAAAAAAATATTGAGGTTCCGTTCCTATAGTTGACAAAATAACCTCACGTAGGTATCATGTGCTCACCTACACTCAAATTATACTGAGATAAATATGACTATTGAAGAACACGAAGGCCAATTTACAACCAGACTTCACGTTAAGGTTCATCCAGATATGGTTAAACAAATAAGAAAGTTAGCTAAAAAAACTATAGAAAATAACAGCTCTGCTTTGGTTAGAAAATGGTTAAGCGAAGCTATCGAAAGGGAAATGGCAATACAGAATAAGCCCAATCCGGGTTATGTGAATCATTGAGAGGGGGTGAGTTATGAGTATTAAATCTCTTTTACATTTTAGAAAAAATCTCGAATTTATAAAAGAAACTGGAGATTTAAAGCATGATGCATATCTTCAAGATTTGAAAAAATTAATTGATGAAGAGATGACTAAGCCAAAACCTAACATAGTTAAAGTAATGAATTTTATGTGTATGAATCGCATGAAGTTTGACTTAGGAATGTGAACAATGACCAACCATGAAGTCCTTCTCAGAATGAAGCATATATTAGAAAGAATGTTTGATGATGAAGATCAGAAACATGATGTTCGGATAAGACTAGCATTGCTATTGATTGTTGGTGAGCTTTCTAAGCCAGAGCCAGAAATTACAAATACCAATCATATAATAGCAATTCTTCTAGACCCAATATTTAAGGAACGAGGTTTGCCATCATTGCCATTTCCGGAGGCTAGTAATGACTGATGCTGAAATGCTAATAGGTGCAAGAGTTGCTGTAGATAAACTTCTTGAAATTGATGAATTAAAAAACAATGAAAAATTAATTAGTATTCGAAGTATGCTTATACAGTTTCTTGAGATTCCTGGATCTAAAGCACCTCCAAATCTTTTAAATGATATGAGAAATGTATTTATTTATGCAGCGAGTCAATTAGAAAATAAACCTGAAAATTTAAGCGATTTTTTCGTAACGTAATACGTAACATGTAATATTACGTAATATTATGAAATAACGACCCCAAAAAACTCACGATTATTACCATCGATAATTAGGGTTATCGTGACTAAAGTTAAAAACTAGAATTTTCTATGTGTAATGTGAAACCAAAAGTCACAAATGGGAATTTAATTGTCACATTTGTGACATTGTGATATGATTCATACAGGTTCAAAGGAGTTAATATGGCTGAAATTGAAAAGCTTTATATTAATGAAAAAGAAGCAGCCTATAGATATGGCTATTCTATCCAATGGTTTCAACGAGAACGTTGGAAAGGTACTGGCCCATCTTTTATGAAAATAAACCATGGAAAAGTTCTTTATCCAGTTGACTCAACTGATAAATGGTTTAAAAGCTTCAAGTTACAAAAGTGTGACAAAAGAGCGAAAAATATTAAAGATGAAGGAACAGTAGATTAAAATGACTGATTCTGAAAAAATCCGGGAACTTAGTATAGAAACCATTAGGATTACGGAACAAACATGCACTATAGCAATGTGCACATTTATAATATCTATTATATCGCTTGTAATTAGCTTATATAGCATGTTTTCTTAATAAATAGGAGATTAAAATGGCTTACATAGATACATTAACAATGTTTAACGAACTAGTTGCTGCTGGTTGTACAGAAAAAGTTGCAAGATCAATTGTTATCCTAACGAATGAAATGCGTAAAGAATTAGAATCTAAAATTGATATACTAAATAATCGATTATCAAACTATAACAAATAAAGGAGAAACAAATGGCTTATAAAGATACTTTGACATTATATGAAGAGCTTGTGGCTACCGGAACTCCAATAGAACAAGCAAAGATAATTGCACATCAACAAGGTGCTTTAGTCGAAGAAATGGGCAGTATTGAAAAAACATTAAACCGCATAGAAAAAGATTTGTTTTGGATGCGTTATATTGGTGCGGGTATGATTGCGGCATTCATGGCTAATTTTTTTAGGTAAAAAAATGGATAACGAAGAACAAATATCTCCTGAAGAAGAAGCTTTAACTCAAAATCAAATTTTGCATAATAGGCATGTTAGAATAATTGAAAAATTAGACTTACTTCAAGCTGAAATATCGAACACTTCTCATATAATGAATGAAGCGCTTATAAATCTATACTCACATATTAATAAATCGCATATTGATAATTACATTATATTGGATAGAATCGATAAAAGTCTTTTTTGGTTTAAATTCGTGTGGTATATAATAGGTATATTGTCAATATTGGGAATAATTTCACGAGCATGTGGTTTCATTAACTCTTAGATTTATATTTCGCTAACTGTTTTGCTGTCTCGGCATTAATCATCGCAATTTCATGATCACGCTTGTCCATAACTTCGCGCATTGCATCATAGGAAGTGCACAGAAGTATTGACTCTGCCGAAACATCATATTCATGTTCAATCTTCAATGCTTGAAGCCGATGTAAGGCTATAATAAAGTCATCTAAATTAGAATCATCAGATTCTAACATTGGGCGATTTTTTACCCAATCTTATTAAATCAATAATTTCTTGTTCCATAATTTTTAGTTGTTGTAAGTGGGAAACAAAAATAACGTCATCTGCATTTAAGTTCAGGGTAGATCTAAACAATAATAGAATACCCGCGGTAATTATATCTATCTCAAATTCAAGTAAATTCAGACTATCATTATCTTCTTTATTGTTGATTGCTTCATCTAAAGTTCCCTCTTCTTTCAATCTGATTCTAATCTCATCTAAAATAGATTTTATCAATGGAAAAAACTTATGCATAACTACCATCTTGAATGATTTCGATATGTTTATTCATCAATTAATCGTCACCGGTTTTTCACATTTTTCAATCATATCTACAACGTCTTGTATTACTTTTTTATGCTCTATTAATCTCTCCATAGCCTCAATGTTGGCACTACTACCACGTTCAGTAAATTTGCCTAAATATAATAACAAATCATTTAAAACTAATAATTCAAGCTTATATAAATGTAATCGAACTGTGGTATCGGCATCATCTAAAGAATCTATAGGAGGCATATGGCTATCAATCAGTTCTATTACCCGAAGACATGCTGGCAGGAATCTATGCATTAGTTAACCTCCTTATTTAAACCTTTTAATAATACTGCGATATTTTCATCATTATTTTTAATAAAATCTTTTATTTCATTAATATATGTAGTAGTTTCTTCACCTGGAACACACTCGCTTAATACCCTTAATGTTTCTGACAGTATATGATTTTCAATTCTCATGATATATAAACACTTATGGCAATCATCTAAAGTAATGCTCAAGTCATCCATTATCTTTGGTTTGAACGCCTTAGTGATATTCATTAGCGTGACAAATATTGGCATAAATTTTTGCATTAATGAAAACCCTCTTTTATTTTAGATAATAAATAATCGGTCAATTGTTCATTTATTTTTATACAGGCTTTCGTTATCTCAATACC
>Ga0210388_10000369_pt1 | contig 37671 bp, 31 predicted proteins | sample IncBWC19OmetaG_FD_155485 | JGI IMG/M metagenome (GOLD analysis project Ga0210388, IMG submission 155485) | Forest soil microbial communities from Barre Woods Harvard Forest LTER site, Petersham, Massachusetts, United States - Inc-BW-C-19-O ...
GTTGTTCAGCACCGCAAGCTGCGACGTTAAACCAGCCGCATCATCGGCGAGTGCCGCATCCCCCGGCCGCGTATCGAGCGGATCGTAGGCCCATTTGTCTGCACCGGCGCTTGATGCGGGCTTTTCCGTAAGCGCGCCCGACTGAAACACATTCCCGGCTTTTCCATTCGAATCCAGATAGAGCGTGCGCTTGTCGTTCGAAATCGTTTCCAAACTATCCGCGTACTTCCAATTCTCCGCCCCGCCTCCCACGACGTAGTAGGCCACGCGCTTCTTCAAAAACTCTGGCTTCTTTCCATTCTTCATCGTCCAGTCGTACCACTCCGTGTGCAGCTTGTTTAAATCCAATACGCTGGCTTCGCCAAACTTCAAACCGGCGACTTCGCGCCGAGGAGTCCTTGTCCCTGCGTGATCCCACGGTCCAATAATCAAATAATGATTTTGTTTCGCCTCCGCTGTCCCGTACTCCATGTCGCGCTTGTAGTACGTAAACGCGCCAGGCTGGTCGCCGTCGTAGTGTCCAGTGATCGTCAGAATCGGAAATTGAATGCGCTTGTATTCTTCCGGAGTCGGCACCATCGCGTCGTAGTAAGCGTCCGGAATGGGATGCTGCAACCACTTTTGAAAAACGGCGGATGGATTCCCCGCTATGCGATCGAATTCTTTAAACGCCAAATGCCCATCGTAGTATTCGCGAGACTTCGCTCCCCAAAAAGCACCGGCACCGAAAAGGTTCGCGTTGCTCGTAACTCCGCTCGTAAACGTGAGCCACTGCTCAACGTACGTCGCGAAAATATTGTACTGGAACGGAAAGTCCACCCCAGGATGGGCCGCGGCAGCGGGAACAATCGTTGCGAGATGCGGCGGAAATTCTTTGAGGACCGTCCATTGATCGAATCCCGCATAAGAGCCGCCCCACATCGTCACTCTTCCGTTGCTATAAGACTGCTTTGCGAGCCATTCGACGACGTCGTAGCCGTCTTTTCCTTCATTCACAAACGGTTCGAACGCTCCGCCCGAGTTCCCGCGTCCTCGCACGTCTACCAGCGCGTAAACATATCCATGCTGCGCGAAGTACATCGCTCGGTCCGTGTAGCTGTCGCCGATGTACGGCGTGAATGTGAAGATGACGGGCAACGGATCCTTTTGCGCGTGCGGCTGAAACACTGTGGCGTTGAGCGTTACGCCATCGCGCATCGGTATTTTCACCGCCCAACGCATGTCGGGAATGGGAGTTGCGGGTGTGGCAGCCTCTTGAGCCAGGCTTCGATTGGCCGTCGTGCACATGCAAATCATTGCAAGCAGAATCATTCGATGCACAATCTGATTTCTTCTCATGCAGCAATCCCCTACCGGAACTCCGGCCATTCATTCCGAGCACAAGCGTTCGAGCACACGCATGGTATCGCGTCAGTGAAGGAATTCCTACTGGGAGAAACAAATGTTTCAGACAATAAAACTGAGAATCGTTTTACGACGATGCTTTGGCGGGCGCTGCCGCCACTCGTTTTCGAATCCTGAGGCGCAGCACTTTTCTCTGATTCGCTTCCAACACTTCGAAGTTGTAGCCTTCCAAATCCACCTTATCCCCGGGCGCAGGGACTTTGCCCGAAACATGGCTCAGCAATCCTGCAATGGTTGTAACCGTCTCATCCGCATCTTCCCCAAAACTCACTCCCAGCAATTCTTCTACGTCCCGGATGGCCATGCTGCCACGCATGACCAATCCCCCGTCAGCTTCGCGGATCACGTCAGGTGCAGGTGCTTTCCCGCCGTTCCATCTTTCTCCCACGATTTCTTCTACAAGGTCTTCGACGGTCGCGATTCCCGCCACCGATCCATGCTCATCGATAATCACGGCAAGAGGCTGACCTTTTTGCCGCATTTCACGCAGCAGTTCCGATCCGGCCTTTGTCTCCGGCATGAAGAGCACCGGGCGCACCAACTCGCGCACTTTTCGTTTTGGCAAATCCTGGTCGGCGATGTGCAGCAGGTCCTGCGCGTGAACCACACCGAAAATATCGTCTAACGATTTTTCATACACGGGCATCTTCGAAAATTTCTTGTCGACAAACTTCGCGTGCAGTTCCTCGAGCGTGGCGTCCGCTGCGATCGCGATAATGTCCGGCCGCGGCGTCATCACCTCCCGCACGCGTTTGTCGCTGAATTCCACGACTTGTTCGATGAGGTCCGCTTGATCAGCCGCGATGATCCCCTCTTCCTCCGCCGCGTCCACCAGCGCCTCGATCCTCTCTTCGGTGCGCTGTTCTTGCGTCATCTCCGGCTCTTGTTCCGAGATGCGCGCCAGTGACTCCGCGCCTTCGAGGAACACGCGCACCGGCCACACAATCCACATGGCCGCCCGCACAAACGGCAATAACGGTAGCAGCCAGCGCCCCGTCGTGCGGTATAGCAGCATGTCCGGGATAAAGTGCATCGCGATCACGACTTCAAGCGTCAGAAACACGCAAAACTCGATCAGCGATTCCCATGTGCCTGTTACGAAGTAAAATACGCCGCGCGTAGTCTCAAGCACCAGGAAAGCCAGCCAAAAATGACCCAGGATGCGAAATGTGCGCCCGCCGCTCCGCCGCTTGATGTGCAGCTTGGGCTCTATCTCCGCCTCGAAAATTTCCAGATGTTCGTGGACGCGCCCGGTGTTCATGCGCCCAAGCTCGCGGTAGATCAGCGTCAGGTAGGAAAAAATGGGCAGCCCAAAGGCGAGCAGGACGACGCCAAGAACGTAAACCCATCTAAACGTGTTCATGCCAGCCCGAATCTCCGCCGCAGTTTCCGCTCGATGCGATCCATCTCGCCGCGGTCAGTTTCGTGGTCATAGCCCAGCAAATGCAATACACCATGCAGGATCAGTACTCGCAACTCACTGCTCAAACTTCGTCCATTTTTTTTCGCGTATCGCCGCGCCGTCAGTGGCGCAATAGCAATGTCTCCCAAATAAGTCTGCATGGTTCGCGAGGCTTGGTTTCCCCGACTCTTCTCTGTGCTCTCTGCGTCCGCTGTGTAAATCTTCTTTCCTCGGATCGCAGAAGCCCGCCGCCGTTTTTCCGCGGGAAACGAAAGCACATCCGTGGGCCCTTTCTTCTTGCGAAAGGCCTGATTCATCCGCGCAATCTCGGCATCGCTTACCAGGCAAACGGTGACGTCCGAATCCCCCAGATCCATCTCGTTCTCTACGCGCCGCAAAAACGCTTCGAGTGGCTTCCGCGCCACGCGGACCGCACGCTGGCGGTTCAAAATCATGCTGGCTGATTTTCTCTATTTGGATCTTTCCCAGTTTCCCGAACGGCAGTTCCCGTCTTGCCGCTCGCTGCACTGCCACCCGCATTCACGCCGCGTTGCGGATGCACCATGTCATATTCCTCATAAGCGCGGATGATCTGCTGTACCAGGTTGTGCCTTACAACGTCTTTTTCGCCGAACTGCACCACGCCAATCCCTTCGATCTTTCCGCACACTTCCAACGCCTCAATCAACCCGGACTTCTTACCCTGCGGCAAATCGATCTGTGTGGTATCCCCGGTGATAACAGCCTTTGAGTTGAATCCCAGCCGCGTCAGAAACATTTTCATCTGCTCGCTGGTTGTGTTCTGCGCTTCGTCGAGAATTACGAAGGAATCGTTCAACGTGCGCCCGCGCATAAACGCGAGCGGCGCAACCTCAATAATCCCCTTCTCCAGAAACCTCTCCAACTTGTCCGCGTCCAGCATGTCATAGAGCGCGTCGTACAACGGCCGCATATAAGGATCGATCTTTTGTTGCAACGTGCCCGGCAAAAACCCCAGCCGCTCGCCGGCTTCCACAGCTGGCCGCGCCAGAATGATGCGGTTTACTTGTTTCGTAAGCAGCGCGCTTACCGCCATGGCCACCGCTATGTAAGTCTTCCCCGTTCCGCCTGGCCCAATCCCAAACATCATGTCGTGCTTTTCGATCTCTTCCATGTACCGCTTTTGGCTCGCGTTTTTGGGAGTGACCTGCTTCTTCCCAAATGCGCGCGTCCGCGCCGGTTCAAACATCCCGCGCGGAGATTCGTGCGGCTCTTCCGTCGCCACCCGCATCAGCGACTTCACTTCCGTGCTCGAAAGCGACCGCCCGTGCCGCGTCAGGTGGTTGTATTCCTCCACGATTTTCACGGCATGATCGACGCTCTCTTGGTCGCCTTCGATCGTCAGACGCGTGTCGTGCAAGTGCGTGCGCACGTGCAGCAAGTCCTCCAGCAAACGCACATTCTCATCGAGCGTGCCGAAGAACGGTTCAATTTTTCCGGATATGTGTACGGTACGTCTCATCCAAGTGGAAGGTCTGCCTGTTAAGGAAGCCGAGTGGCCGATGGGATTCCTCCTCGCGATCGGTGACGATACAACAGTCAACTCAGGAAGAAACTGTTTACACCCTAACGCACACCCGCCTCATGGTCAAGTTACGCGGTCGTTACAAATCCTGTTAGCCTCGGGCCTCTTTTGCGCAGGATTTCGGCATCTAATGTCCCCGTAACTTAAATTTTCGCGCATGCCCCGGCGTGCCGACGCATACCCCATTCGTAACCTGTACTCTGGTACGAACGCGCTATGGCACTAGACCCCTCGTAACGAGAAGATGCAAATCGACGCTGATACAGAAGAGTCGCTGATAGTACTAATCACTGAGGGGTGAGTACAAAAAACATGAGACACAAACTCTTAGTCCTAGGCACTTTCGCAGGCTTGGCAGTCGCTCTGCCTTCTTTGGCGGCAGAGAACTCTGGCTCCGCGGCTTCGCCGGCTCCCGGCACGATTCGGGGCACGGTACTTTGCCGCGGTGCGCAGAATGTACCCATGACTTCCGACGCGGAGCAATCGCTTCCCATGCAACTCGTCGCGCGTCTAAATTGCGGCGAGGAAGTGGCCGTTCTCTCAGACTCCGAAGGCTACACCGTGAATGTCCGGACAGCCGACGGCAAGGATGGCTACGTCGCCCGCATGTATCTCTCGGAAAGTGCCGCGAAATCAGCAAAAGATCGCCACATGACGGAAGCTGCGCTTGATAACGGGATTGCGCGCTGGCAATCTGGCGCTCCCGGCAGCGACCAGTTCTTCAGCGCCGGTTCGGTTGTCGAATCGCTGACGGCCAACGGAATCACGGTCCAAGTTTCCCTGCAGGATACTGGCTGGAAACTGCGCGCGAGCGTGGCAATTGCCAACGAAGGCTCCATGCCAGTGCACTACAACCCCGCGGGCTTTACGCTGGACGAGTTGAAGCCGCGCCTTCGCACGCTGGCCTATCAAAATCCTAAAGAGCTCGCCAAGGCGTTAACGCACCAGGTTTATTGGACGAACTCAAGCGCTACAGCGCCCGCCTCGGCAACTTACATGAACGCCGCTTATAAAACATCGGTGTACGTCCCAACCACGACGAATTATTTGGCGGACGTCGCACAACAAGTCCAGTCCGCGGTGCTCCAGCAAGGAAACGTCGGACCGAAAGAGAAAGCTTCCGGCGTGGTCTGGTTCGAACGCGACAAGAGCCCACAACAACTTAACTTGAGGATCTTCGTAGGCGACCAGATCTTCGAATTCCCGCTTTCCTTCCCTCAACACAACTAGGCAAACGCGCACGCCGCGCGCAGCATCACCCCCGCCCCGTACTCCGCCACCCCTCGGAGTGCGGGGTTTTTCTTGTCCTGGCAAATTTTTAGCTCCCGCTTCTCTTCTCTCGAAGTGATCACGTAAACAGCAACGTACGCGCGACGCTCATGGTAGGCTCTTGGCGAGAGCAGTGGATTCGGGCGAGGCATTTGCGGGCCACGTGGCGCCGACAAGCTTTGGGATTCTCGAGGAGGTACGCCAATGAACATTAGCCGTCGCGAAGTGCTGGCAGGATTGGGAAGCATGGCGGCATGGAGCGGAACTTCGGGAGTTGGTTCGGGTGCACTCTCCTTCGAGGCAAAGCCGCCACGTGGAGGCGGTGCGCTTCCCGCGAAGCATGATTTTTCGATTCCAGCTGGCCTGACATACCTCAATAGCGCCCTCACACACCCCATTCCTAAGGCAGGTCTCGAAGCTCTACGGGATTACGGCGACCGGCGCGCACACCCCGAAATCGTGTCGAAACCACTCCAGAAATCGCCGGTGGACATAAAGGCTGAATTCGCGGCTTTGATTAACGCGAAGAAATCGGAAATCAGTTTCATTCCCAATACAAGTACGGGAGAAAACCTGGTTGTCAACGGATTGGATATTCCGCGCTCGGGGGGAAATGTTGTCACAGACGAACTCCATTTTGACGGCGCGCTCCTCCACCTGCAAGCCCTGCAGCAAAGGGCCGGACTCGATCTGCGTATCGTGAAGACGCGGGATTGGCGAATCGATTTGAAGGATCTGGAGCGCGCGATCGACAAAAAGACGAAGCTCGTCGAGATTTCGCTGGTCGCGATGAAGAATGGATTTGAGCATGACCTGAAAGCCGTTTGCGACATTGCCCATGCCAACGGCGCTTACGTGTACGCGGATATTGTGCAGGCCGCGGGGAATACGCCGATTGATGTTCGCGCAAGCGACGTGGATTTCTGTGCGTGCGCGAGCTTCAAGTGGCTAATGGGAGATTTCGGACTGGGCTTTCTGTTCGTCAAAGAAGCGCTGCTGGATAAAGTTATTCAACGGACGCAATACGGGTATCAGCAGGCTGCGGAATTGGAATCTCATTTCTTGCCCGGCGATCCTCCCGGCGCGATGCCTTACTCGTGGCGCCTTAATTCGGACGCCACCGGGCATTTTGAGGTGGGATCCTACGACATTGGAACGGCACAGGTCCTCGCGGAATCGCTTCCTTATATCCGGAGTTTGGGTGTGGAAAATATTCATGCGCACCGGCAACCTCTGCTTAAAAAGCTACACGAAGAGATGCCGCGTCTACACTTTGAGCCGTTGACGCCGCCCGAATCGACTTCAGCACTGATCAGCTTCGTCCTTCTCAATCCGGAGGAGATCCGAAAGCGTTTGGCCGATGCGCAGATCAACGTTCGAGTGGCGGACCGTTATATGCGGATCTCTCCGTCCGTCTTCAATGACATGGGCGACATCGACCGCTTGCTCGAAGCACTTGCCTGAGGCGGGTGGGTGACTCGGAGACAGTACGTACTCTTCTGCTCGAACTATAGAGAAGTGCCGCAGCGATATTCTCCCAACGATTCTTATGCCCACAAACGCCAATTTTCCGTGTCCGGGCCACCCGCCCATTAAGATGATTGTTGATGGAGGCTTCGCCCTGACGTGAAAGAGTGTCCGCACTGTAAATTGGAAAACCCCGATAGCGCCGAACACATCGCCGTCGTTCATTACTATTCCTTTAACGACATTCGAAGATATCGATACTTATAACATACCTCGCTCCTCTAGCAATACCAGGCAAGCTTCGCAGCTCTGGATGAGAATTTCTGAACTACACAGTACGTTTAACTGGGAAGCTTCTTCGCACAGAGTTCGTCATTTGACTTAATCCGCCGGCGCAGCTCGTGTCTTAGCCCACTGACGGATCGATTCCACTTCTTCAGAGCGAGTGACACTGAGCGGTTGCGTAGCGCGAATCTCACTCAGGAGAATCTCTGTCGTGAGTTGCTGCTTCTGCGCAAACGCGGAGTACAGCCCCGCGACAATCAACTGCTCGATTTCCGCTCCGGAGAAGCCTTCGCTTCCCGCGGCGAGTCTTGCCAAATCGAATGTCGTTACATCGCGGCCGCGTTTTTTCAAATGCAGTTCGAAGAGCGCCGCGCGAACTTCGGCATTCGGCAAATCCACGAAGAAAATCTCGTCGAACCGTCCCTTACGCATCATTTCCGGAGGCAAGACTGTGATGTTGTTCGAGGTCGCCGCCAAAAAGACGCCGCTCTCGCGGTCTTGCATCCACGTCAACAGCGTCGCCAGCAATCGCTGCGACAGACCTGCGTCCGCGTCTCCGCTCGAACTTGCCGACGCAAATGCCTTCTCTATCTCATCAATCCACAAAACCATCGGCGCCAGCTTCTGCGCCAACTCGAGCGCCTTGTGCAGCTTCTTCTCGCTCTCCCCTACAAACTTGTCGTACAGCGCTCCAGCATCCAAACGTGCCAATTCAAAACCCCATTCTCCCGCCACGGCGCGCGCCGCCAAACTCTTCCCGCATCCTTGCACACCGGTAATCAAAATTCCCTTTGGCGGCTCCAACCCAAAGTGCTGCCCTTCCACAGTCAACGCGCTCTTCCGTTTCGCAATCCATTCGCGCAATCGCTTCAGGCCGGCCACATCGCTAAATGACGCATCGCGCCGAACGCTCTCAATCAACCCGTCGCTTCGTAGCACCTGACGCTTTGCATCCAGCACGTCATCCAGCAGCCCCGAATCGGCTTTCCCCCGCGACAGAATGCACATCCGCAGCGTGCGCATGGCCTCTTCTTCGGAAAGTCCGGAAAGGTTTCGCGCCACCTGACTCATCTCAGCAACATCCAGCGAGACAGGGATGCGCTGCTCTCGGTTCGCTTCCGCGAGCACACGCTTCACGCCGGGCAATAATTCCTCCGCCTTTGGCAAACCCAACTCAAAGGGCGCCGCTTCGGCCGCGAGCTCCGCCGGCAATTGCAGCGACGCTGCCGAAATAACAATCGCTCGGCGCGTCGTTCGAAATTTCTCCGCCAAATCCCGCAGACGTCGGCAGATTCGGTCGTTCTCGCAATAACGCGCAAAATCCTTGAGCAAAAAGATGGCGTCGCCCTGAATCAACGGGATGTTCGCCAGCGCCTGTTCCGGCTGTTCGGTGTTGTAAATCGCCGCGCCGTGATACTTCGACAAGCCAGCCGTGACGCTCCATTCGTAAAACGGCACACCCAATTCCGTCGCAACGTCGAGCAGCATCTGCTCGAAACGCTCTTCTTCGGGAGTCTCAACGGTGATGATCGGGTGCCGCGAATTCACGAGCAACCGCAACTCATCGTGCTTGTTGGGCTTAGCCGTCGCACCCATTCCGCCGCTGTGCCCACTTGCCGCATTCGGCCCTGTCGCTTTCGCAGAGAGCGGCGCGACGGGCGCGTTCGAAGGCCCTTTCAGCTCGTTTGACAAAGCTTGATGCCTCGTTTAACGTTAAATGTTTGAGCGATACCTAAAAGGAGCAATAGATGGCCCAGGGACAGGCTACCAAAATCAAGAAGAAGAAAAAGTCGGTTTTAAAGCGTGCGGCGCAATCTCGTCAACGCGCCGATGTGAATCGCGCTAACCGCACCCGGGTCCGTACTTTGATGCGCCGCTTGCGCACCGCGATTTCTGCTGGTGACGCAAACGCCGCGGGCAATCTTCTCCATCCGACAATGTCCGCGATCGATCAGGCCATCACCAAGGGCGTGCTGCACGAAAACACCGGCAACCGTTACAAGTCGCGCCTAACCGTAGCCTTCAACGGCGTCAAAGCAAAAGCCGCAAAGTAAGGTTTGAGCACCAAACGATTCGCCTTGTAGGGGCGGGCTTTAGCCCACCCTTCTTTTTTGCCTTTTCCCAAACACGCGCCAAGGGGCAACCAGTTCACACCATCGGGGAACGATTTGTTCACCCCTCATTCATGTTCCCGTAACCAATCCGAGATATCCTCTTTTTTCGGCGCTTGGTTCCCACCTGCATGCGCATCATTCGAGGACTAGCTTACGTCATGGCTCGTTTGGGCTTGTTCAGAGATAAGATTTTGCCTCGCTCGTTCGTCTTCAGCGCGCCCATCGCATCTCCATTCCTCGTACTCTTGTTCGTAGCCGCGTTCCTGGCTCCTGCCTATACGCCTTGCCGTGCTCAAGAAGTAGCCAATGACGCTTGCCCTCGCCCTTCGCAAGGAAGCGCTGTTCCCGAACCTCAGGATCTGCGCAGCCAGAACGGTGTGCTGAAAGTGGATTTGACAGTTCACAATTTCCGCGACCAAAGCGGCTCGACTCGCTATTGCTACGTTTCCGCCGATGGCAGCCAATCCCCCACTCTTCGACTGAATCCAGGCGATCTCCTCATCCTCACTCTGAAAAATGATCTGACCGAGCCGCAACACGCCGCTGCATCTAGCACCCAGACTCACTCTCACGCAAAATCAGCAAACGATTCCGATCCCTGCCTCAGCGGCGCCATGACTTCCACCTCCACGAATCTCCATTTCCACGGTCTCACCGTGCCACCTCTCTGCCATCAAGACGATGTCCTGAAAACTTCCGTCCAACCTGGTGACGCGCCCTTCGAGTATCGCTTTCGCGTTCCTGCCAATGAACCGCCCGGATTGTATTGGTATCACCCGCACATCCATGGCTTCAGCAAAACACAAGTCCTGGGCGGCGCCTCGGGGGCTCTCATTGTCGAGGGTATCGAGCGCGCCAATCGCCAACTCGCAGGTTTACCAGAGCGCGTCTTGGTCATTCGCGATCAAGACTTGCTGAATCCGAACTCTCCTCCGTCCAAGTCGGAGCCTGTCGTACCGAAGAACCTGGTGGATCGCGACGGCGATGCCGGCAATAACGGCACCGGCTTCGGCAAGCCCGCAAAGGACCTTTCCATCAATTTCGTCCCAGTTCCCTTCCCAGACTATCCGCCCGCGCAAATCAAAATGAAGCCGGAGGAACGCCAGCTATGGCGCGTGCTAAACGCTTCGGCCATCACGTATCTCAATTTGGCGGTGCTCTTTAAACGCGCCCCACAGATGCTCGGTATCGTTGCGCTGGATGGCGTGCCTTTGAATGAGAATGGCGACACGGGGGACGGTATCACCTGGGCAAATCACATCGGAGTTCCGCCGGGCGGCCGCGTGGAATTCATCGTGAAAGGCCCGCCCACCGGCGTGCCAGGCTTGCTCGTGACGCGCACCGTGGACACCGGCGTCGGCGGCGAAAACGACCCCAACCGCGCCCTCGCGACGATCATGCCTGCGCCCGACGCGCCCGAGCCGCGGTCCACGCTCGCCACTTCGCCCGAGCCGCTCGCTCCATTGGCTCTGCCCTGGTTAGGAAGCGTCACGCCTGTGCGCACGCGCAAGCTGTACTTCTCCGAAAAATTCCTCGACCCAAACGACCCCAACAGCCCCACCACTTTTTTCATCACCGTGGACGGCCAAGCGCCCACGCCCTTTGACCCCGCTTCCGGTGTTCCCGACATCGTGGTAAAGCAGGGCGACGTCGAGGATTGGATCATCGAGAACCGTTCAACGGAACTTCACGCCTTCCACATCCATCAAATCCATTTCATGATGCTCGAATGGTCCGGAGTTCCGGTAAACGAGCCTTTCCTTCGCGACACCATCAACGTGCCTTTTTACACGAACCAGATGCTCACGTATCCAAGCGTAAGACTCCGGATGGATTTTCGCGACCCAAATGCTGTTGGCACTTTCGTCTACCACTGTCATCTTCTGGAACATGAAGATGGTGGAATGATGGGCCTGATTCGCGTGGAACCCTCAGACCATGCCCAATCGCCGGGTGGCGCGGCTCCTGGCGTGCCGACGAAAGCCTCTCCCTCTATACCCGCACCGACCATTAAGACTTCGTCGTCGGCAATTAAATCGAGCCCTTGAGCTCTTTGGGCGATGCCCGGGTTCACATTGAGGTTTAGAGCGGCTGTTTCGAGTTGAACGAAGCTTTACGTTTGGTTTGTCAGATCGCTAATCGCGCATTTTACGCGTATTTGTAAATCTATGTGGGCAGGCACAGAACTACTATATCTGGCCGTCTTTAGCACTGCGAATACCTGACTTTATTGCTCCATTCACATTGTAAATATCCTGCAGCAACACCGGGACGTTAGTAATGAGCCCCGCAGTAAAGCTCCACAATAGAATAGGGAGGATGAATGCATTTCAAGAATTTTGCATCCAACGTGTCGAAGACCGTTTGTCTAGGTCTTGCGACCGTTGCACTCTTTCAGTTCACGGTTGGCGCTTCTCTGGCCGGCGCAGCCCCGCCACAGAAGAAGTCGAACCCTGACAACAACACCGTCACACCCATTAAGCACGTCATCGTCATCATTGGCGAGAACCGCAGCTTCGACCACGTATTTGCAACCTACGTACCGAAGAAGGGCGAATCCGTTTGGAACCTTCTCTCCGAAGGCATCATCAATGCGGACGGCACTCCAGGAAAAAACTTTGAAAAGGCGCACCAGCTGTCGGCCACTGATAAGGTTGGAAAGAGCGAAGATTCTTTTCTTCTGAGCCCTCCCAAAACCGAATTCCCCAAGGATCAGTTGCCCTCGCCGCTAGTGGGCGGTCCCACCTTCAGTGCAACGAATCCGCAGGCCGGGCAGTCCTATTTCCCCAACCTGTGCGCTCCCGCCCTCGAGGCGACCTGCCAGGCTAGCATCCAGCTCGCGATGAGTTCGGAAAATACCCTGCCAGAGAGCTATTACACTTCTCTGGTCAGTGGCGGCGCCGGCACGGTTGGTCTCGTAGGCAAGATTCCTGACACGCGGATCAGCAACGTCAACAGCCTCCCCGCCGGCCCCTTTCAGCTGACCAACGGCAAGACCTTCTCTTACACAGACTACGCCGCCAGTCCGGTCCACCGCTTCTATCAGATGTGGCAGCAACTGAACTGCAGCGTAGAACACGCCACGGAGGCTCACCCCAACGGCTGCAACTCGAAACTTTACGCCTGGGTGGAAGTCACTGTCGGCGCGGGGATAAATGGCGACGCGCAGCCGGCGCTCTGCTCGGTGCAACCAAGCGCGGATCCTTGCTTCACAGAGAACTACCTGCCGAACAACCCGAATCAGACCACGACGGGCGAAGGTTCGACGGCCCCCGGCTTCTATAACGTGCAACACGGCGACGTTCCGTACTTCAAGAGCTTGGCTGACACCTACTCCATGAGCGACAACATGCATCAATCCGTCAGTGGCGGCACTGGTGCAAACCACATCATGCTCGGCCATGGCGACGCCATCTTCTTCAGCGACGGCAAGGGCCACGCAATGATTCCGCCCGAAGGCGTCGAAGTGTATCAAGGCACGATCGATCAGGGCGTTGTAGCCGAAATCGAAAACCCCAACCCGCAGCCCGGCACGAACAACTGGTACACACAAGACGGCTACGGCAACGGTTCGTTCGGCTTTGGCCCGTCCTCCGGCGGCGGCTCCTATAGCGACTGCTCGGACAAGCAACAGCCCGGCGTAGGCGAAATCGTGAGCTACTTGAAGTCTCTCCCGACGCCCATCAATCCGCGCTGCCAGAACGGCCACTACTACCTGCTGAATAACTACAATCCAGGCTACTTCGGCGATGGCACCAACGCGTATGCCGACAACACCGTCAACAACACTCCGTTTACAATTCCACCGTCGTCCGTGCCCAGCATCGGCGACACCATGCTGGCTGCGGGCATTTCCTGGAAGTACTACGGCGACCATTGGAATAACTACTCGGGCGCGCCGAGCTACACCCCGAACCCCAAGAGCACGAACAACCCGAACGGCCTGCCTGGCGACCCCTATCAGCTGAACTACGGAACGCCTGGACCGACAGCCGATGAATACTGCAACATTTGCAACCCCTTCCAGTACGACACGTCGATTATGTCGCACCGGGATTTGGTCAAAGCCCATATTCAAGACACAACGGATCTCTACAATGACATTAAGAACGGGACGCTACCGGCGGTATCGTTTGTGAAGCCCAGCGGCTACACGGACGGACACCCGTCGTCTTCCAAGCTCGATTTGTTCGAGGGCTTTACGAAGAAGATCATCGATGCGGTTAAGGCCAATCCCACTCTTTGGCAGGACACCGCGATCATGATCACCTTCGACGAAGGCGGAGGCTACTATGATTCCGGCTACGTCCAATCGGTGGACTTCTTCGGCGACGGTACGCGCATCCCGCTCATCGTCGTTTCTCCCTTTTCCAAACCCGGACACGTCTCGCATGATTACGCGGATCACGTATCCATCCTGAAGTTCATCGAGCGGAACTGGCACTTGAACACGGTGACCAACCGCAGCCGCGACAACTTCCCTGACCCAGTAACCGAACCAAGCAATCCGTACACACCGGTCAACACTCCGGCGCTGACAGACTTGTTTGATTTGTTCGAGTTCGATCACTGCCCGCTCTGCAACTTGTAGTCACTGCACCAATATGGGAAAAGGGCGGCCTTCGGGCCGCCCTTTTCTATTCGGCTCTCAAAATTTGCGGGGCCGACACGCCGATTGCGTGTCCGAGCGTCGTCCGTGTCTACATTACTCGTATTTCATGGCAAAAAAAATCACCCTGTAACTCTGCGAGCGCATGTTCACCCTGCCAGCCCCGGTTGGACGATTTCAAAGTTGGATGAAAAGGAGACTGCATGACCTTTAAGCGAGTAGTGTCTGGGACCTTGCATGGCCTGCGGACCGGTATCGCATTCCTTGCTATGGCCCAGTTAGCCATAGGCTTACCGGCAGCACAGGCGCAGTCGGGCGCCGCAAACGATAATAAGACCACATCTCCAATCAAGCACGTGATCGTGATCATGGGTGAAAATCGCAGTTTTGATCACGTCTTCGCCACTTACACCCCGAAAAGGGGTGAGAGTGTCGATAACCTCCTCTCTAAGGGCATCATCACACTGGACCACAATCTGAACGCCATTCCGGGCCCTCATTTCCATAAGGCCCAGCAGCTCTCCGCAAGCACTTCGAGCAGCGATACTTTTCTCTTGAGCCCTCCCAAATCCGAATTCCCGGGCAATATTCTCCCGTCCCCGCTAGTGGGCGGCCCTACGGCCCCGGCCGTCGCTTACATTCCAAACGCATGCGCAGCGGGCACAGCGGAGTCGCAATGCGCCGCGAGCCTCACGCTCGCCCAGGAATCGGAAAACGGCTTGTCCCCCGAGTACTATCCGTCCCTCCTTGTGGGTGGCAGCGGTTTGCCGGGTAGAACTCCGGACACACGGATCACGAATGTGAATTCTCTCCCGGCCGGCCCATTTCAGCTGACCAACGGCAGCAGCTTCGTCTACACAGACTATGCGGCCAGCCCGGTTCATCGCTTCTACCAGATGGTGCAACAATTGAATTGCAGCCTGGAGCATGCCAATTGGCAAAATCCTGCGGGTTGCGATTCCAAGTTATATGCATGGGTTGAGGTGACGGTCGGTGCGGGGACTAACGGCACGACACAGGCACCACTCTGCTCCTCCGATTCTGACGCGCTTCCCTGCTTCACCACCAATTACCTGCCCAACGCTCCTGGAGCAACGCTCACGGGCGAAGGTTCCACGGCTCTGGGTTTCTATAACGTACAGCAGGGCGATGCACCGTATTTCAAGAGCCTCGCGGACAACTATGGGATGAGCGATAACTTCCACCAATCCTTCCAAGGAGGCACCGGCGCTAACCACATCATGTTCGGCCACGCCGACGCCATCTATTTCCACGATCCCAATAGCGCAACACCCTTCACGCCACCGAACGGCGTCGAGGTTGCCGTAGGATCGCCGAACCAGGGAGTCGTGAGCGAAATCGAGGATCCGAACCCGGCTCCAGGAACCAACAATTGGTACACGGAAGACGGCTACGGCGCCGGTTCCAAAAGCAAACCATCGTCCGGTGGTGGTTCCTACAGCAATTGCTCGGATCCGACTCAACCTGGCGTGGGACCGATTGTGGCGTACCTCAAATCCATACATATCGATCCGCGCTGCGAACCGGGCCATTACTACCTGCTGAACAACTACAACCCGGGCTACTTTGGAAACGGCGCGAATGCGTACACGGATACCGGCATAGCAAACACGGTTTTCACGGTTCCACCTTCTTCCCTGCCGAGCATCGGCGACGATATGCTGGCCCACAACGTTTCCTGGAAGTATTACGGCGATGACTGGAACAATTACTCTGGCGCTCCCAGCTACACGCCTCAGCCCGTATCCGTGCTAAACCCCAACGGCCTGCCCGGCGATCCTTACGAAATCAATTTCGGGCCAGTCGGCTCGAAGAATCCACTGGGCGTTACGATCACCGCTTCCGACGAATACTGCACCATCTGCAATCCGTTCCAATACGACACGTCGGTCATGACCAATGATGCCATTCGCGAAGCGCATATCCAGGACACCGCGAATCTCTACAATGACATCGCCCACGGCACTCTCCCGGCCGTTTCCATCGTCAAGCCCAGCGGCCTCACAGACGGCCACCCGTCCTCTTCGAAGCTCGACCTCTTCGAGGGCTTCTGCAAGAAGATCATCGATGGCGTACAGGAGACTGCGTACAAAAACGACACAGTTGTTTTAATCACCTTCGACGAAGGAGGCGGTTACTATGACTCCGGCTACGTACAGCCCCTGGATTTCTTCGGCGACGGAACGCGCATCCCTCTGATCGTGGTGGGCCCTTTCTTGAAGGCAGGGCACATCTCGCACAACTATGCGGACCACGTTTCGATCCTGAAGTTCATCGAGCGCAACTGGAATCTGCCGACGGTTACCAAGCGTAGCCGCGACAACTTCCCCAACCCCTTCTCGCTGGATATCATCAGCCCCTACGTGCCCCTGAACAGCCCGGCTATCAGTGACCTCTTTGACTTCTTCAATTTCGAAGGTCAAGGCGGTTTTCACTTCTAAGTTCTAACCCTCGACAAAGCAAAAGGGGCGGCCGGTTCTCCGGCCGCCCCTTTTTGTTTCTTCCAACTCGGTTTCTTGAACTCTCTTCTCTGCGCCCTCTGTAATCTCTGCGTTAAGCCTTTTCTTGGATGACTCCTTAAACGCGAGCGACTTTCACTTCGCCACAGGTCAATTCCGAAACCAGAAATTCCAGGACCGTTCGTGGGTCCTTGCCACCCTTCAGGCGGTCATCTGCCTTTTGCAGCGCGCTTAGGCCAGATAGCAACTGCGCCTTGGGAATTTTGCGCGACGCCTGTAGAGCGAGTTCCGCTTGCTCGGGACGCATTCCCAATGTTCGTGCCGCTTGCCATCCGTTCGTCGCGCCTTTCACTTCGCTGGCTTCGATCAGCTTGCGATACATCCAGGCCATTGCGCCAACCATAGGCAAAGGCTCTTCGCCATCGCGCAGCAAACGATCGAGAAACTCGAGCGCCTTCGCGGACTTCCTCGCAGCCAGCAGGTCAGCCAGTTCCCAAACAGTCGTCGTCTTTTCGGAGATCACCATAGAGCTGACGTCGTTCTTACTAATGAGCTTTTTCTCGCCCGCGTGAGTTGCCAGCTTAATGATCTCTGTTTTCAAACGCATCAGGTCCGCCGCCACGAACTCCGCTAAATCTTCCGCTGCGCCCTTCTCAAACTCCACGCCTTCTTCTTTGCCAATCGTCCGGGCAAACGCCACCGCCGCCGCTTGCCGGTCTCCGGGGTTATCTCCAAGCCCGCAAGACACAACCAGCGTTTTCTCCGCCAGCAACTTGCCCCATTTCATCCTTTGATCCAAACCGGTCGCTTCCAGGACCAGCACGGTGAATGGCGCGGGATTTTCAAGATATGCACTCAATTGCGCCACGGCTTCGTCCCGGTTTTTCTCTCCGAGCTTTTCGATAGCTTCGGCGTCTTCGAGGAAAACCACCTGCAGCGGCGAAAGCATCGCCATCGTCTGCGCCTGATCGAGCGCCTGTTGCGTCTCGCCACGGCCTGCGGAGTACCGCGAAACCGCCCAAGTCCGCGACGCCTCCGGCACAAACCTCTCGATCAACTGCTTGCGGCACTCATCCCGCAAATATGGTTCTTCACCAAGCAGGAGCAACGCGGGAATCGCCTTCCCACGTTCTAATCGCTCCAGCAATTCTTCCGGAGAAACCTGTGCCATCCCAACTCCTGTAGGCGCCGGCTTTAGCCCGGCACATTCATCCCGAATGTAATGCCGCTTCTGCGCTCTCTAGACTGGAAGAGCCCTTTGCTAGTAGTTTTCGATAACCGCAGCCACCAGGCGCGCCGCAAAATCCTGCGCCAGCCGGTCCAGCGCCGGGTCGCGCTCTTCGAAAAAACTCTTCAGAGCTGCTGGGTCTGCTGTGTCGGCCGAAATTTCGTACTCATTCCGGAACACAAAACTGTCCGAGTGGTAGAGCACCTTCTGTGTCGCGCGTTCAGTAAACGTCACTTCACACTTGACCGTCACGAGCATTGTCGTTGCGGCACCCGTCGCCGTATTGAACAAAAGCGGCACGGACTCCAGACTCAAGATTTTCCCCGTCAATACCGCATCGCCATCTTCCGGGTTCGACACCACCCTGTAGGAAGTCTTTGCCAAAAACTCGTGCACCGTCGCCGCGGTCAGCTTTTGTTCCAACCGGTAACTCGTCGTTTTGTTCTCCAGCGCCGGGACGGCAATCACGTGAATGGTTTTCGGCAGCGCCGAATTGTGTCCCGCGACGTGATATCCGCACCCTAAGCTGCACAACGCTGCAAAAATCAGCGCACAAACAATCATCCGCCGCCTCATGGCACCAACTTCTCCGCCAGCTTCACGGCATTCCACGCCGGCAACCGAATATTATCCGCGGCTCCCCAGAACCACCAGCTTCCGGCCTGCAGTTGATCCGCTTTCGGTTTCGATAATTGGATGACCGTTTCGCCGGCCGCGCTAATATTGCTCGGTCCTATTCCCGGTTCGTCCAGTATCGCGAATCCGCTTCGCTGACATACGCTTGAGATTTTCTCTTCATCTACACTGCCGTCAAGCCTGGCGCAGGCAGCAAAAGTCACGCCATAAAAGACAGGGACATGAACCAATTGCACTGCTGGAAGCACGCCTTCCCCTCGAAGACAGGCGCTTACTTCATTTCGAAGAGTTAACCGGGCATGATTCAAATCAAATCTGCTTTGCGGCCCGAATCGATCCAGCGAGTTGAAAGCCGTTTGCGCGTCAAAGAGTTCCTTACCAGGGCTTTGAAACGACAACAGTTGCTTGGTCTGCGTCTCAAGTTCTTCGATGCCGCCGTTACCAGCGGCCGAAACGGGCTGCAAAATGGTGACGACGATATCCTTAACATTCATTTCGCGCAACGCAAGCGAAAGCCGAACGATACCTTCCGCGGCCGCGGAAGGAACAGCCGCAAGATGCGGTTTCTCCGGAAAAGCTTGAGCGCGAAGTTTCTCTGCGCCTGAAAACCACACAAAAGTATTTGCGAAGGATATCGAATGGCCAGACAGGTCAATGACCACCGCACCGCTGCGGCTAGCCGTCTCGAAGTTTGCGAGCGTAAAATCGGACGAGCCCGTGAAGAAAATGATGCAGGCCTTCTCAAAGCTGCCCTCTTCCACGGGTTGGATCACGGTCGGTTCCCCACCCGCCTCAGTCAAGGTGCCCACGGCGAGCTCTTCATCCAGCAGGCGAAAGTCCGCCCCTGCAAACCGGCTCTCTTCCAATAAGGAACGCAGCTCCGCACCCAGCAACGACGAAGCACCCGCAATCACGATTCGGTTGGATCCCCGTTCAAGAGATGGCATGAATCACACGGTCCGGGAGACCAGTCGATGGCGGAAAAAACGCACTATGTGCAAGGCCACGCCCGCAGCTGCATACGTGCAGGCGAATATCACCAACGCATATTCTGAAAACCTCCAGATGACCCCCACCAGGAGGCAGACCACGACGATAGCCAGCGATGGCTGCTTGCGCGTCCACGGAATGTCCTTGAAACTGTAGTAGCGGATCGTGCTGGTCATCAGCGCGCCGAGGGCGCCTGCAAGTGCAATCCACGCAACCGACCAGTGCCAATCTTGCAAAGGAAATTTGAAGCCGTGTACAAGGGAGGCTATGACTCCGGCCGCCGCCGGCGTGGGCATACCCACAAAATTCTTTGATCCTCCAGGCGCCATGCCTTGCACGTTGAATCGGGCTAACCGCCACGCGCAGCAGATGAGAAAAGCAAGGCAGAAAAACCACCCGAGTTGGCTGATGAGCTCAACTCGCTGGGAGCCCTGGTCGGCCAAGCTGCGCACGCCCCAGGCATAGGCCATCACCGCCGGCGCAATTCCGAAACTGACGACATCCGCCAGCGAATCGAATTGCATGCCAAATTCGGTATTGGTGCCCGTCATGCGGGCGACGCGGCCATCAAGCGAATCAAAAAGAATTGCCAAGCCGATGGCTTTGGCCGCATGATCGAAATCCTCCCAACCACCCGCAAGCGACGCCACGACTGCGTAGTAGCCGCAAAGCAGGTTCGCGCCCGTGAAAAGGCTAGGCAGCAGGAAAATGCCTCGCCTCAATCGCGGGTTGCGAATGCGCCGGCCTGCAAAAGGCATTTCGTGCTGTTCGATTGGGCCCATGAATTAGTTTTGCCGCCCCACGGCGGAAACGTTTGCCTCTGCATCCGAGGTTTGCTGATCTTTCAGATCCATGATTGCAGCCTTTGCCAGCCATCGCGCGAGCACGCTGGACCCGCCTTTCACGTTCTCTCCTACTCTAACAAGTATCTCCGCATCCTTTGGCACCCAAACATCCACTCGCGAACCAAATCTCACCAGACCGATTCTCTCGCCTCGCGCCACTCGTTCCCCTTCTTTTTTCCAACTGACCACCCGCCGCGCAATCAACCCTGCAATCTGCTTGAAAACCATTTCTCCGGCATCCGTCGAGAGCGTAAACACGTTCTGCTCGTTTTCCATCGAAGCCCGTTCGCGCATTGCCGCCAGAAACTTGCCGGGCCGGTACTCCATCCTGGTGATGACCCCCGCGGCTGGCGCGCGATTGACGTGCACATTCCATACTGCCAGAAAAATGCTGATACGCTTTCCGGGCCGGCCTGCGTCTTCCTCATCCGTCACGACCACGACCCGCCCGTCTCCCGGCGAAACAATCGCCCCAGGCTCGGCAGGAATCACGCGCTCCGGATCACGGAAAAATGAAAAGACAAAAAGCGCCAGACATACCAGGACGACCGCAGCCACCGTCCACTGCGCCAAATACGCCGCGCCGCCCAAAACCAGTAGCGGCAATCCAAAGTAATATCCCTCTTTAACCATGCCCCTGAGAATATACCTCATCGGCGTCGCTCACAGTGTGAAGGCTGCGAGCAAGCAGGGCCATTCTACGACAGAATTTTCGGGATAGGCGGGCGTTGTTATTGCGAGTACTGCGCCCGCGCACGTTGGATACGCAGGGCAATCCGCTCCATCTCATCTTTACAGTGGAGCTTCATCTTCTTTAACTTGATTTCTTCCAGGAGGTCTTCTGAACTGAGGAAACTAGAGGTAGAGATTCGGTGCAGTTCTGCTTCGTATTTCGAGTGCTGCTCGGCCAGACGCTGATACTCGGCGTCTGTCTCGAAGACTATGTCTCGAGGTGCCCGCTGTGCTGTTGCCATGCGTCCTCCTGACACTGCGCGAATTGGATTGTGAACACTACATGAACAGACGATAGCACTCGGAATGGCGGCGTCAAGTGGCAACCCTTAGGAATCTGGTCCTAGCCTGGGGGGCCTGTGAGTTTCTTTTCCAAGGTAATGGCCGCTTCCTCGGGATCTCGGTAGTAGATCTTCCGGCGGCCAATTTTGGAAAAGCCGAATGATTCGTAGAAGGCGATTGCTCCGAGATTCGATTCTCTTACCTCCAGGAAGACGTTGTGAACGCCTCTGGACCGCATCTCCTCAAGGGCTGCCGAAACTAGGGCTCCGCCATCTCCTAGACGCCTATACTTTGGCATCACGGCTAGATTCAACACTTCCGCTTCGTTCGCAGCTTCTCTGCCGATGAAAAACCCGGTGACTTCTCCCGCGCGCTCACTGACCAACGCAAGAGGGCCTACCCATTCCGGCAAGCGCTTGTAGGAGTCCTCAGTCAAAGCCCCAGCTTGAGGGGATTGTTTGAAGATGTCCCTGACGGCATGCGCGTCTTCACGCGCGAACCGCCTGACGGTGCAAGCAGCTCCGCGGCGCTTGGTTTCAGCTGCCACGGCCGGTTACACCCTTCCACAAGGTCTCCGCGTCGGGCCGTCGGATGTACTCTGCATCAAGAGCAAGCGCGTCGACCAATCGCCCCTCGCGCGCCCGCCGCAGCCCAATTTTTCCAATCATTGGCGCCAGTACGCTCGAACTCAGTTCAATTCTAAGGCCGTCTTTCGCTCGTCTTTGCCACTCTTCGAGCGCTCTTACTTTATCCGGATCTGGCGAAATCCAACCCACAGGCCGATTCGCCGAGTGCGCGTCCACCCAATGCAAAAACTCTGCAGGCGCCGCAACCATTTCCTGCTCCACGAGTCTTAGGCCCGTTCCTTCTCTCCAATACAACCCCCCAAATACTTGATCCCGGTGTGCATCCGCAAAAGCTGCCACGTACTCACCATCATCCGGCGACTGTGCAGCCATTGCTTCCAATCTCGATACGCTCGCTACTTTCTTCCCAAACGCCTCGCTCCACGCCTTAACCGTCGTCAACCCGATCCGCACTCCGGTGAACGATCCCGGCCCCGATGCCACTGCAAACACATCTACTTCCCTGAGCCCCAGCCCGGAAGCCTGTAACGCTGCCTCGGCAGTCGGCAAGACCCAAGACGAATAATCCGCCGTTCCTTCATGAGCGATTACCGTTAGAACCTCTTCGTCCCGCAAAACAGCAAGACTTCCCCGCGAATCGCATGTATCGAGCGCCAGTAGAATCACGCGGGCATTCTACCGCACACTGCCACTACTTTCAGGTTCTGCACTCTTAATCCAGCGTAATCATTGCTGAAACACATGTTTCAGTTCCCAAATTCGCGCCAAACTCCCTAATTCTTCAACTTTCTGCACATTCCCTTTGGCGTAAATAGCCCTGAGCAATTCAACTGCCAAATACAAATCTAATTTTCCCTAACCTCCTGATTCCACAGGATATATCTTGACTCTTGAAACACACACATTTAAACTCTGTAAGTATCTCAGGGGGGACATCTCGATCCATGGACTACAAAATCGGTGACAAGGTCGTTTATCCGAACCACGGCGTCGGACTTGTAGAACAGATTAGTTACGGTGTCTTAAATGGTAGGACCGAACGTTACTTCATGATTCGCATCGTTTCCAGCGGACTGCGCGTCATGGTTCCACAATCAAACGCAGAAACCGTTGGCCTTCGTTCCGTGATTCGTACCGCGGAATCCACCAAAGTCCTTGGCTTCCTCGAAAAGGGCAAGCTCAACTCTCACCACGACTGGAAACATCGCTTCAAGGAAAACTCCGAGCGCATGCGCACCGGGTCCCTCCTCGAAGTCGCTGTCGTCCTCAAGAGTCTCGTTTCCCTCAGCCGCAGCAAGCCCCTCTCCTTCCGCGAAAAGAAAATGCTGGAACGCGCGAAGTACCTCCTGGTCAGTGAAATGGCCACCTCGCGCAACACCACCGCGGAAAGCGCCGAAGCCATCGTCGTCAAGTCCCTGGCCAAAGCAAAGTTGCAGTTCCCGGTAATGACCGAAAAATTCGAATAGCCTGCGCGCCGCAATCAGGGCGCGTTTTTAATTTCCGGCGGGCAACTTCGGTTGCCCGCCGTTTTCTTTTCCGGTAATTTCTTTCTTCTGTCCTTTTTCTTGCCTTTCCCCCTCTGTGCTCTCTGTGCCTCTGCGTTTAGTTATCTTCGACTCTTTCACCCTTACTGTTGAGGTCAAACGAACGAAACGCCAAGTCACCCAATATCGTCATATAATTGAAGCCGCTGGCCGCGTCCCCTCGCTACCCTTCACGGATTCTCAATGAGCTCTTCTTTCTGTACTATGTGAGGCAAGCTTGGGAGATCGCCATGAAACCCTGTCTTCTCTTCGCTGCCCTTCTGCTTCTGGCAAATCCCTCGCATGCCCAACGGTCCCATCAACGTCCAAGCACAGGGATTGGTCAAGGGTTTAACAATGGATGGAGCGGCACCAGCGGCGGGGAGATTGAATATGGGTTCGGCGGGCGCGCCGTTCGCTACGAACCTCCGCGAAATTTTGAAGTTGGATACGCGAGAAACGATGGGCCCTACGTCCCTTCAATCTATATGAATTACAACGACGCTCTAGCCCTCGGCCAGCAGCAGCTCGCCGCAACTGAGAAAGCCGAGCCAAGCGACTCAGCCCCGCCACTAGGAGACGCAGCCCGCGCCTTCAGAACCACCAAAGTCCCCACGCTTAGACTCCAATCCCGCGTGCTTCAAGACAATTCCGGCAATCTCCAGATCTGCAATCTCAACGGCAACAATTGCCATCGCCCATGACGACTAAAGGCCCCTTGGATTTCGCATCCCACTCTCTGCGAATCTCTGCGTTCTTGTCATCTCCGCTTTATCCTTGCTCTTTCTTTTCTCTAATTTCTAGCTCCCCAACAAACCGCTGAGTGTCACGCCCGACTCGCGTAACACTCGTGCTACTTCCGCCGCGATCGCCGGAGCTCCCGGGGTATCCCCGTGAATGCAAATCGTCTGCGCCGCAACTGCAACCTCGTTCCCATCGCTCGCCCGAACAACTCCGCGTTCCACCATTCCCAAAGCCTGCCGCGCTGCTTGTTCTGGATCGCGGATCAAAGCATCCTCAAATTTTCTTGATCGCAAGGTTCCGTCCGGCTCATACTGCCTATCCGCGAATGCCTCAGCTGCCACGGCAAATCCCGCTTCCCGAAAAACTTCCAGCATCGGCGACCCCGCGAGGCCTACGAGCACCACCTCACGGTTCCATCGCGCCACACCGTCAGCAATCGCCCGGGCAAGCTCGCGGTTCTTCACTGCCTGGTTGTAAAGCGCCCCATGCGGCTTCACGTGTATCACCTCCGTTCCACAGCTTTCCGCAACTTGCGCCAGCGCTCGCACTTGCGCGTACACAGAATTCGCAACCTCGCTCGAGTCCATCTTCAATTCCAACCTGCCAAAATTCTCGCGATCCGCGTATCCCGGATGCGCCCCAACCGCCACGCCGTATCGCATTGCCTGTTCAATCGTAGCGCGCATCATCGCTTCATCGCCCGCATGCCCTCCGCAGGCCACATTCGCCGACGTAATCGACCGCATCAACGCTTCTTGCGTCCCGTCCGCAATCGCCTCAGGCATTTCGCCCATGTCGCAATTCAAATCGATCTTTAACTGGGGGCTCTTCATTCCAGGATCAACTCCTTCGACGCCAGCAATTTTTCCTGTTCCATAAAAAGCGCCCGCGCCGATTCCATTTCCACTCTCTCGAATCGAATCTCGTCGCGCGGCCGAAGCTGCCCCAAGCTGCCCAAATCCGCGGAAATCACGTTCGCAATCTTCGGATACCCACCGGTTGTTTGTTGCTCCACAAACAAAATAATCGGCAGACCGCCCGCAGTAATCTGCACCGCTCCCAGCGAAACTCCCTCGGAAGTCATCTCTCCGCCAGCGGTCGACGCAATCGCGGCACCTTGCAAACGCAAACCCATCCGATTCGACTCCTCTGTCACGCGATACGTCCCTGCGTAAAACCCTTCTTGCACCTCTTGCAAAAACCAAGCGCTCTGCGGCCCCGGGGTTACGCGCAAAAGCCTTCGTGGCGCCAATTGCGCCACAGCTCTCGCCGATACACTTCTTTTCCGAAACGTCCGGAAGCTCCCGCTTGCCGTTCCAATTTTCAACACATCGCCCGCGCGCAACGCTCTCCCCTGAAAGCCACCAAGCCCGCTCAACAAATGAGTCGACGCGCTCCCCAAAAACAATTTCGCGTCGATCCCGCCTCGCACGCACAAATAACATCGTGCTCCCGTCCGCGTCGCTCCTAGTTGCAGGGTCTGCCCCTGCCGGATCTCCACCGACTTCCACATCTCGACAGGTTGATCGTCCAGCGTTGCTCCGAAGTCCGATCCCGATAGCGCGATCACTGCCCGCTCCGGGAACCCGAACGTCCCGCCAAGCAGCGTCATCTCCAGTCCCGCCGCGCCTTCTGCATTCCCAACCAACCGATTCCCAATCCGAAGAGCAACCGGATCAGCGGCACCTGAGGCCGAGACTCCCATCGACCCAAATCCTTCTCGTCCCAAATCCTGGACGGTGGTTAGCAGCCCCGGAGCACGCACCTCAATCAAGCTCATGCGTTCTCCAGCTTCGCAAATTGCTCTCGCGAAATTGCCACAAACCGCACACGATCCCCAATCGAGAGCAAACTCATCTCTGCCCTTTCAGGCTGGAACATCTTCACCGGCGTACGCCCCAGCAATCTCCAACCACCCGGCGTAGCAACTGGATACACGCCAGTTTGCCTGCCCGCGATCCCCACGCTCCCAGCCGCCACCCTTCGCCGCGGTGTAGCCAAGCGCGGTGTCGCCAGTTCTTCAGCCACCTCCCCGAGATACGCAAAGCCCGGCACAAATCCCAAAAAATAAACAATGTAAGTCGCCGAGACGTGTACTTCGATCGCCCGTTGCATTGTCAATCCGTGCAGTTCAGCGACATCCTTTAAGTCCGGACCGTACTCCCCACCATAACAAACAGGTATTTCCACCAAACGCGGCTCGGGAAGCGCCACTTTTTCCAAGCGCTTGATGTATCCACGCAGAATTTCTTCCAACTCTTCATGCTCCAACTTCATCGCGTCAAATTTAAAAAGCAAAGAACAATAACCCGGATGCAAATTCCGCATTCCTGCAATCGGCTCCAACTCCACCAACCGCAAGAGCCTTCGCACCCGCTCGTGCCCCTTAATCGTGATTTGATTCTGTAGGTGCGGGGCTTTAGCCCCGCTCTTCCCGGCAGACAAATTAAAATAAACGATCAACGACTGATCGCTGGCTACTTGAAATCGCGCGCCGCCACTCGCCGAAGTCCCCATCGCGGCAGAAGTATACTCCACGTACTCCGAGACCCATATTCAACCCGACTGTAGTTATAATAGGTATCATGACCGAGCAAGTATCTCATCTCTTGCAGAAGGCATTGGCCCTCTCCGAGGAAGAACGAGCCGACCTGGCTTGCTCTTTGTTTGATAGCCTCGACGCCACAGTGGACGTAGGCGCGGCAAACGCTTGGGACCAGGAAATCGCCCAGCGCATTTCCGATTTGGACTCCGGACAAGCAAAAACCGTTCCATGGGAAGAAATTCGCGGCCGACTCTCGTCCAAGCTTTCCAATGGCAAAGAAGAAAGTTGAGTTCCACGAAGCGGCGAGCCTTGAACTCGACTCTGCCTTCGATTGGTATTTGGAACGCGGCGAATCCGCCGCTCGAGATTTTTAGCCGAACTAAACAGCGCCATCTTAAATGTCGCCGAAGCGCCGCGTCGCTGGCCTTCGGGCAGTCACGGAACACAAAAAGTTCTTCTACGAGAATTTCCCTTTGCAGTTATCTATCGAGAGCTTCTTTCCTCTATCCAAGTCCTCGCAGTGGCCCACGGACATCGTCGTCCAGGATATTGGAGAAGTCGCCTTTAAAAAACATACGTGGCTTTCGCGATCCAAAGTCATTCCAACGCCCCGCGCTCTCGCAGAAACGCCTTGGTCTTGTGTTCATTCTTGTGTTCCTCTCCCGGAAACAGCACCGCGTAGCCGAGCGGCGTGCACTCCACAACTTCGCTAGGCCGCTCGTAGTGTCCCGGGAGTTTCACACGCACCGATAAGTCGGCACCGCATTCCACCAAGAACTGTGTCATCGGCAATCCGCTGTCGAAGAACTGCGTCGCGGAGTGAAAAATCGGCGTCTGTCCTCCGACGCCGGTTTCATCTACAGCAGCCCGCGCATTGACGTCCGCTCCGCGCTCCAAGAGTAGTCTCGCGGCTTCCATGTTGCCGTACTCCGCGGCCACGTGCAGGAGCGTCGCTCCCTGCAGCTTGAGAAGCCGCGCGCCTGTGCTGCCGAAGTCCAGCTCCGGATATCGTCGATGCACCAGAGTGCGATCCGCATCGAGGTGCTTCTCCAGAAGATCGACCCGCCCGCGAAGCAAATCCAGAACGGGCGGCACGTTGTACTTCGTCACGCCGCCTGCCTCAACAAGAATGTCCATGCACTCACCGAGCTGCGGCGAACGTCCATACGTCCCAATCACATAATCCAGCGCGGTCCCACGATACTTGCGGCCTTCGCGCACAGAATTCGGATTGGCTCCGTGCTCCAGTAGCCATTTAATCGGTTTCGGCTCTACCGTCTCGCAAGGCGCGAAAATAATCGGGAAATAGCCGTTCCATTCGGCGTTCACGTCCGCGCCGTGCGCCAGTAGCAATTCCATCATCGGAATTCGATGGCCAAAGAGAGCAGCGCGCATCAATGGCCCATCGCCGCCCTGATGCACGTCCGATCCGTTTTCGATCATCCACTGAGCCATCGCCAATCTCGCCGAACTCGGTGCCTCCCACGGCACTCGGCATTCCGCCACCCATGTCAGCGGGCCATTTTTGTTATATCCAAGCGGCGACCGATGTAGCGCCGGATTGCGCGTCATCATTGTTTTGACTCGTTCGAGATCATTGGCATCAATAGCCAGCTTCAGTTGCCCAATTTCCTCGAGCGAATCGACGTGTTCCTTCAACTTCGGCCAACTGGCGTATCCATAAATCCGAGCAATCTTGAACTGTGCATCGGTAAGTGATTTGGCCTCACCGGCCTTCAGCAAGTCCTTCGCTTGATCCTTCAAGTGGCGGAGATTAGGACGTTCAGGAAGCGGACGCGGTGCGTCCTCGGAATGGGCCGGCATAGCGACCTCCTTTCACTAAATCGCCCGTAGTCCGCACATCGGGCCGAAAGAAGGTTCGCAAAACTGGATTTAAAGCAGGTGGGCTTCTACCCTTTCCGCGGACCGGATGCGTCCTTAACGCACCCGCATCCTATCACAAAGATTACGTAGCAAGCGGTACGGCTTCTAAAGCCATCAACATATCTGGAAATGAAGTCGTGAATCTGACCATGTAGTCGCCAAGGCAATCTATTATTGACTGACCACCAGTCAGTCATATAGGATCAACCCATAACTCATGACAAGTGCAGGTCACACAAACGAGCAGCGACGACAAGCCAGACCCGGTTCGGATCTTCCCGCGGATCCTACGCTCTCCCTGTTCAAGCAGCGCGCTTTCGCCCTCTTCTGGGCCGCGCGCCTCTTCTCCACCCTTGCCGTGCAAGCCGAAAGTGTCACCATCGGCTGGCAGGTCTACACCGTAGCTCGGCATACTCAGAACGTCGAGCAGAGCGCCTTCCTGGTGGGCATGGTCGGTCTCGCGCAGTTTGTACCTCTGTTTCTGCTCACATTCATTGCTGGAGCCACCGCCGACCGACGCGACCGACGCTATATCATTCTTACCTGCACCTGCGTGGAAATCGCCTGTGTCCTTGTGCTGGCCATCCTCGCCATGCGCCCGAACCCTACTCTGGTCCCGATCTTCGCAATTGCCGCCATATTCGGAGCGTCGCGCGCATTCCTCTCGCCAGCCAGCGGAGCGATGGGGCCGATGTTAGTCCAGCGCGAGCATCTACCCCGTGCCATCTCGCATAATTCGCTGGGCGACCAAGCCGGTTCGGTAATCGGCCCGTGGATCGGCGGCGCCCTGTGCGCCCTGTCACCTGCGGTCGCCTATTCCGGTTCTGCCGTGCTCTACGCCGCCGCAATCGTTGCCCTCATCTCCATCCGCGCAAACACGCGCCCGGAACGCCGGCCCGGCTCCCGCATCGAGCAGATCCGCGAGGGCATCGCCTATGTGTGGACCAACAAAATCGTGCTAGGCGCCATCTCGCTAGACTTGTTCGCCGTCCTCCTGGGAGGCGCAACTGCCCTTTTGCCGGTGTTCGCAAGCGATGTCTTAAAAGTTGGTGCACACGGATTCGGCATACTTCGCTCCGGCCCAGCCATCGGCGCAATGGCTATGGCCTTCGCCCTCAGCCGGTGGCCGCTGCACCGCCGTGCAGGTCACTGGATGTTCGGGGGCGTCGCGGCGTTTGGCGTGGCCACATTGGTTTTCGCTGTCTCAAAATCTCTGATCGTCTCGCTGACCGCTTTGGTCGCCCTGGGTGCGGCGGACATGATCTCCGTCTATGTGCGCCAGTCATTAGTGCAGATCGTGACGCCGGACCACATGCGCGGCCGCGTCTCGGCAGTCTCCGGGCTCTTCATCGGCGCCTCCGCGGAACTCGGCGAGTTCGAAACCGGCGTCGTAGCACGCCTGCTAGGACCAGTTGGCGCGGCGATTTTTGGCGGCGTCGGTTCGCTCGTAGTTACCGGAGCGTGGGCGCGAATGTTCCCTTCCCTGCGCAAGGCCGATCGCCTGGACCGAATCGAAGACTATGCTACGGTCATTGACCAAAGTCCCCTCGCGGAGGCAAAAACAATTTAATGCGCGCAACAACCAAGTCCCGCCCACGGACCAAGCCGCCCGAGGAGCGGCGCGACGAACTCATGAACGCCGCCCAACGCCTGTTTCTCAAACAGGGCGTCGCACCAACGACGATCGAGCAGATCACGTCTGGCGCTGACGTCGCCAAGGGAACGTTCTATCTTTATTTCTCTTCCAAGGAGGACATTCTTGCCGCCCTCGGCGACCGCTTCGGCCGAGAACACCTGGAGGGAATAAGAGCAACAATCGCGGCAAAGCCAAAAGAGGACTGGCGGAAAAAGCTCGCAACGTGGGCCAACTCCTGTTTCACCGGCTATCTCGATTCCATCCGGCTTCACGACATTGTCTTCTACGGATTTCGCCCTCGCACACGCGAGGGCCTCGTCGACAACATCGTTATAGATGATCTTGCCGATCTGCTTCAGGCAGGCATTGAGGCGCGAGCGTGGTCCGTCGAGGACCCCCGTTTCACGGCTGTCTTCCTTTTTAGCGGACTGCACGCCGTCGTCGATGACGCATATATCAAAGAGAAGCGAATCAACCGAACACGGCTAGCAAAAAAAATCGAACAACTGTTTTTCCGCTCGGTCGGACTACCATCTCGCTGAAAGTTCCCTTCCATCAACGGCAATTTAAAGAGTTAGGAAATCGATTGCCTCGAAGGGCCCGTCGCCAAAAGCAATACTCTTATAAAAACTTCAGCAACGCGTCGGTCGTCTCTTTGGGCTTTTCTTCCAACACCCAATGCCCGCAATCCTTGAGCACGATCATCGTCGCGTTCGTAGCCACAATTTTCATCTGTTCGCCTAAGACCACTCCATTGGCCTTCTCGCCGCCAATCGCCAGCACCGGCATGGTCAGCTTCGTGTTCGAAAGCTCTGCGAAATCCTTAGCCGCTTGCTGGAACGAAACAAAATACTCCCAGCCCGCATGCATTCGTCCAGGGCGCGAGTACGCCGCCACATAGGCCGCGCGATCAGCTTCCGGCAACGAGTGATTTTTGTTCGCGGCAAAATCATTCCAGAAGTAATCGAAATACGCCCGCTCGCGTCCGCGCACCAAAGCCTCTGGCGTTGGTCCGTTGAAACGGAAATGCCAAATCCCCGGGTTGTTGTACACGTCCAGCCACCCCGCGACTCCTGGCAGAAACGCGTCCATCACCGCCAGTTTTTCCGTTTCTGCCGGGAACTGCGCAGCATACGCATACGCCACCATCAGGCCGATGTCATGCCCAACAACTCTGGCTCTTTCGATTCCTAGTGATTTAACAAGCCCATGGATGCTGATGGCAGCCGACTTCATATCCAAACCAGATTTAGGAATTTCCGAATCGCCAATCCCAGGCAAATCCGGCGCAATCACAGTGAATTTCTCTGCCAGCAACGGCATGATGGGTCGCCACATCCGCGAAGTCTGTGTATACCCGTGAATCAAAATTACCACCGGCCCATGTCCGGCCCTCAAATAATGCAATTTGACGCCATTCACCTCCGCGCTCTGCGAAGCAATAGCCGCATCCGCGGAGTTCGCCCGTGCAGAATCGGCCGCGAAAAACAGTGCAAACCCAACCACAGCCAAACCCGCACAAAACTTACCCATCCATTTCATAGTCTCTCCTGGCTCTTGCTTAGGTTTATTTCGCATGCAAATCGCCACAAAAAAGTTTGCGAAACGAACTTCGGTGGAACTTAGTTCGGGGACATGTCGGCGCTCCTCTGGCCCAAGATTTCGTACTTTTATATTCATTCTGTGTTACTTTGCGCACATAAATCACTACGGGACGGGCCTAAATGCGCACCAATTACCTAATCGTTCGTTTCTTGGTCCAATTCATTATTTTGATCACGCCCTGGCATGCCTACGGACATCAGTCACTAAGTCCCGTTTCCCCTGCTCGGCCAAAAACCTCAAACCTTTCCCCCGTCGATCAGTATTCCAAAGAGCCTTATGTTTTCGAACTCATCGAACGCAATGTACGATTTGAAGCAGATGGTAAAGGCCAGCACGATCTAACTTTGCGCGTCCGCATTCAATCGGAATCTGCCGTTCATGAATTCGGCCTTCTTGCTTATCCCTACGCTTCCAGTTTTGAAACTCTCGATGTTGTTTACGTTCGCGTTCGTCATTCCGACGGCACAGTCATCGAAACACCGCCTTCCGACATTCAAGAACTCGACACAGCCGTCAGCCGCGAAGCTCCCATGTATACCGACGAGCGCGAAAAACATATCGCCGTTAAGTCCTTAACCATCGGCGATGTCCTCGAAGCCCAGCTTCGCTGGACGACCCACGACCCCATTGCTCTGGGCCATTTTTGGTTTGAGCACTCGTATTTCACTGCCGGAATTTGTCTCCAGGAAACGCTGCGTCTGGACGTTCCGGCCGATGTCCCTATCAAGCTTCACAATTCGGACCCGCAACCGTCGGTCCACGTCGATGCTGGCCGCCGCATCTACACTTTTAATTCTTCCAATCTCAAAAAGCACGAAGAATCAAAAATCCCTGAGTGGGAAAGAGATTTTCACGGCGCTCCCCTCCCCGATCTTGAGGTCTCCTCCTTCACTTCCTGGGCCGAAATAGGCACTTGGTACGGCGGGCTTCAGCTCTCCAAGGTTGCGCCAACGCCGGAGATTCGCGCCAAAGCGGAAGAACTAACCAAAGGAAAGACTTCTGAGGACGAGAAACTCCACGCCCTCTACGATTTTGTCTCCACTCGTTTTCGCTACATTGGCGTCGATCTCGGCCTCGGTCGCTATACTCCACATACGGCCTCAGACGTCCTGATCAACCGTTATGGCGATTGCAAGGACAAGCACACGCTTTTCGCCGCTCTCCTTCAAGCCGCTGGCATCACCGCTTATCCCGTCCTCATCAGCTCAAAATTCCGTATCGACGACTCATTCCCTTCTCCCAGCGCGTTCGATCATGTCATCACCGCTATTCCTCACGGCGATTCCTTCCTTTTTCTTGACACCACTCCCGAAGTCGCGCCCTTTGGCCTACTCATGCAAAATATTCGCGATCGACAGGCTCTCGTCATACCGTCGTCCTCTCCCGCTCGCCTCGTCACGACTCCCGCAGATCCTCCATTCCCGTCCTATGAGCGCGCTCACATGGAATCCTATCTTGATACCAATGGCACCCTCGACGCCAAAATCCGCTTCGAGGAGCGCGGCGACGGCGAACTCGTTTTGCGTCTCGCCTACCGCGCCACTCCGCAGAATCGCTGGCAGGAATTAACTCAGAAAATCGTCTCCAACATGGGCTTCGGAGGCACGGTGAGTGACGTTTCCGTCGACCAACCTGAAGACACCTCGAATCCCTTCTGGATGAGCTTCTCCTATCACCGCACGGATTATCCCGACTGGAAAGACCACCGTGTTACTCTCCTGAGCCCGCCACTTTTCCTGCCAACTCTCAGTGAGGAAGAAAAGCTTTCTAAGAATCCCCTCCCGTTAGGCCCTCTCCAGGATGTCACCTACGACTCGACCATGAAGTTTCCTGAGAACTTTTCCCCGCTGCTTCCCGGGAAGGTCGACGAGAAAACGGAATTCGCCGAATATTCTGCGCACTACGATGTCGAAAAAAATTCCCTTCACGGTACGCTTCACTTCAAAACCCTTCTTCACGAAATTCCCGGCTCCGAGCGCTCTAGGTTCATCAGCTTATCCACGACGATGGATGAGAACGCCCGGCGTTACATTCTCGTTGGCGATCTCTCCCTTCTTAATCCTACTGGCGCCGGTTCGCTAGGCATGCTGCCGGGCAAAATGGAAGACGCCATTCCTGTGCTCGAAAAATCCCTGGCAGAAAATCCGGATCGCGAACCTGCGCTCGTCGCACTCGGTCGCGCTTATTGCAGCGTTGGCAGGCCTAAGGACGCCGTCACCCTTCTCGAAAAAGCCCTGGCGAAGAATCCCGATCACTCGCAAGAAGTGCATTTCGTTCTCGGCGAGGCTTATCTGGCCGTCGCAGATCCCGATAAAGCGTTTGTCGAATACAAAAAAGGTCTTGGCGACGACCCCGCTCCCGCGCAACTCAACTCCGTTGCCTATTCTCTTGCCGATGCCAACGTGCGGCTCAGCGACGCGCTTACCTTTTCTAATCGTGCGTTAACTAGAGTCGCTTCCGAGTCCCTGGATATCTCCCCCGACAGCGCGAAACCTTACGATTTCGCACTCATGGCGCAGCTCGCCGCAAATTGGGACACCCTGGGCTGGATCAAATTCCGCATGCGAGATTTCGCTGCCGCTGAAAAATATCTACAAGCCTCCTGGCAGCTTAATCAAACGGCCGCCAGCGGAGAACATCTCGTTGAAGTCTACGAAAAACTAGGCAAGACCCAGAAAGCCTCCATCATCTGTAATATGGCGCAAATCCTTTTCGACTCTTCCGTTTCCTTCCCAGACGCTAAGCTTCGCTCTAATCTGTCCGAAGAAATGAAGCGTCTCCGGCCCTTCCTAAACTCCGCAAGCGAGTCGGCAGCCCCCTCCAACGGACATATTTCAACCGACGGGCGAGTCGCCCTCGTGGATATTCGCTCCTTCGACATTCACCTCCCGACCAAGCTTCGTGCGGAGGCCAGCAATGCCGTTTTTGCGATCTCTTTCACAAATGGGCCAAAAGTGGATAACGTCGCATTCCTCTCCGGCTCCGATGAGCTTCGCGACGCCACCGCCGCCATCACCGCCACAAAATTCCCTCAGTCGTTTCCCGATGCCACTCCCGCGCGCATTCTGCGCAAAGGCTCTCTTAGCTGCTCTGTTTACTCCAAGCAATGTCTGTTGTTAATTTCCACAGTGGCCGACGCATCTGGTCCTGCACCAATCAATGTGTCGCACAAGATCGTGCAAGAAGAGGGGAAAGAGGGAAAAGAAGTGCGGATCCTCAATTCGTCGCCCTCTCCCGCCGAGTCTCCTCAGCCGGCGGTGAGCCCTGCCAAGTCTCTCTACGATGCAGGTAAGAGAGCCGAGACAAATAATGATTACGCAGCAAGCGCACAGCTCTACGAACAGGCCGTAGCGAAGGATCCCAGCTACGCGGATGCTTGGAACTTACTTGGACAGAGCTACAACAAACTGAAGCGCTATGACAAGGCGGAAGTAGCATTTCGCAAAGCGCTCGCCTTGGATCCATCCGCAAGATTCGCGCATCATAATCTTGGCGTGGCGCTGCAAGAACAGAAGAAATTCGAAGAGTCGATCCAGCAATATAATCAGGAGATCGAGCTCAATCCAGAAAACGCGAGATCGCGTCAGAATCTAGGCTACATTTATGTATACATAGGTCAATTCGACAAGGCCGTACCGTTTCTTGAGAAAGCCGCTACGATGATGCCGGACGTTCCTGCCGTGCAATTTAACTTGGGTCTCGCCTACGCGAAGACGGCACAGCCTGAGAAAGCCGCGCAGGCATTTAATCGTTCGGTGGAACTTGAACCCACTGCAGACCGAAAAAATTCGGTTGCCTATCAGATGGCTCTCAACAAATTGCAGTTGGAACAGGCTGAACAATACATAGATGCTGCAATTCAGCAGTCCGTGGGTCAAGCAAAGGATATTTCGCTGGATCGACTTTCTGATGAAGATGCCCGCTTACCCGCATCGTTTGGAGCCTTCTGGGATACCTTGGGTTGGATTAAGTTTCAGCAAGGAAACACTGAAGATGCAGAAAAATATGTGAAAAGTGCTTGGCAAATCAGAAGTGTCGGAGAAATCGGCGATCATTTGGCTCAAATCTATGAGAAGGAAAATCGCAAAGAGGACGCGATCCAGATGTATGCATTGGCTCTCGGCGCGCCGGAGCCGATGCCGGAAACAAAACCTCGTTTGGTTGCTCTTTTGGGCAGCGATTCCGAGGTCGATCATCGGGTCGCTGAGGCTCGCGTGTACTTCATGCGCGCTCACGTAGTTAAATTTAAGAATGTTCGCGACACCGACGGAACAGCGGAGTTTTGGGTCTTACTCACACCAGGCCCAAAGGTCACTGCGGTCAAGTTTATTTCCGGCGACGAGTCTCTACGAGCCTTCGCGAGCGATTTGCAAGCGGCGACATTCACAAATTCATTTCCCGACGCCACCGAGCTCAAACTACCACGCCGAGGTAAACTCGCGTGCTCGCGTTCCACCTCGGAGTGCACCTTTCTCCTAATGTCCACGGAGACAGTCCGCTCCGCCAACTAAATCCACCCACGAATATTTGTGCACCGCGGTGCTAAGTCCCGCATTTCTCCGCGCACTCAGCGCTCCCGGTGTGATTCTTCAAGCAAGCGCCAAACTCGGATCCGCATTGAGCGACGCATCGCCAAACACTCTCGCTCGAAATTTCTCATACGCCGCCGCAGCAATCATCGCGGCGTTGTCCGTTGAAAGGGCCCGGCTCGGGAAAAACACGTCGAAGCCCTTGTTCTTTCCGCGCTCTTCAAACGTGGTGCGCAACTGGCTGTTTGCCGCCACTCCTCCGGAAACCAGCACGCTCTCCACTCCCAACTCTTCCGCGGCCATCATCGTGCGTTCCACTAGATCGCGCACCACTGCGTTCTGAAATTCGCGTACCAGCGCCAGCGTCTGCGGAGAACACAGCGGCAGCAACTGCTCAAACTTTCGCTCGCCTCGCTGCAAAGCCTCTTCCCGCGCACGAATCTCGCCCGCGTATTCCGGATGCTCGCGTACGTGATACAACACCGCCGTCTTCAATCCGCTGAAACTGAAATCAAGCGGATTGCTCCGCGTTTTCGTCGGACCGAATCTCACCGGCGCAGGCGTCGCATTCGAAACCGCCGCCAACCGATCCAGAATCGGCCCACCCGGATATCCCAGCCCCAGCAACTTCGCTACCTTGTCGTATGCTTCGCCCGCCGCATCATCGCGCGTCTGCCCAATTTTTCGATATCGCAGTAGTTCGCCCGAGTCTCCCCCACTCACTTCGTACAAAACCGTATGTCCGCCCGAAACAATCAAACAAACTGCGGGCAGTTTCGCCACGCGTCCGGCCTTATGCGCCTCCAAAAAAACCGCGTGAACATGCCCCGCCAGATGATTCACTCCCACAAGCGGCTTTCCCAACGCCTGCGCCAAAGTCTTTCCGTACGTAATCCCCACGAGCAACGCTCCAACCAACCCCGGCCCGTGCGTCACACCTATCGCATCTACATCCGCAAGCTGCATCCCCGCCTGCGCGAGCGCCTCTCGCACCACGGGCACAATCTGCCGCAAATGTTCGCGCGAAGCCAACTCGGGCACCACGCCGCCATACTTTCGATGAATATCAATCTGCGATGCCACAACGCTGGACAAAATTTCGCGTCCGTCGGCCACAACCGCTGCCGCCGTTTCATCACACGATGATTCAATTCCCAAAATTCGCGTCATTTTTTGGATCCGCACGGATAAAAATTACAGTTTCAAATTCTTCAGGTAGTCGCGAAACGGGGCGCCCAATTCTTCGTTTTGCAACGCAATTTCAACCGTCGCTTTCAGAAATCCCAGCTTGTCGCCCGCATCATAGGAGAT
>Ga0210388_10000370_pt1 | contig 37579 bp, 20 predicted proteins | sample IncBWC19OmetaG_FD_155485 | JGI IMG/M metagenome (GOLD analysis project Ga0210388, IMG submission 155485) | Forest soil microbial communities from Barre Woods Harvard Forest LTER site, Petersham, Massachusetts, United States - Inc-BW-C-19-O ...
TGCTGGACCCCGGAAAAGATGGTGAAGGGAAGGCCGCTGCTGATGGTGGAGATGCTGAGCAGCTCCCATCCGCCGGTGACTTTGCGGCTGACAGGCTGCAGCATCTCGATTTTTTCGAGCTGCAGATCCTGGGCGATGCTCATGGTGAAGGCGTGCGCCACGTCGAAGCTCGACGGCCCCTTTTCCGCCTGGGTGTCGAAGGGGTTTTGCGGGAATGGACTGGAGACTGCGCCGGTGCTGCTGCCGCCGCCCGTGACTCCGCTAGTGTCGTCGAGCGATTTCGACCATGTGTAGCTGACCTGGATGCCGGGGCCGTTGTGCGGAACGGTGCCCGCGAGCGAGGTCTGCAGGGCGTGGTAGCTGGAGTGGGAGTTGTCAGTGATGAGCTGTTCGGTACCGAAGCCGCCGATTGGGTTTCCGGCGCTGTCGAACTGGGTGTAGGGCGCGAAGCCCGGGCCGGCGCCGGAGTATCCGTTGATATAAGCGAGGCGGGGAAGGTGAACGGAGGCGGTGCCGACGTAGCTCGCGTCGGCGGTGAGCTTGCCGAACTGGCGCTCGGCCCCGAGTGTCCACGTCTGCAGATAGCCGTTGCCGAAGCGACGGTCGATGCCGGTGAGATTCAGCGGAGTGAGCTGGCCGCCGGGCGAGAGAGCAGCGAGATCCTTCTGATAGCGCTCGATATCGAGGACGGTGTTGGGCGCGACGGTGTTGGTCTTGCCGCTGGCGAAGACATCCTGGCCGGAGGGCGTGTAAAAGGTGGGGAGCTCAGCCGATGTGATCTGGAAGCCGTAGACGAGCGGCTTTCCGACGCCGGGCGTGATGTGGGGATAGATCACGAAGGGGGTTGCGCCGGTGAGGAAATTGTCCTGCCAGATGTTGGGCGGGATGGTGGTGATGCCGGCGCCGGCATGGATGTGCAGGGTGTCCTTGACGCGCCAGTCGAGCTGAACGCGGGGGCCGAGTCCGTTCCAGTCGAAGCGATAGCCGGGCTGCGGATTGTCGACATACTCCTGCTGCGAGCCGTTCATGAGGAAGCCGGAGGTGCGGCGGGCGCGCTCGGAGATTGGAGAGTAGATCTCGTAGCGGAGACCGTAGTCGAGAACGAAGCGGTCGTTGATTTTGAAGGTGTCCTGCAGGTAGATTGCGCCGCCGGTGCGCGAGATGGCGGCCACGCCGATGTGATCGCCGCCGGAGACAAAGGGCGAAGCGACGGCGGTGGTGTAGACGAAGGCGCTGCCGGTGAGGAATCCGCTGAGCGTGTCGGGGAGCGCGCTGCCCGCCGCGATATTATGCATGCCGCTCTGCGACGGGATGTCCACGGGTGCATAGGCGGCGCCTCCGCCGAAGTCGTATTCACCGTTGGGGCTGGTTCCGAAGTAGGTGGTGTCGCGATTGGCTCGGATTTCGCCGCCCGCCTTGACGGTGTGGCGCGGGGTTGTCCAGGTGAAGCTCTGTCTCCCTTGAAAGAGGTTGCCGTAGGCGGTCATGACGGAACCTCCGGCGGTGTTGAAGCCCTCGAAGAGTCCGTCGAGGAACTTTACGGCGGGATCGGTGTGGTTCGGTGTGGGGAACTGCGGCGTGGTGCGGGTGAAGCTGAGGGAGCTTTCGAAGGCGAAGCGCGGCGAGACGGTGCGGGTGTAGGAGACGACTCCGTTGCGCTGATGATCGACGTAGACAACACCGAAGGTGGGGTCGATGGCGGTCTGATCGGGATTGGTGGTGGGTCCGAAGAGATTGTTGAAGTTGAACCGGGCCATGAGCTGGGCTTTGTCCGAGAGACGCTGATCGAGGCGAAGCGAAAACTGGTTAGCGTTGGTGACGACTTTGGAGGAGACCGCGTAGGTGTTCGCGCCGTAGGGACCGGTGGGATTGTTGGGCAGAGGATAACGGGCGAGGATGCGCGCGATTTCAGGATTCGGCGTGATGATCAGCGTGTCGCCGGGATAGGCGGTGGTGTCGAGACCGCTGCGCTCGGCTGCGGTGGGCACGGGGAGCACCTGGGTTGTGCCGAGCACCTGACGGAATCCCTGGTACTGACCGAAATAGAAGGTCTTTCCGCGGCCATCGTAAATATGCGGAAGGATGACGGGACCGCCGTTGGTGAAGCCGAATTCGTTGCGCCGGAAGGGCGGGATCCGGCCGGGATCGGCGATGCTGGCGTGATCGAAATAATTGCGCGCGTCGAGCGAGGAGTTGCGCAGGAACTCGAAGATGGAGCCATGAAAGCCGCTGCTGCCGGAGCGGGTGATGATGTTGGTGAAGCCGGCTGCGCCGCGGCCTATTTCCGCGGGCATCCAGCCGGAGGACGAGCGGATCTCCTGGACGGCGTCGACGTTGAAATTGCTGAAGGTTGCACCGCCCATCTCGGGATCGCTGGTGTCGGCGCCATCCATGGCGAAGACGGCTTCGACTCCACGCTGGCCGTTGATGGCGAACTGCTGCGTGAAGTTGGTCTGGCCGTTGGCGTCGGTCATTGTTCCGGCGGCGAGGAGAAGCAGCTGGCTGAAGTCGCGCTTGTTGAGAGGAATGGCGCTGACGGTCTGGGCGGAAAGCTGCTCTCCACCTGTGCCGCTGGCGGCGGCTTTCGAAAATGTAACCGACACTGTGCCATTTGCTGCGAAAGTCAGCTTGGCGGAAAGTGAATCGGAGCTGAGATCGAGAGAATTCGCGTAGTTGTGGCCGACTCCGTCGATGACGACGACGAGTTGATAGCTGGCCGGCGGGAGGCTGGGGAATTGGAAGCTGCCGTCTGCAGCGGTCTTCGCAACGAGCTCGCCGTGGCCTCCGATGAGATGAATCTGCGCTCCACTGATGGGAGCACCAGCGTCGCCGCTCAGCACGCCTTTCCAGGAGCGAGTGGACAGCTCCTGGCCGCAGACCACGGATTGCAGAAATAGAAGGAGGAGGAAAATCCCGAGGCCTTTACGCATTGGGCGCAATTATATTGGCGCAGGTCGCGAATCCAAGGAGGTATGTGACGGATATTGCAGGCGTGGCGGCTGCGTAAAATCCTCGTCACCGAAAGCATGGGCGATATCGGCTAACATGTTGTGGCTGGACAGCTCATGTCTGTGTGTCTCCTCAAAACCCGGCTGGCTGCTGGTTCGCTGCTGATCTTTCTGCTGGCTCAAACGGGCCGTGCGCAGGAGCCCTCGGCGAGTCTCAAACAAGCGGATGCCGATTATCGAGCGGGCGTTGCGGCCTTGTCCCGCAACGATCTGAATAGTGCGCTGGCGGATTTTGAGAAAGTAGTTCATCTTGAGCCGGCTGCGGAGCAGGGGCACAGCGCGCTTGGCGCTGTGCTGATTCGGATGGGGCGGACGAAGGAGGGGATTCGCGAGCTGGAGAAAGCGCTGGCGATGAAGCCTGGCGACGGCAGCGCGCAGATGAATCTGGCGCTGGCGTATGAGCAGAGCGGCGAGGCGGCGAAGGCTCTGCCGCTGTTCGCGAAGGTCGAGGTCACGTCAAAAGCGGAGAAGCTGGTGCTGCCTTCGGCGGTGCTCGCTTCGTATGCGCGCGCGCTGGCGGCAGGGAAGCAGTTTCCGGCGGCGGTCGCGAAGATGAAAGAGGCAGTCGCGAGCGATCCGCGAAATGCGGAGCTGCAGGATGAGCTGGGATCGCTTTACGCGCAGCATCAGGACTGGGCCAACGCGAAGCAGGCATTTTCGGCTGCGCTGCAATTGAACCCTGATTTTGCGGTCGCTCATCTGCATCTGGGAATCGCATTGCAGACAACGCAGCAGCCCGGCGCTTTGGATGAGCTGGCGAAGGCTTCTCAGCTGGCTCCGCAGAATGCAGTGATCGCTTTGCAATTGGGCCGCGCCTTGGCGGCTGCAGGCCAGGACGAGCAGGCAATTCCTATCCTTCAACATGCTCTGGAAATCGATCCCGGATTGACGGCGGCGACCTATCAGCTGGGACTGGCGCTGCAACGAACAGGCAGCCTGCAGGATGCGGTTCCTCTGTTACAGAAAGCGGCGGCTGCGGAGCCAAAGAATGCGGAGGTCCTGACGAATTTGGGCATGGCTCTTTGCCAGGCGCAGCAGGCGAAGGATGCGGTTCCGATTCTGCAGCGTGCGGTTGCATTGACACCTGAGAACGCTACGGGCCACCAGAATCTTGCGGCCGCGTACATTCAGCTCAGCCAGTTTGACGACGCCGTGGTGCAATTGCGCGCAGCGTTGAAGCTGTCTCCGAACGCGCCGCAGCTTCATTACAACCTGGGGCTGGCGTTCAAGATGCAAGATGATGCTGCGGATGCGATTCCGGAGCTGGAGACGGCGGAGAAGCTCGATTCATCAGCGCCCGAGGCACCGTATGTGCTGGGCGTGCTGTACATGCAGGCGGGGCGCTATGACGATGCGGCGCGTGAGTTGAATGCCTCGCTGAAGCTGCGGCCTGAGAACGGCGATGGCTGGGCGACACTGGGCAGCGTGGACAGCAAGCTGGACAAGCTTCCGGAGGCGGCGACCGCGTTGCGCGAGGCGATCCGGCAGCTTCCGCAACAGTCTGATCCGCACCTGACGCTGGCGGCGGTGCTGGCGAAGCAGAATCAGCCGGCGGAAGCTGCGGCGGAGCGCAAGCAGGCGGCGGAACTGATGCGCACGAATATGAATCGGCAGCGCGCCGAGGTGGCCAGCAATTCCGGCAACTCATTGCTGAAGAACGGCAAGCTGGATGAGGCGATCGTCGATTTTCGAGATGCCGTGAGCTATGACCCGAATTATGTTCCAGCGCATGCGGGGCTGGCGCAGGCGCTGGAGCAGCAGGGAAAGACGGTCGAGGCCGCCGCGGAGCGCCAGAAGGCTGCCGCGCTGGAAAAATCCTCCCAGTAACTCCGACTCCCTCTGCAACTCCGATCCCGTCAGTCACCCCGATCCCATTGGGGGAAAATCAACCTTTTGGATGGATGTACAGCCGTCCCGTGCATTCGCTATAGTGCGAGTGCTGGACCGTTCGCCTTCCTCGGAGAGTTTCTGAATGCAGCCTGGGGATGGGAGCGGCTCCGGGCGTGCGAACTATGAGTGTTTTTGGCCGACGCGTTCTCGTTCTTCTCCTGATCCTGTCAGGAGCTGCGGTGCTCTGCCTGAAGGCGACGCGTGGCGCAGAGGACCGGATCGCCGACGAGGCGAATACGCGCAAGGCTTACGCTGACAAAATTCGTGAAACCTATCGATTTCCCTTCGCGAAGGACAAGATCTCATTGCCTGGAAATGCCGCCGCGCAAGGCGGTGATTTTCTGGAGGCGAGTGCCTTTCCCGATGCTTCGTATTGCGGCCATTGCCACCAGGAGGCATATCACGAGTGGCGGCAGGCGCTGCATTCGAATTCCTTCCGAACGCCTTTTTACCGCGCCAGCGTCAATATCCTGATTCGGACGAAGGGCATTGAGTTTGCGCGGCATTGCGACAGCTGCCACAATCCGGTGGCGGTGCTGGCGGGAGGTTTGAACAAGGACTCGCCGCTGGACCGGTCGTTCGATCGCGATGGATTGACCTGCGCAACGTGCCACTCGATTCAAAGCGTACAGACGAAGCTTGGAAATGGCAGCTTCGTGATGGGCGTGCCCGCGGTGATGGTGGATGAGAACGGCAACCGGATTCCGGGAATGGTTCCGGATGCGGAGATCTTCGCTCATCTCGATCGCCATGCGAAGGCCGTGATGCAGGACTTCTATCACACGCCGGAGTTCTGCTCGGCGTGCCATAAAGCGAATCTTCCGGTGCCGCTGAACGATTACAAATGGATTCGCGCGTTCACCGCTTACGACGAGTGGCAGGGCTCGAAGTTTTCGCAGCGCAATCCGCTGACGTTTTATTCCGCTGATTTCACGACATGCCAGGCTTGCCACATGAAACGCGAGCCAATCAATTTTCCCGACTACGGAGCGAAGCATGGCACGCTGGCTTCGCATCGCTGGCTGGCTGGGAACACAGCGGTTCCCTACTACTATGGCTTCGATGAGCAGCTTAACAAGACGATTGAGTTTCTGAAGACGGGCAACTATCTGAATGTGGATCTCTTTGCGTTGAAGGTGGGAGATGCTAACGCGTTGATCGCGCCGTGGGGGTCGACGCCCTTCACGCTCAAGCGCGGCGAAGACGTGCAGGCATATGTGGTGGTGCAGAACAAGAACATCGGGCACTCGCTGATTCCCGAGGTGCGTGATCTTTACGAGGCGTGGGTGCAGTTCACGGTGAAGGACGACGCGGGCGCGGTGATTTATGAGAGCGGCTTCCTGAAGCCCGACGGTCTGATCGATCCAAGCGCCCACAGCTTCACGAATCGTCCCGTGGATCTGACAGGGGGGTTTGTCGACAACCACAAAGTATGGACGATTCATTCCGTGGCCTACGACAACACTGTTCAGGCGGGACGCTCGGCGCTGATCCGATATCAGTTTCATATCCCGGGGGATGAAAAGGGCGCGTTGACGGTGACCGCGCGCGTGAACTATCGGCACCTGCGGCAGAGTTATCTGAATAATGTGCTGGGCAGGGATCATCCAGCGTATCCGGTGATTGAAATCGCATCGAGAAGCCGCACGCTGAATATCGGCGACAATCCGGTGTCGGAGCCGCTTGCGACAGACAATGCGGAGTGGATGCGCTGGAACAATGTGGGCATCGGCTATCTGGATCAACTGCAGTATGACGAGGCGATGCATGCGTTCGAGCAGGTCGTTCGTCTGCGTCCGGATTACAAGGATGGGTACATCAATCTTGGGATCGCATATATCGAATGGGAGAAGTACGGCGAAGCGCGGGCGCCGCTGGAGAAGGCTTTGACGCTGCATCCCGACGATGCGCGGGCGCTTTATTATCTGGCGCTGGTGGAGCGGCGGCAGAGGCACTCCGAGGCTGAGGTTGCGGACCTCGAGAAGGTTGTGGCGCAGTATCCGCAGTCGCGCGATGCGCGCCGGGAGCTGGGCATCTCGTATTATCAGCAGCATCGCGGCGACGAGGCCATGGCGCAGTTCAAGGCGCTGCAGGCCATCGATCCTGACGATCTTGCGGCCCACTACAACCTCGCCGTTCTGTATCGCCGCCAGGGCATGAAGAAACAGGCTGCGGATGAGGCTGCGCTGTACACGATGAAGAGAATCGATCCGGGAGCGCCAACTTATTCGCTGGAGTATCTGCGCAAGCATCCGGAGATGTCGACGGAGAGCGTGCCGTGGCACGTGCATACCGACATGCCGCACGTGTCCGGCAGCGCCGCGGGGCAACCCTAAAAGATGAGGATGGTAGCTCGTTGAATCGTCGCAAATTCATCCGTTCGCTGAGCCGCACGGCGCTGGTGCTGCCGTTCGCGGACATCGTGGCGCTGGCCTCGCCGTGGCAAGAGCAGGCGCCTCCGGAAAAACCGAAGAGCCTGGGTCCGCAGGAACGCAGCTATGACGCGAAACCCGCGCCTCCTCCGCCGGGGCCGAAGTCGCCGATCGAGGGCACGCCGCTGGGCATCAGCTTCGTGGATGTCGTGAAGGACGCGGGGCTGAACGCCAAGACCATCTACGGCAGCGAGGGGAAGAATGAATATCTGCTGGAGACTACGGGATGCGGTCTTGCATTTTACGACTACGACGATGATGGGTGGGTCGATCTGTTTCTGGTGAACGGATGGCGGCTCGAGGGGTTTCCGAGCGGGCAGGAGCCGCACTGCCATCTCTTCAAGAACAATCGCGACGGCACGTTTACCGATGTGACGGCGGGATCGGGGCTGGAGCACAAGACGGGCTGGGGGCAGGCCTGCTGCGTGGGCGATTACAACAACGACGGCCACGACGATTTGTTCGTCACGTATTACGGGCAGAATGCGCTCTATCGCAACAATGGCAACGGGACATTCACGGACGTGACCGAGCAGGCCGGGCTGACGCAGCCGGGGCCGAAGATTCGCTGGAACACCGGATGCACGTTCGTCGATTATGACCGCGACGGGCATCTGGATCTCTTCGTCGCGAACTATGTCGACTTCGATCTGAAGACTGCGCCCAAGCCGGAAGATGGGCCGTGCACGTACAAGGGAATTCTTGTGGCATGCGGACCTCCGGGATTGCCGGGCGGGAGAAATATTCTGTATCACAACAACGGCGACGGCACGTTCTCGGATGTGAGCGAGAAGTCGGGTATGTGGACGGCTGTTGGCACGTACGGGCTGAGCGTGGCCGCGTCAGACCTGGACAATGATGGATGGCCGGATATCTATGTCGCGAACGATTCGGCTCCGGCGACTTTGTATCTCAACCAGAAGGACGGGACGTTTCGCGATATTGCGATCGAGGCTGGCGCGGCGCTTTCTGCGGAGGCGAAGCCGCAGGCAGGGATGGGCGTGTCCATTGGCGATTACAATCGCGACGGCAATCTGGATGTGGTGAAGACCAACTTCGCGGGCGATACGGATTCTCTTTATACGAATCTTGGTGATGCCTCGTTCGAGGATCGGACGTATCCGGGTGGACTTGGCGTGAACACGCGGCTGCTGGGATGGGGCGTGGGCTTCTTCGACATGGATAACGATGGCTGGCTCGACATTCTGATGTCGAATGGGCACGTTTATCCCGAGGTGGATAAGTCGAAGGCGGATCTGAAATACGCGGAGCATAAGTATCTCTATCGCAACCTGCGCAACGGGCGATTTGAAGAGGTCACGAATGAGGGAGGGCCGGGGATCATGGAGAACGCTCCGGCTCGCGGCTGCGCGTTCGGCGACTACAACAACGATGGATGTATCGACATTGCGGTGAACTGCATCAATGCTGTGCCGCAGCTACTGCGGTGCGACTCGACGCTGCATCGCAACTGGATCAAGATCAAGCTGGTGGGAACGAAATCGAATCGGTCGGGAATCGGCAGCCGCGTGACTGTTACTGCCGCCACTGCGCCGGACGCGGCCAAGCCTCTGGTGCAGATGGATGAGTTGCGCAGCGGAGGCAGCTACTTTTCGCAAAACGATCTGCGCATGCACTTCGGCCTGGATCAGGCCAAGAAGGTGGACATGGTGGAGATTCGCTGGCTCAGCGGGCAGGTGGATCTGATCAGGAACCTTGATGTGAATCAGCTCCATGTGATTCAGGAGGGCGGGAAGATTTTAAAATCCGCTCCGCTGCCGCAGATGAAGGCGAAGGGCTGACGTGGTCCGGCTGAATTGCATTTTGCTGGCGGCTGTCTTGCTTGCTGCTGTGCAGGCCCATGCACAGTATGAATCTAAAAGCCCGGCAAAAGACGGCTCGCATTCCGTGACGCAGACGGATTCTCATGCTGTGTGCCCGTGGCTTTCAGTGGGGAGCGCAGCTCACGCGCTTGGCGGAGATGTATCTGTAACCGTGAATGTGCCGAATCTGAACGAGGGCTCGTGCCGGTTTTTGCGTTCGGCGGGTCCGGCTTACTTTCTGGAAATTCTTGTGGGCAATGCGGCTTCGGCGAGCTGTCCTGCAGGGGCGATGCAGCTTCGAGGGATCGGCAATGAGGCTACACGGTGCGAATTGTCGGGGGCGCGCTCGGAGAGTGTCGATATGATCGGCAGCCGGGTGCGCGATACGCATTTCACGGTGACGCTCGCGCTTCACGGACAAAAGAAGTCGCAGGATGCGCACGATGATGCATTGGAGCAGGTGGCAGAACAGGTGGCCGGTAGCCTTTATTGAAGCGGCTGCGCCGGTATCCACTGGCGACAACCGGGCGGCGTGTCGGTGCGGCAGGATGTGAGGAATGCGACCAGATCCTGCACATCATCTTTCTTGAGCACGGCTTCGAAGGGCGGCATGCCGTGGCCGCCTTTCAATATCTGCACCTTGATTTTGTTGGACCCGCGGCGTTGGCCTACGCTGCCGAGGTCGGGCGCTCGATCGCCGCCAACTCCGGTGATGCTATGGCAACGCTCGCAGCCGCTGGTGTGAAAGATGGCCGCTCCGTGCTGGCGCGCGTCCGCGCTTGAGGCGTATGCAGGGCGATGATTTATGACGGTTAGAATCGCGATGAAACAGAATAAGACAGCGATGCAGGTGAAGAGGGTACGCGGCGACAGGATCGTCATGTGCAGATCATTTTACGGGAGTGTTGTTCTCTGCGAAGAAGTGCTGCATGGCGTCGCGGTTGCGGAAGGCGGCGACTCCTCCGACTGCCGTGGTGGAATAGGCTCCGGTGAGGTTGCCGAGGGCGAGGCACTGCTCGATCGATTCGCCTTTGAGCCAGGCGTGGAGGAAGCCTGCGTTGAAGCTGTCGCCGGCTCCTACCGCGTCGATGGGTGTGACGACGGTCGCTGCAGCGGAATGGGTTCTACCTTCGGTGAAGGCTAGTGCGCCTTCGGCTCCGCGCTTGACGACGACCATGGGAACTATGGCGGAGAGCTTGCGGACGGCGAGGTCGAAGTGTGTTTCGTGGGTGAGAAGACAGGCTTCGCTCTGGTTGGGCATGAGGATGTCGACGTAGCTTAGAGCTTCGTAGATCGAAGGATCCCACTCGCCGGTTGGATCGTCATTCGTATCGAGCGAGATGGTGAGACCGGCTCGCTTGAGGCTGGCAAAGAGGCGGGGCACATCGGCGCGTAGATTTTTCTGCAGAAAATACGATGACAGATGGAAGTGCCGAGCAGAGGCGAGGTAATCGAGATCGAGATCGCTGAAACGGATGGCGTGCGTGGCGCCGGGATACGTAAGTGTGCGACGAAAGTGCTCATGCTGGAGGAGGACGGTGAAGCCTGTGCCAGTTTCATCGCCCGCGTGGATCGCGCGCGAGATGTCGACACCTGCGCTCTCCAGGTCGCGAAGACAGATCTGGGCAAACGTATCATCGGCCGAGGCCGTGATGAATCCTACGCGGCTGCCGAGCGCGGCGAGGTTATGCGCGGTGATTGCGGGCGAGCCGCCGAGCAGCATCGCCATGCGATCGGCGAGCAGCTCGCGCTCCGGCGGCAGATTTTCGGGCAGGCCATAGAGGAGAAGATCGATGTTGGCTTCGCCTACGAGAGTGATATCGAAGTGATGATTTGAGCGAGGGCCGGTCATGCGGCCGCTCCCGAATGGTCGCCAGGCTCATCTCCGGGTAACACCGTCTGGCGGCGACGCACGATCCAGAAGAGAATGCCGACGAAGGCCCAGATGGTGCCAACGATGCGCGCGACAGAGCCGAGGTTCAACCAGATGAAGAAACAGGTGGCGAAGCCGGCAAGCGAGATGAGCATGGGCATCCACTGGCCGAAGCGGCCCTGGCGCCATCCGAGAACCATGGAGGAGATGTTGACGCCCATGAAGGCGAGCAGCGCTCCGTAGTTGAGCAGCTCGGTTCCGAGCTGATAGCTGAAGGCCAGGGCTCCGACGATGCAGATGGCTCCGATCAACAGCACGTTGTTGCGCGGGATGCGATTTTTGGGATGCACGGCGCCGAAGAAGCGGCGCGGGATGGCTCCATCCTGTCCCATGGCGAGGAGCAGGCGCGCAGCTCCAAGCTGCGATGCCATCCCGGAGCCGACGGTCGCGAGCAGGAGCGATCCGTTCACGATGGCGAAGAGGACGGGGCCGCCGATGCGTCCGGAGATGTGGACGTAGGCGGTGTCGATGTCCGGGAAGGCGCCGCCGTCAGACCAGCAGAGCTGTCCGAGATAAACTTCGATGCTGGCGAGAACGCCGGTGATGAGGCAGGTGAGCACGATGGCGCGGGGGACGCTGCGCGCGGGATCCTTCGCTTCATCGGTGAGCGTGGAGATGCCGTCGAATCCGATGTAGGTGAGGACGGCGATGGACGTTCCGCGCAGCAGGGCTTTGCTCGAGAATGTGGACGGGTCGTAGAACGGCAGCTTGTAGAACGACGACGGCTGATGCCCGAGATGCAGCAGGTAGCGAAGTGCCGCGATAACGATTAGCACGATGACCACGCCGAGCGCCGCGGCCATGGCGGCGTTGATGCGAGCGGAGGTTTCCACTCCATTCAGGTTGAGCGCGGTGAACATCACGGCAAAGAAGAGGACGAAGACGAAATATGGAACTTCGGGGAGGAAATTCTGTGCAGCCTTGCTGCACCAGATGGTGCAGATGAGCGGATTGAGGATGTAGTCCATGATCAGGCACCATCCGGTGAGATAGCCGAGGCTGGGATGGAGTTCCTTGCCGACATACATGAAGGCCGATCCGCCGTGCGGATACACGCGCGCCATGCGTCCATAACTGACCGAGGTGAAAAACATCGCGACCAGCGCGCAGAGGATTGCAGTTACGACGTGGCCGCGCGCTTCCTGATAGATGACACCGAAGCTGGGCATCGGCGCGGTCGGCTGGATGAGGATGATGCCGTAGAGTACGAGGTCCCAGAAGCGGAGGCTGCGCTTGAGGGTGACTGCGTTCGAGTTAATGGCTGCGGCTTCGGGCATTATTTTTCGTCTGATTCGCTTGCTTTGCTTCTAGTTTTGATCTGTGGCGACCTGAGAAAAGCAGGTCCCTTCGACTGCGTCATTGCTTCGCAACGACTTCGCTCAGGATGACAAGCTTTTATCTTGCCCTTTTATTTTTATCTTGCGGCTATGTTGCGTTCGGTGGATGGATTCAGGGTTTCGGCTGGGATATTCCATCCGGAGAGTTGTACTTGGGTGTCTCGGGGTGCTTCTTTGGGCAGGATGGCCGTAATCGTGCGGGATTCTCCGGGCATGAGCTCGATGTAGTTATCCGACCAGAAGACGGGTGCGATGAGATCGCCTGATTTGGTGCGCGCCGCGAGAGATATCTGGAAGGCGAGCGCCTTCGATGGATTTTGTAACTGTATTTCGACTTTTTTCCCTTCGGGCGAATCCGCTATTTTCATGCGCGACTCGATGTTGGCTTTCGGCAGGGACAGCAGTGCGGTCATGTCCTCGTGCTCGCTTGCGGGGGTGTGCGTGTAGTCGGTCTTCTTCCAGTCGAAGGTGGAGAGCTTCGCGGGGATCCAATAGAAGTTGTGGCTCACAACTTCCCCGTTCGCTGCCTTCAATGTGAGATCGGCGAAGTAGATCTTCGATCCGGATTTGAAGGGGTCGTCGGGGATGCTGAGCACTCGCGTGGAGCTGTCGGCGGCTGCCTCAATCTGCTTCTGCTGCGTGAAGAGAGGCTTGAGATTCACGTCGTAGAGATGGACCTCGGCGGTGACGGCGGGCGATGGACTGTAAGTGCTGTTCACAACTACGACGCTGTGATCGTCGTAGGAATACTGGATGTGGAGCGGCTCGCAGGCCTTCTTCGTGCCGAAGTAGCCGCCATCGGCATCGAGGTAGTAGTCGTAGAGATGCCAGATCATGGAGGGCCATGCGTTGTTCAGCATCCACTGGATGACGCCGGTGGAGGTGTACTTGTTGCGGCTGTAGGCCTCGAACATGGCGCGCTCGCTATCGTAGGACATGGTCTGCGCGATGCGGGTGTAGTCGTCGACGGAGTGGGCCTGGCCGTAGGTCGCATTCATGGCCTCGTCGAAGACGGTGAGCTTGGTGAATTCGCCTCCACCGAAGTGATAGGCCCAGGTCGCGTTCTGTGGCCAGAGCTGATCGGCGGGAATAAATTTGCGGATGCTCGCAACGTTAGGCACGGCCGGGCCGGGGCTGATCTCGGTGCTGAATCCGAAAGCCCCGCCGTACTTGCTGGTGTCGACGTACCAGTACGAGGGATCGACCCAGTCGTAGGGTCCGTTCATCTTCACGCCATTTTTTCCGCTGGGCTGGGTGTTCTGCGACGACGCCGCGGAGAGCGTGGGGTTGGGCCAGTGGGTGTCGGCTTCGATCTTGAGATATGCGCTTTCGACAAAGGCCGGCGGCGCGTTGTCGCTGCCGTTGAGCCAGACGAGCAGGCTGGCGTGGTGGCGGATGCGCAGCATCTGCGAACGGAGGGACTCGGCGGCGACGGAGTAATTCTCCGGCGTCCAGTCCTTCCAGTGCTCCCACTGATCGCAGCAGCACCAGCCGAGCATGACGAGGACTCCCTGCTCGTCGGCGAGTTGGAAGAAGTCTTCCGTCTCGAGCTTGCCTTCGAGGCGGATGGTGTTGAGGTGCATGTCGCGGACGAGGCGGAACTGATCGCGCAGGCGTGCGGGTTCCTGGCGGAGCAGCATGTCCTGGGACCATCCGGCGCCGCGGATGAGAATGGGCTTGCCGTTCACCCGGAAGAGGCGGTAGCCCTTGTCCGTCAGCTCGGAGGTCATCTCGCGGATGCCGAAGCGGACGGATTGCTCGTCGGATGTCTTGTTGTTTTCGGTGAAACGCAGGGTGAGGGTTTCGAGATTCGGTGTGCCCATCTGGTAGGGCCACCAGACATGCGGGTTGCTGATGTGCAACTGCGGGAATTGCTCCGGCGTGAAGACCACGGTGCGATCTTCGTGCGGAGCCAGCTCGACCTGCTGCGTCAGCGGAACATTTGCAACTGTCCCGGTTACATTTCCGCGAATGGTGCGATCGGTTGCGTTGTGCAGTTCGGCGTAGACGGTGAGGTCGGCTTGCTTGAGTGACGGATCGGTGAAGTGCGTGACGGCCAGAGGCGAGCGCAAGGAGACGGGGCCGGTGGTCACCAGATCGACCGGGCCCCAGAGCCCCATGTCTTTATCCGGAGGGCAGGGATTCCAGTCGACCCAATTGATGCCGAGATCCTTGCCGTTGGGCGCGAAGGTTTCTACGGCGACGACGTTCGGCTTGCCGGGCGTGACGAATCCGGTGACGTCGAAGTTGTAGGTGCGATAGGCTCCGGCGACCTGAGATTGATCGGCGATCTTTTTGCTGTTGAGCCAGATGTTGGCGCGGTAGTTGATGCCGCCGAAGTGCAGCCAGACCGTTTTTCCCCTGTCGGCAGCGGCGATTGCGAATTCCTTCCGATACCACCAGCCGCAGTGATAGGGGCTGTCTTCAGGGATGTTCAGGTCGGCGAAGTTGTGGCCGATGGGGTAGGTCGTTCCGGGAATATTACGGAGGTTGGTCGCGTAGTACGGCTGCTTGATCTCTCCGGCGGCGACCTGGGTGGCGAGCACGGTCGCCGGGACGGACGTCGCGAGCCATTGGTCGGGATGGAAAGCAGTCGTGGAAATGGACGCGCCGTCGGCTTGCAGCTTGCATGCGGATTGTACGTTCCATCCGTCGTGGAGAGGGGTGGTGGTGCCGGCAAATGCTGACGTGGCCAGTGCGGCGGTGAGGAGCGTGACGAGCTTCAGTCTTTGCATGTGCGCGCGTTTCTCCGCGGTGATTGTTCTGGAGTGCATTTGCGGTGTATTGCTGACCGAGATGAACCGCAGGTCCCTTCGGCTTCGCTCAGGGCAGGCTCTTCGACTTCGCTTCACTTCGTTCCGCTTCGCTCAGGATGACAAATTCTGGGGGTTAAGGATGACAATTTTTGTGGTGCGATGACAAAAGACCTTGTAACAGAATGGCGTGGAGATCAGAAGTTGTATTTCAGTGCCACCTGGAGGATACGTTTTTCTCCGGCTCCTAGCACCTGCCCGGTTGTGCCGTCGTCCATTGTGGTGTCGACGTTGTTGTAGTTGGTGTGGTTCCAGACGTTGAAGGCCTCGGCGCGGAACTGGAGCTGCTGGTCTTCAAACAGGCGGATGTTCTTGAGCATGGAGAGATCCCAGCGCTCGCTGCCTGGGCCGAGAATGCTCGCGCGCGGAGAGTTTCCGGGGCGGAACTCGTTTGCGGGCACGTCGGCGAAGGCTGAGACGTTGTACCAGGCGGCGATGGTGTGCGGTGCGTTCTTGTTGGGATTGCCGATCTGGTCGGGCCGTGGGAAATTCGGCGCGGTCGCGGAGGTGAAGACTCCAAGTCCGCCGGGGTCGAGCGAGGAATTGCCGATGGCCGTCAACGCTTGTCCAGACTGCAATTCGACGATGCCGGAGAACTCCCATCCGCCAAGGGCGCGGCCGACGAGTCCTTTCTGCGCGGTGAAAAAGGGCAGTTGATAGACCCAGTTCGCGTTGAAGACGTTGCGGCGATCAAAGCGCGATGGGCCGTATTCGGCGTTGAGGTTGTAGGTGTTCTGGGGAACGGGAAGGTTGCCGCCGGGTTGATCGGGGCGATTGGTGAGGGACTTCGCCCAGGTGTAGTTCACGCCAACGAGCGATCCGCCGCCGAAGCGCTTCTGCAGGCTGGTCTGCAGCGAGTTGTAGTTGCTGCTGAAGATGGGCTCGTAGATGTCGACGGGGCCGTATCCCTGATAGGGGCGGACGATGTTGAGAAGGTTTTCGTTGGAGGCGGTCATCTGGCCGGTGATTTGTCCGGCGATGATGGGGTTGGTGGCGTAGACGCCCGGGATGGGCTCGTTGGCGTCGATCTGCGAGAGCTGATGCGTGCCCTTGGCTCCGTAGTATCCGACGTCGACGATGATGTCGTACCTGAGCTGGCGCTGAACGTCGAGGTCCCATCCCTGTGAGTAGGGCTGATGCCAGTTGGTGCCGGTTCCGCCGACGGACTGCACGCTGTTGTTGGAGGCGCTACCCGCGGCCGGCTGGTTGAAGGGCGCATTGTTGATGGTGGTGTTGCCGACGAAGGGCGGGTTGATGAACTCGTTGTTTTCGAGGAAGCCTACGCCGGGGGATTCGAGGAAGATGCCGTATCCGCCGCGGATGGCGGTCTTGCCGTCGTTGAACGGATCGAAGGAGAAGCCCAGGCGCGGCTGCAATCCGCTATAGAACTGCGGAGCGATGGCCGTGCCGTAGGGCGAGTTGTGCGCACCATTGCCGCTGCCACCGACGATGATGCCATTCAGCGGATCGTAGTTCGGGTTGGTGGATGCCGTTCCATCGCAGGGCATGGTTGCAGGCGTGCAGATGTTTCCGCTGTTGTCGATGACGGGAGCGTTGGCCGCGTTGTAGCGCGACGGCACGAAGTTGGTGGCCTGACTGTTGCCGTCCGTGGGCTGGCGGAAGAGCGAGTAGCGGAGGCCGTAGTTCAGCGTGAGGTTGGGGAGAATGTGATATTCATCCAGCCCGTAGAATTCGACCTGGTTCTGGAAGATGACGGCGCGGAAGTCGTTGGCGCTCTGCGTGAACTGCGAGGACTGGCCGGAGAGGAAGAGCGCAAACTCCTGCTCGAACTCGGCCTTCTGATCGCTGCCCGGTGCTCCGGCGAAGGGTGTTGCCTGGAAGGAGAACGTTCCGGCGTTGTTCGACCCTGAGTTCTCGGACTTCTCATAGTGGTTGTAGGCGAAGCCGAACTTCAGATTGTGCTTGCCGATGCCCTTGGTCAGGTTGTCGAAGATGGCGTTGTTCTTGTTGTAGTCCTTGTAGGTTCCGAAGCCGAAGAAGCTGGCGTTGGGCGCGCCGTAGGCGATGCTGGGAATGCGATCCAGCGTTTCGGGGAATGGCAGAGCGATGGAAGAGGCTACGTCGGGCGAGTTCGTGGCGGCGAGCTGTCCGGTGTTGTGGCTGAGCACAGCGCCGTAGGACCACGCGTACTCCACTTCATTCAGCAGTGTGGGAGTGATGGTCCAGGTGAGATTGGCGGCGATGTTTTTTCCGGGAGAATTCGTCGAGGTCTGCGTGATGTTGGGCAGGGGGTTGCCGTTGAAGAGGCCGCCGCCTTCGACGGTGGGGATGGAATCCTGAATGTAGCGGGCGAAGCCGGAGAGTTTGGAGCTGAAGGTGTGATCGATGCGGCCGATTTCCTGCTGGAAGTTGAAGACGTTGGCTTCGTTGGCGAAGAGCAGATCCTGGCTGGGCGTGGTGGGAAGGGGCAGGTGCGAGTAGACGTCCTTCAGGTACGCGGCGGCGGCGGGATTGATCTGCGCGACGTTGGTGATGACGTTGCCGGGGCATGATCCGTCACTGTTTGGATAGGTGTCGCACACGGGATTTTCGAAGTTTCCGGCGCGCTCGTTGGCGTCGGGGACGGTGCCGGTTACCGGATTCTGCTGAACGACGCGGCGGAGCTCTTCGGAGTAAAAGAAGAAAGTCTTGTTGCGATCGACGTTGTAGACATGCGGGATGAAGACGGGGCCGCCGAAGGTCCATCCAAAGTCGTTGTAGCGGAAGGGCGTGCGATCCGCGACGGGGGACTGCTGCTTGTTGCCCCAGTCGTTGGCGTCCATGACGTCATTGCGGAAGAACTCGTAGACGCCGCCGTGAAACTTCGAGGTTCCGGAGCGGGTGATGACGTTGACGACGCCGCCGGAGCTGCGTCCGTACTCGGCACTGTAGTTGCCGCGCAGGACTTTGAATTCTTCGATGGCATCGACACTGGGGTAATTGAGCAGGGAGAAGTTGCCGCCGCGATCGACATTGTCCGCGCCATCGACGGTCCAGCTATTGCCAGAGCCGAAGCTGCCGTTGAGCGAAAATGCAGTCTCATTGGTGTTGCCGTTGGGCGCGCTCACGCCGGCGTAGAGAGCATCGCCGATATCGGCGCTGACGCCGGGCATGAGTTGCACCAGCTCCTCGTAATTGCGGCTCTGCAGCGCGAGCTCGCGGACCTGGGTGCCGGTGATGAGGCCGGTGGCTGCGTCGGACTCGGTGTTCACGGCGAGGGCGTTGGCCTGCACGGTGACGGTCTCGGCGACACTGCCGACCTGGAGCGACGCATTCACGATGCGCTTGTCGTTCACATTGAGGATGATGTCGGACTCCGTAATCTTCTTGAAGTTCGGAGCCTGGATGGTGACCGTGTAATGCCCGACCGGGAGCAGCGGCGCGGAGTATTCGCCGCCTTTGTTGGTGGGCACGGTGCGCTCGACGGCGCCACGGTCGATGTTGGTGATGATCACCTTCGCGCCGGGCACGACAGCCCCGGAGCTGTCGGTGACGACTCCGAGGATGGTGCCGGTGACTTCCTGGGCAGTGCTGAACGTGGGAGCGGTGAGCGCGGCGGTGGCGAGGAAGACGCCCGCGGCGAGCAAGCGACAGCGGGCCTGGAAGGAAGATGGCATGGCGAAAAGCCTCCGAGAGGAAGACGCTGATGTATCAGTTCGCTTGATTGGCCGGGATCGTGGTCCCGATATTCAAACGTTTGAATATCGGCAAATATCAGCTTCCTCAGCCTAAGCTGTCAAGAGTTATTGAAAATTTTTATGCGGCGATGTGGATTGCCGCTCGATCAGAACCGGCTCGAGGAGGCGCAATTTCGGTCCGGATGCTGGGGGTAAATCGGTCTTCTCGCTGGAGTCAATCGCTTCCAAAATCCAGGACGCGGCGATCTGTCCCATCTGTTCCATGGGCTGGCGGATGGTCGTAATTCCGGGGCTGCTGACGGCCGCGGGAAGGATGTCGTCAAAGCCGATGACGGAGCAGTCCTCGGGAACGCGAAGTCCGGACTCGCGCAGCGCACGGACCGCGCCGAGGGCGGTGAGGTCGTCGAAAGCGACGATGGCGGTGAAGTCTTTCCTGCCGCCTTTGCGTGTGCCGAGAAGTTCGGTGGTGAGGCGGATGCCGCCTTCGAAGCCGGAGGAGGGATCGGCAGCATCCGGGAGCTGACGGACGAGGCGCGGGTCGAGAGTGAGTCCGGACTCAGAGGCGTAGCGCTGGATGCCGGACCAGCGGCCCTCGCTGTCGGCGAGCTCGCCTGGGCCGCGGATGACGGCGATTTTTGTGTGGCCGAGGCTGTGCAGATGCTGGATGGCCATGTAGCCTCCGGCCTCGTTGTCGACCAGCACGGAGTGGATGTTGCTGGTAGTGAGATCGCGATCGACGACGACAACGGGCACGTTGTTCTTCTCGATGTCGGAGAGGAACTGGAAGCCGGCGAAGATCCAGTTGGCGACGACGATGAGACCTTCGACGCGGCGCTCGAGGAGGAGCTCGAGGTAGGCTTCGAACTGCTTGCGCTGATTCTGCGCGTCCATGAGCAGCGGCAGAAAGCGGGTGTCATTGAGCTGCGTCTGCGCGCCGCGGACAATCTGCGTGCAGAAGGGATCGGAGAGATCGAAGGCCATGAGGCCGATGGTGTTGCTGCGGCGGCGGCGCAGGGAGCGGGCGAAGGCGTCGGGATGATAGCCAAGGGCGTGCGCGGCTTCGCGGATGCGCTCCTTGGTAGCAGCAGCCACGTAGCGCGAGAGCGGCGCGCTGTTGAGCACGATGGAGACGGTCGAAGCGGAGAAGCCGCTTGCGCGCGCTACATCGAGGAGGGTGACGTGATTGGAGCTGCGTTTCTGACCGGCCACTGCGAATCGTCCTGCCGGGCTGTACTGAAATCTGTCCGGCGTAGTTACTGTACCAGCGCCGGTCTTCTGCGATCTGAGCTATGCAGCGAAAGCGGCCTCGTACGGCGCAGTAAATTCGACGCACGAGGCCGATGTGCTCAGTTCACTCCGAGGCCGTCGTTGGGATGGTAGTTGGGATAGGGCGGCACGCGGAAGGTTTCCGGCGGGTGCTCCTTGAGCTGCTGAAGCACGATCTCGACTCCGCGCTCGAGCTGCGGATCGTGGCCGGCGGCGACGGACTTCGGATCATCTTCGACCTCGACGTCGGGCGTGATGCCATGGTTCTCCACTTCGAACTCGCCGTGCAGGCCGTAGAGCGCGGTGCGCGGGGCGGTAACGGTGCCGCCATCGAGAAGGACGGGATAGCCTCCGATGCCGACGAGTCCGCCCCAGGTGCGGGTGCCGACCAGCGGGCCTAGCTTGGCCTGGCGGAAGAGCCAGGGCATGGCGTCTCCGCCGGAGCCGGCGTTCTGGTTGATCAACATCACCTTGGGGCCGAAGATGGCGCCGGTAGGCTCGGTGACGCGGAGGCCCTGGCGCGATTCGTAGTTCAGCATTGGCGTTCGCTTGAGCACGTCGATGACGTAGTCGGCGATATCGCCGCCCTGGTTGTAGCGCTCGTCGATGATGACGGCCTTCTTGTCGGTCTGCGCGAAGAAGTAGCGATTGAAGCTGTCGAAGCCGGCTCCGGCGGTGTTGGGCATGTAGACGTAAGCTACCTGGCCGTGAGACAGCTCATCGACTTTACGGATGTTGCCTTCGATCCACTCCTGGCTGCGCATGGCGCGCTCGCTGTCGACGGGGACAACGAGGACTTCGCGCGATTTTGTGCCATCGGCGTTGGGGCCGACAGTGATTTTTGTCTGCTTCCCGGCTAATCCTTCAAAAGCGGCGTTGAGATTCTCGTTCGCGTAGAGCGGCGTGCCGTTCACGGCGAGCAGGTATTCGCCGGCGTGGACATTCACGCCGGGCTGGGTGAGCGGCGAATGGAAGGTTGGGTTCCAGTTGCCTCCGCTGACGATGTGCGTGAATTTGTAACGGTTGCTGTCGGTTGTGTAGTCGGCGCCGAGCAGCCCTGTTTTAGGCACGTCTTCGTCGTGGTGCGGACCGCCGATGAACATGTGGCCAACCGTGATTTCGCCAAGCATCTCTTCCTGCAGGTAGGTGAGATCGCCACGCGAGCTGAGTCCGTCGAGGTATGGCGCATATTTTGCTCTGGTCTTCTTCAGATCGAGGCCGTGAAATCCGGGATCGTAGAAGAATTCGCGCTCGATGCGCCAGGTCTCGGCGTACATCTGCTTCCATTCGGCGCGCGGATCGACCTTGGCCTGCATGCCATCGATGTGCAGAGGCTTGCCGGGTGTGCCGTCAGCATCGCCCGGCTTGAGATCGCCTTGCGCAGCGATGAACCATCCGTCGCCCTTTTTGTAGAGAAGCTTGTCGCCGTCGAACGATGTGGCGATGCTGGCCGCATTATGCAGGACGTCTTCGGTCTTGCGCGTCTCCAGGGTGAAGCGCCACACGGAGCGCAGCACCGGCGGTGCTTCTTCCGAAGGATTCGCCGCGGCCTGCCCTTCGCCGAGAAGGATCACGCCGGTCTTGCCGGCATTGAGAGCGACATAGTTGCGGGCGGGGATGGGCAGCGCGAGGATTCTCTGCTGGATGTCCTCGAGATCGATTTTGGTCTCGGGAAGCTTCGGCGGTTCCTTCTTCGCTTCGTCCTTCTTGTCGCCCTCTTTGGCTTCATCCTTCTTTTCGTCAGTCTTGGCCGCGTCAGACGGGGATGGCTTCTTCTCGGCCTCGGTCTTGGCCTTCTCGTCGTCGCTCTCCGGCGGGATGGGGGAAGGCTCGTCTTTGGAGAGGACTGCGACATAGACACTGGCGGTGGTGGTGCGGTTGAGGCTCTCGAGGCCGAAGCCGTCGATGGCGGGGCCGATATCGGTGCTGGCGGTGAAGTAGATGTACTTGCCCTTAGCGTCGAAGACGGGGTTGGTGACGTTGCTCATACCGTCCGTGATCTGCGTGGATTTGCCGGTCTCCATCGAGTAGAGAAAGGCCGCGCTCTCGAAGCTGGGCAGCGAGCGCGCGTAGAGGATCCATTTGCCGTCGGGTGAAAAGCTGGCGTTGAAGCCGTTGGGGCCGAAGCCACTGTGCGGATCGGTGTCGATCCTGACCGGCTTGCCGCCTTCGACATCGACGTACCAGAGGTTGAGGCGCTTGTCGCCGTAAACGATGCGCCTGGAGTCGGGCGACCATGCGGGAGCGTAGTAGTAGGTGGGATCAGGGCCGAGGTCGATGACCTTAGGCGCGAGCAGTCCATCCTGGTCGCGGAGGTAGAGCTTGTATTCCCCGGTGGCATCGCTGAAGTAGGCGACGCGCTTGCCGTCGGGCGACCACGATGGTTCGCGCTCCGCGGAGCTGGAACTGTTGGTCAGGTTGCGGACGTCGCCCTTCTCGGCGGGCACGGTGAAGATGTCGCCGTGGGCTTCGAAGACCGCGCGAACACCGGTTGGAGAGATGGCTGCGTTCTGGATTTCATCTCCGCCGATTTTCGCGATGTGCGGCTGGAGCGCGGGCAGGTCGCCTTCGAGGGTGATGTTGACGACGTGCCCGGAGCCGCTGGAGATGTCGTAGAGATGAATGACGCCGAACTGTTCGTAGACGATGCTGCTGCCGCGGCCGGCGAAATTCTTCAGATCGAGGCCGTGATTTTCGATGAGCTGCTTCACTTCTTTTGAGGCGGTGTCGTAACGGAAGAGCGTGACGGGGCCGTTGCGATCGGAGAGGAAGTAGACGGCGTCGCCGAGCCAGATGGGATTCGTGTCATTCGAGTTTTCGCGCGGGACTTTGACGAGGTCGAGGGACTTAAGATCGACGAGCCATACGGGCTGCGTCTGGCCTCCGCGATATCGCTTCCACGATGCGGCTTCCCACTGGAGAAACGGGTTGTAGGCGAGGTGAGAGCCGTCCGGAGACATGGAGCCGGTGAAGGCCGAGGGAAGCGGCAGACGCTCGGGCAGTCCGCTGCCGTCGGCGTGGGCGCGATACATCTGGAAGTAGGCGCGCACCGCGTCCTGCATGCTGGCGATGAGGAGGTCGCGGCCGTCGGGGGTCCATCCCACGACGAAATTGCCGGCCGGATGATAGGTGATACGCTTCGACGCGCCGCCTGTCGCGGGAATGGTATACACGTCGACGTTATCCCCGGTGTGCGCCGAGTAGGCGATGGTCTGGCCGTCCGGCGAGAAGAAGGGTCCGTCGGTGACATTCGCGGTCGAGGTGAGCCGGCGCGCTACTCCGCCGTCGCGGGCGACGGTCCAGATATCGTCGGCGTAACGGAAGGCGATGGCATTGTCAGAGAGAGACGGCGCTCGCAGGAGGTGCGGCGCCTGGGCATGCGCTGCGGATGAGAATGCGACAGCGAAGCAGAGAAGGGCAGCATGGAGAAAAGTGAGTTGGCGCAAGGCGAATCCTGAATTTCCGGGGTTGACTGCGAAGTTGCAAGCATTCTACTTCGCGCAACAGGTGGCGCGGCGATGGAAATGCCACATTCCCGGCCCGGTTTGTGACGGATGTCCGTTGCCTTGATCTTCTGAGCTGGAAGCACGGAGCGTATCGCCCGGCTGCGGAGGGAACCGAAAGAAATCGCAGGCCCCTCCACTTCGCTGCGCTTCGGTCGGGATGACGAGTTTTGTGTGGGGCAAGTGATTCAGTGGAAACTACTCCTGTTTTACGGAGGTGGCCTTGTCGTTCTGGAAGGTGACGGACCACTTTTTGCCTCCGGCGTCGTAGTCGACGGTGCGGTTGCCGATGTCGGAGGACTCGGATTGCTGGATCATGCCCAGGGCCATTGCGGTCTGGAGCTCATTCATGCCGGCGATGGGCTGGTGCTGATCGACGGCCTTCCACACGTCGGCGGGCCAGAACTTGTACATCACGTGCGGGTCGTCGTAGTAGAAGATGTCGTCGCAATAGTACTTCGAGTCGGTGCCCTGGATATAGCCGATAGCGGTTGCGTATTCCTTGGCGTCGTTGGGCATCTTGAAGACGGCGAAGACCTGCTTGTCGCCGAGCGGAATGCGCGTGGCGAGGCCGGCGGGTGCTTTCTGGGTGATCATGTCTTCGATGGCGAGCGGCTCGACACTGGGAAGAATGCCTGCCTGGTGCGCGAACTCGACGCGATGAGCGGTGTACGGATAGTAGTCGAGGGTGAATCCGGACTGGATCCATACGGTCTTGCCGTTGAGCGCCTGCGCGGACTTGAGGTCGTCGATATACAGCTTGCGCGGGAGCACGACGTCATCGGCGGTGAGCTTGCGCTCGACGCGCGGCGGAGGCACGTTGTCCTGATCGTGACGCTCGCGCCAGAGGAAATAGAAGCGGATGCCGAAGATGATGAGCAGGAGCAGCGTGACCGCTCCGACTTTTTGCCAGTTCTTCACGTGGTGGTTCCTTTCTATTGCTTTTAGCTTCTAGCTCTAGCTCCTAGCTTCTAGCTCAATGCCCGTTTTCCTTCGGAGCTAATGCCGTCATGTAGACCGCTGAACAGCAGGTCCTTCGACTCGCTTCGTTCGCTCAGGATGACAACTTTTCAGGGGTGTTTCTAACTTCATAGAGCGCTTCCAACCATTGGCTTGCCCCATTGGAGTTGGATGCGGTTCAGAGCTGCCTTACTTCCTGTCCGGATTCTTCGACGGCGACATTCAGCAGCGACTCCGGGGTGAGCTTGTCGGCGTTGCGAAGAGCGGGGAAGAGAACGCTCCACAGGCCGGTGACGGCCATCGAGCCGATGCCTCCGATGACGACGGCGCGGACTGCACCCCACCATTGGGCGGTGACTCCGCTTTCGAATTCGCCGAATTCGTTGGATGCGCCAAGGAAGAGCGAATTCACGGCGCTGACGCGGCCGCGCATCTCGGGCGGCGTTCCGAGCTGGAGCAGGGAGGAGCGAACGACGACGCTGACCATGTCCGACGCGCCGACGATGAAGAGCGCAAGGAGCGAAAGGGGCAGGCTTTTGGACAGGCCGAAGAGCACGGTGGACGCGCCGAAGACGGCAACGCAGGAGAGCATGAGCGCTCCGGCGCGGCGCTGGATGGGCCACCAGGTAAGCGAGAACGAGACCAGCAGCGCTCCGATGGCGGGAGCGGCCCGGAGCATGCCGAGGCCGCGCGGGCCGGCGTGGAGGATCTCCTGCGCGAAGATAGGCATGAGCGAGACGGCTCCGCCGAGCAGGACAGCAAAGAGATCGAGCGAGATGGAACCGAGCAGAATGGGCGTTCTGGCTACGTAATGGAAGCCGGCCAGAATCACATCCATAGATGCGGCACGATGCTCCATACGGCCGGGGCGGACGGAGAGCGATCCGACGAGGATGACGAACCAGATGAGGGAGACCAGGGTGAAGAGATAGACCAGCGGTGCTCCCGCGAAGCGATGGGCGGCGCTGTGTTGCAAGGGGAGGGTGAAGAGAATTCCGCCGAGCGCTGGGCCGCTGACGTTGGCGATCTGGAAGATGGTCGCGCCCCAGGTTACGGCATTGACGAAGTGATCTTTGGGGACGAGGTGAGGGATGAGAGCGGAGCTGGCGGGTCCGCTGAAGGAGCGTCCGGTTCCGATGAGAAAGAGCACCGTATAAATTGGCCATACGCTGTGCAGGCCGTGCCACGCGAAGAGAAAGAGCGCGAGCGTACAGAAACACTGCAGCGAGTAACAGACGAGGATGACGTGGCGGCGGTCGAAGCGGTCCGCGACGTGGCCCGAGGGCAGGATGAAGAGCAGTCCGGGAAAAAAGAGCGCGAGGCCGGTGTAGCCAAGGTCGATGGCCTTGTGGGTGATCTGATAGACCTGCCAGGCCACGGCGAGAGCCTGCGCCTCAGAGCCGATGATGGCCATAACCCGGGCCATCTGATAGCGGCGAAAATCGCGAGAAAGAAATGCGGCAGCGGCTCTGCTGGGGGCTCGGTCGGGCATCTTTCCTTTTCTGTACCGCTCGGGAGTCGGGCGGCCTGGTGCTTTGCGAAAGCGGCGCAGATGAAAGGAATCTGGGCAGAAGTTCCCTTTTTTCTATTTTACGGGTTATTTTTTGCGGGCGGGGGTTGGCGAGGCTTAGTTCCTGCGACTGGCTGAGGGCGAGAAGCAGGTCCTTCGACTCCGCTTTGCTCCGCTCAGGATGACTGTTGTTGTGGCTCAGGATGACATCGGTTTTGGTTTTAGACGATGTGGTCTTAGGTTGCGTCGCTTGGTGTTAGGCGATTAGCGCAGGAGGCTTTCGGCGTAATAGTTCTCGATTTGGGCGTCGTAGCGGAGAGTGTCGAGGTAGGCGGTTTTCAGGAGCTCGGCCCGCTGGGCGCGTAGTTTTTCGCGGATATATTGCTGCACGCGCGGGTCGCTGAAGCCGTAGATTCCGGCAGCTTCGCGAAACAGCAGCTTGTAGATGGCGAACTGATTGGAGCCGGGGCTTTCCAGGACGTCGGTTGACTGGCCGGGAAGAAGCTTTGAGACGCTTGCCCGCAGCAGCGGGTCGGCGTCGAGCTGAGACTGGCTGAGGGCTATGTCGGCATCTCCGCTGATGGCCGCGGTTTTGATCTTGGCGAGACTATTCGCCAGTGAGGCGAAGTCTTCGCCTTCCTGCAGGCGGATGTGGATCATCTGGATGGTTCGGAGCGCATTCTCGCGGCTTTGCGGGTCGATGCCTGCCTGTCCGGCCTGGGGCAGCGCGCTGACGACGATGCGGGCGAGATGATAGCGGGGCTCGGAGAGATTGAATTCGTCCTGATGGTCGGTGTAGTAGGTGGAAAGATCGGCGTCGGTGATGTTGATCCGCGAGAAGACATCCTTGTTCAGCAGTCGGTCGATGGTCAGCTCGCGGCGCACCTGCGACTGGATGTCCTGCATGGTGAGATTGGCGGCGCGAAGCTGCTGATCGAACTCTTCCTGCGTGTATGAGGACTTGATCTCGGTGAGCTTTTCGGCTGCGTCTTCGTCGGTGGCTTCCAGATGATACTTGCGCGCCCGCTGCTCGAGGATTTCTTCCATGATGACCTGGCCGAGGACGTCGAGACGGCGCTGGTCGCCGGTTTCTCCCGCAAATGCCTGAGGATGCAGACGATCGTACTCATCGACGCGGGCGGCGCGAATGGGAGACTCGTTGACTTGGGCGAGCGCTCCGGCCGGGGCTGCCTGGTGGCAACCGGCGATGCCGAAGATGATTCCCGTAAGGAGTGCCGCTGGCAGGCCGCTCGGCGAGCAAAGGCGAGGGATCGTGCGACAACTCAGGGAAAAGTGCATCCGTCTTCAGTGTAATCAATCCACTGGATAGACGGGAACGGCGGGGCGTGGTGAGCCGGGCCAAAAATACCGGCGCCGCTCACGAGAGATTCACCAATAGCCTGTAATATTTGAGACTGGATTCTGCTGGAAACAGTCAAAAAATAGATTCAAAAATGAAACCAAGGGAGATGTGAGGTTGGGCATGCATCAGGGCCGATGGGTCTTGCTTATCGCCAGCGAGGTTGGGGGCACGGATTCGGTTGCCGACCGGGCGATGGAGCGACTCTGCGCGGCCATTCAGGAAGAGGGATATCGCGTCGTTCGCACGGTGACACCGGAAGACGGACTGGCGCTGGTGAAGTCGGACCCCTCGCAAAGCGCGATACTGCTGGATTGGGATCTTGCAGAGAATAATCAATTTGACGAACGCGCAGCGCTGCGAATCATCCGCGCGGTGCGCCGTCGGAACAAGAAGCTTCCCATCTTCCTGATTGCCGATCGAACCCTGGTGAGCGAGCTGCCGCTGGAAGTGGTGAAGCAGGTTCACGAGTACATTCACCTCTTCGGCGATACGCCGGCGTTCATCGCCAACCGCGTGGATTTCGCCGTCGAGCGCTACCACGAACAGCTTCTGCCTCCGTATTTCCGGGAGCTGGTGAAGTACACCGATCAGGGCGCTTACTCGTGGGACGCGCCGGGACACATGGGCGGCGTGGCTTTCCTGAAGCATCCGGTAGGCATGGCCTTTCACCAGTACTTCGGCGAAAACCTGATGCGGTCGGATCTGGGAATTTCGACGGCCGAGCTGGGCTCGTGGTTGGATCACATTGGACCGCCAGCCGAGTCGGAGCGGAATGCGGCGCGCATCTTCGGCGCGGACTGGACGTTTTACGTTCTGGGCGGCTCCTCCACTTCGAACCAGATTGTCGGGCATGGCGTGATCGGGCAGGACGAGATGGTGATTGCCGACCTGAATTGCCACAAATCGATCTGCCATTCGCTGACGGTGACGGGAGCGCGGCCGGTTTATTTCAAGCCGACACGCAACGGCTACGGAATGATCGGGCTGGTACCGCTCAACCGCTTTTGCCCCGAGCACATCAAGGATCTGATCGACAAGAGCCCGTTCTCGGCCAAGGCAGTTTCGAAAGAGCCGAGCTACGCGGTGGTTACAAATTCCACGTACGACGGTTTCTGCTACAACGTCGAAGCGGTGGTCGAGGAGCTGTCGAAGAGCGTGCCGCGCGTGCATTTCGACGAGGCGTGGTATGCGTATGCCAAGTTTCACTCGCTGTACCGCGGGCGATTTGCGATGGATGTTTCGGAGGAGATGCCGAATCGTCCGCTGATCTTCGCGACGCAGTCGACGCACAAGATGCTGGCAGCGTTTTCGATGGCGTCGATGATCCACGTGAAGCTCAGCCCGAGGGCGCCGCTGGAGTTCGACCAGTTCAACGAGTCGTTCATGATGCACGGCACGACTTCGCCGTTTTATCCGATGATCGCTTCGATCGACGTGGCGACGGCCATGATGGACGAGCCTGCCGGCACGACTCTGATGACGGAGACCATCCAGGATGCGATCACCTTCCGCAAGGCGATGGCGTCGGTGGCGCATCGCTTGAAGTCGGAAGAGGGCGACTGGTGGTTCTTCGGCATGTTCCAGCCGGATAACGTTCGCGATGCGGCGAGCGGTGAGACGTTCCGCTTTGAAGATGCGCCGGACAGCCTGCTGGCGTATTCGCCGCAGTGCTGGACGCTGAAGCCGGGCGAAGAGTGGCACGGTTTCGAGAGCGCGGACATCTCCGATGACTACGTGTTGCTCGATCCGACCAAAGTCACGATCCTGATGCCGGGCGTGAATTCGCGCGGGCAGATGGCGGACTGGGGCATTCCGGCGTCGATTCTCACTGCGTTCCTCGATGCGCGGCGGGTGGAGATTGCCCGGACCGGCGACTACACGATTCTGACGCTCTTCTCGGTGGGCACCAGTAAAGGCAAGTGGGGCAGCCTGCTGGAGACGCTTTTCGAATTCAAGCGGCTCTACGATCAGGAGGCGATGCTGACTGAGGCGCTTCCGGCGCTAGCGTCGAAGTATCCGGATCGCTACGGCAATCTGACGCTGAAGCAGTTGAGCGACGAAATGCACGCCAGCATGAAGGAGCTGAACCTGCCGGGACTGCTGCACGCGGCCTGCGACACGGAGCCGAATCCGGTGCTAACGCCGGCGCAGACGTATCAAAAGCTGATTCGGAACGGCACGGAGCGGGTGAAGATCACGGAGATGGCAGGGAGAATTCCGGCGGTGATGCTGGTTCCCTATCCTCCGGGAATTCCGATCCGCATGCCCGGCGAGCGGCTGGGAGATGCGGAGAGCCCGACGATCAAATTCCTGCTGGCGTTGGAGGAATTCGGCAAGCGCTTTCCGGGATTCGAGCGCGAGGTACACGGCATTGAGGTCGACGCGCAGGGTCAGTTCTGGACGCGCGGCGTGATCGAGGTGACGAACGGATCGGCGTCACCGAAGGCCAAGCCGCGCACGCGGCCGGCGGCGCGGGCGGTCAAGAAGACGATGTAGTGGGTGCGCCGTGTTGCTTGTTTGGGACGCGGCGCATTCTTTTTTGCTAGCGACGAGGTTCGGCGCGCGTACCGGCTAACCGCAGGTCCTTCGACTTCGCTTCGCTCCGCTCAGGATGACATCTTCTTTATTTTTATTAAGAAACGTGGGCTCTCTTTAGATGGAGGGCGCGTGCGCTTCGCTTAGAGTGACATCGCCTGATGAAAGTGACGGAGTCGTGCTCGGGATGACATCTCTTTGTTATTGAGCTATTTTCCGCCCTGTGGCTGTGGTAGCGGCGTGGATGCGTTGCTGGGCATGTAGTTTTTGTACTGCGTGTCGATGATGCCTAAATTCCGGGCGAGGCCGAGTTTCGCCTGATTGAACTGGTATACGTCATTTACATATTGCGTCTGCGCCTGGGCGAGCGTGGACTGCGCCTGCGCTACGGGCAGGTTGTCGTCGACCCCGGCCTGGAAGCGATCCGTGGTCTGCTCCAGTGTTTTGGTGGCGAGATCGACGTTGCTGCGCGCTACGCGCACCAGCTCGGCAGCGGTTTGCAGGTCGAGCAGGCTGTCGCGGAGCTGCTGATCGATCTTGTTGACCAGATCGTTGAACTCCGAATTCAGCTCATTGACCTGGGCCACGGCAACATCCTTGTCTCCGCGGAATTTCGCCTCGTCGAAGATGGGGATGCTCATGTTCCCTTCTGCCGAGAAGGTGCCGTGATAGATCCCACCGACGACGCCGGTGATGCCGTAATTGCCATTGAAGGTGATGCTGGGAAAGCGCTCGTGCTTGGTCGCCTGACGCTCCAGTTGCGCAGAGCGGATCTGCTGCTTCATGCTCTGGAAATCCTGGCGGCTGCTGTAGGCTTCGCGCTTGGCATCTTCAATAGTCATGGCCGCGAGGTCGGCATACGGAGCCGCATCCGTGAGCTGAATTTTCTGCTCCGGGGCGAGTCCGATCTCTCGGTTGAGGGCAATCTTGGCCTTATCGAAGCTGTTCTGAACCTGGATCAGAGTCTGCTTTTGGGTCTGGTACTGAACGCGGGCACGTAACTCGTCGAGATTGGCGGCGGTGCCGGCCTCGTGCTCCTCGTGGGCCTGGTACAGCAGGGTTTCGTCGGTCTTCAGCAGGGCCTGGGCGTAATCGACCTGCGCCGAGGCTGCGAGCGCCTGAAGATAAGCCGTCCCCACGTTGAGGACGACGAGACCGCGCGAGGACTGCGCGTTGTAATACGCGGCTCTCTCATTCGCCTTGGCTGCCTTCCAGACATCCCATCCCGCCCAGGTAAAGAGCGCCTGGGAAAGATTGACCTGGGCGACGGTCGAGTTGATTTTGACAATAAGGGGGAACTCCGAGACTTCCGACGGCGGGATTCCGAATTGCGGCAGCAGCGCGGGGGTGAATCCTGCCGCCTCCAGGTTCTGCTGGTGAATTCCGTGCTCTCCATGCAAAGAGAGGTTGGGCTCGAGCGCGTTCACCAACTGCAGCTTCTGGGCCTCGGCGGTCTTCTGATTTTGCCGGGCGATGGTGAGCGCCAGATTGTTCTCAATTCCCAGCCGGATCGCGTCGTCCAGCGAAAGCTGCTTTACATCAGGAGTCGCGGCGACAGCCTGGACGCTGCCCGCGTAGAGGTTCTGAGCCGAATTGTTCGGATTTGCCTGCGCGTGCGCAAGCGCGATCGATCCTGCGGCGAAGAGAAGAGCGGCCAGTCCGGACTTCAGGTCGTTACAAAGAGGCATGTGGGGTCAAGAAGATCCTTCTTAGTCTAAGACTCTTAGATTTAGAACGCTCCAGATGGATGCCAAATATTCACCGGAAGCGAGGGTGGAATGCGGCTCCGGGACGGGCGAGCGGCATTCGGGCAGTCTGGGGCGAGGCTTCTACTGGTTTGAATTCAGCGACTTATTCCGAGGCAGAGCCCCGTCGAGGGCGTTGTTACTCGCTAACACTAAAGTTTTCGTCCCCGTACCTTTCAAGCAACGGACCGGAGAGGCTAAACATCGTAGTTTGTACGGCCCGGATGCGCACGCCGGCCCATCTTTCCTTGTAAGGGTTGGCCGGGAGGATAAGGAACGAATGCGACTTGATGCGGGCTCTGGCGTTTTGGCCTGTGATTCGAGGAAATCCAGCTCGGGATATTGAGGTTTTGAGGCATCATGACGAGTCTACTGTCCATACCGAAGGTCGTGCTTCTGGCCAACGACCTGGCGCCGACACATTCGGTGAGGCAGGCGATTCGTCGCGCGGGTCTGACGGTCACGCTAGAGCCGGTGTCGAGCCGCGAGGAATTTCTCTCCCGCTGTGACTTCGGCTCCGTCGACCTGATTGTGGCCGCGACAACGGGAATGCACGGCCTGAAAGTTTCAGAGATTGTGGAACGGGCTCAGGAGAGCCCCGTTGAAATCCCAATTGTCGTCATCGGGAGAGATGCCGATGAGCGCCATGTCCTGCAGACGTGGCGGGATGGAGTCTCCGATTTCATTCTGGTGTCGCAGCTCGACCGCCTGCCGTCAGCCCTCGAGCGGGCCATCCAGCGGCAGCGAACTCGCAGAGGGAGCGCGCACCTGCAGGGCGAGCTGGACCGCGCGGCAGAGACGCTGCGCGATAACCAGAAGCTGATTACGCTGGGCCGCCTTACGGCATCGATCGCACACGAGATCAACAATCCGCTGGAGTCGTTGACCAATCTCCTTTACCTGATGGAGGTGGAACGCGACTCACCCGAGAAGCGCGATGAGTATCTGAGACTTGCGCAGCGCGAATTGGGCCGGGTGGTCCAGATCAGTAAGCAGACGCTGACTTTCTCGCGTGAGACGACCTCTCCGATGCGGGTTCAACTTGCGGATCTGGTGGAGGAAGTTCTGACGCTCTTCGGCAGACGTATCGGCGAGAAGCGCCTGAATGTGTCGCGGCAATACGAGTCGAGCGAAGCGGTGACTGTCTTTCCGGGAGAGATGCGGCAGGTTCTGTCGAATCTGATTGCCAATGCCATCGAGGCGACGGAGCTCGAGGGAGTGCTGATGGTTCGCATCCGGTCGGCGCGCAAGTGGTCGGATGAGGGCGTGCATGGGGTGCGCCTGTCGGTTGCCGACAGCGGAGCGGGCATGTCGGCGGCAATCCGTAGCCGGCTCGGAGAGCCCTTTTTCACCACCAAGGGACAGCATGGAACGGGGCTGGGGCTTTGGGTTACCCGGTCCATCCTGAACCGGTATGGCGGAAACCTTCAGCTTCGCTCTTCGACTTCCCCGGAGCGGCACGGCACGGTCTTCAGCATGTTTCTGCCGACGAATATGCGGCCTCAGGCTGTGGCTTCGCGCGTCGACACGGCGGTTCGAGCTGCCGGGTCGAGGGATGTTGCGGAAGCGACGGGCTTTCGACCGGACGACGTCGACTTCTCCGACCGCGACTCCAGGCAACGCGCGAACAGCCACTGACCCGCCGCAGGATTCCCTACTCTTCGTCCTCGTCCTCGTGATGTTTCTTTGCCGTGGAGAGGATCTTTTCGGCGATGGGCTGCGGCACTACATCGTAATGATCCATCTCCATATGGAAGCTTCCGCGGCCCTGTGTCATCGCGGTGAGGCTTTGTCCGTAGCTGAGCATTTCAGACATGGGAACTTCAGCGCGGACTACGGTTGATACTCCGCGGCTCTCCATGCCCTGAACGCGGCCCCGCCGCTGATTGAGGTCGCCCATCAGCGTGCCGGCGAATTCGTCGGGGGCATCGATTTCGACGCGCATGATCGGCTCGAGAAGCGCGGGCTTGGCCTGCTCCATGCATTTGCGGAAGGCGATGCGGCCGGCCATCTTGAACGAGAGCTCGTTGGAGTCGACGTCATGATAGCTGCCATCGAAAACCGTGACCTTGAAATCGACGACGGGATATCCGGCGAGATAACCGCGCGCGGCTGATTCCACAATTCCCTTCTCGACTGCGGGAACGAATTGGCGCGGGATGGAGCCGCCGAAAATATCGTTCTCAAACTGGAAGCCGCTCCCCCGGGGAAGGGGTTCGATGCGAATCTTGCAATCACCAAACTGTCCGTGGCCTCCGGTCTGTTTCTTATGGCGGCCCTGGGCCTCGGCGCGTCCGCGGATGGTCTCGCGGTAGGGCACCTTGGGCGCCTTGAGCGTGACTTCGGCGTGGTAACGGCGTCGGAGCCGGGAGACGATGGCTTCGATATGCGGCTGGCCGGCCCCGGCGATGAGGAATTCATTCGTCTGCGGATCGCGGAAGAAGCGGACGAGAAGGTCTTCCTCCATGAGCTTGTGGACGGCAGGGGCAAGCTTGTCCTCGTCGGCGCGCGTCTTGGGCTCGATGGCGTAGGTCATTGCGGCCTCGGGCATGCAGACCGGCTCGAAGAAAATCTCGTGGCCTTTTTCGCCGAGCGTATCGCAGGTGAAGGTGTCCTTGAGTTTGGCTACCGCTCCGAGATCGCCGGCGTGAAGCTCGGTGACCGGCACCGAGGTGTGGCCCTGCATGATGGAAAGATGAGCGAGTTTTTCCGTGCCGCGCCGCGAATAGTTCGCGACTGCGGCGTCGTTCTTCACGACTCCGGAAAAGACTTTGAAGAAGCTGATGCGCCCGGCGAAGGGATCGGTCATGGTTTTGTAGACGAAGAGCGACGCGGGCTCGTGGTCGTCCATCTTGCGCATCACGAATTCCTGGTTCGAGGCCCCGGCGTTTACCTGCGCTTCGAAATTTTCCGCATGCCCATTGGTTGCAACTGCCTGCAAAACGGCGCGAGCGGCTACGGGAGCGCGCTCGATGGGAGCAGGCGCATAGACCTTGAGGAAGTCGAGCAGATGATCGGTCGCGACATTTGTCGCACCGCTGGCGAAGAGGACGGGGAAGATGCGGTCTTCGCGGATGGCTTCATGCAGGGCGGTGATGAGGTGCTGCTCGGGGATGGTTCCTTCGGCGAAAAATTCTTCCATCAGCTCGTCTTTGCCTTCGGCGACCAGCTCGACCAGGACTTCGTGCGCGGCTTTCGCCGCATCCTGCATATGCGCAGGAATCTGTCCGATCTTGCCCGAGCCGTCTCCGTTGGGCGTGTAATAGAACGCCTCCATGGTTACGAGATCGACGATACCTTCGAAACCTTTGCCATTGGCGATGGGCAGCTGCACGGGGATGAGATTGCGTCCGAAGCGGGAGCGCAGCGCTTCGAGCGCGGGATCGACGGCAGCCGCGGCGCGGGGGTGATCCATCTGGTTGAGGACGATGACGCGAGGCAGGTTGAACTCCTCGGCGTAGGTCCAGACGCGGTCGGTCATGGGCTCGACGCCATTCGGTGTATTGACGACCAGCAGAGCGGACTCGACCGGCATCATCGCCGACTTCGCCTCGTGCACGAACATGTGGAAGCCGGGCGTATCGACGAGATTCACCTTGACGCCGTTCCACTCGGCAAAGGCAACGGCATTCTGCATGGTGGTGCGGCGCGAGACTTCTTCCTCGTCGTAGGCGGTGACGGCGCTGCCATCTTCGACACGGCCCAGTTCCGGTGTCATTCGGGCGGCATGCAGCAACGCGGAAATCAACGTGGTTTTTCCGCTATGCGCATGCCCGACTACAGCTACGTTGCGGATCTCACTTCCCTGATAGGACTTCATTGAGTGCTCCTGAAAGATAGACTCGCCCGGAGAACTGCGCGGGGCGGCGGATGCGAAGGGCTGGAGAGAAATTGTCGGGAACCGTCCCTGCCTCTGATGGACAGGAGATTGGGGCACAGGGAGGTCGTGCAGGCGTCGCTTGGGGCGTCTTTCTTGCGGGACTGCCGAATCTGCCGTCCTCATCCTTCATACGAGGCGCGTGCAGGAGAGACGGAATTTCGCAACGGCGAAGAAGCTGTCTCTCCGAGAGCTAAGGATGCTAGCACGTGTTCGGCCCGGCATCAAATCGCCTAGGGAAAGCCTAAAATTGCAACGGGATGATGTTCAAAGTCATTGGCGGCGCGGTGTTGCTGGCAGGAGTTATTTATCTCCGCTATCGCAGCGCCGCGGTTTCGCGGCGCGAGAAGCGGTAGTTCAGCCGCGGCCAGGTTAGAAGCGGAAGTAGGCACCCAGCATCGGCTCCGCGGTATTCGCGAATTGCCGCGTCGATGAGGCAGCCTTGAGCAGATCGGGCGCGTGATAGAGGTTGCCGCGGTATTGCCCGCGCAGTCCGAAGTGCGGGATGACCGTCCAGTCGACACCTCCGCCATAGACGAAGACGGGCTTGATCTGGCTGGAGACGCCGCTCTGTCCGCTGTCGGGCTCGAAGAACAGGAGTCCGCCGCCGGCGAGGATGAAGGGCTTGAAGTTGAGAATCGGGAAGGACACCAGCCAGTCGGCTCCAACTTCATGTGCTCCGGCTTTGACGGAGTTGAAGTTGTAGCTCTGATTGGCGCGATTGAACGAGTAGTTCAACTCATAGCCGACGAGAGGATTGGAGATGTGACGCATCTCGAGCAGGAAACCGGCCTGGTTGGATGGGCTCTGAATGGTTCCGTTGGCCTCCTGCGTGCCGGTGAAGGCTCCGTAGAAGCTGGCGGCTACATCGGTCTGCGCGTGGGCGAGTGTAGTGAATAGGATCAAGAGAAATGCGGCGAGAACGGGGGAGAAATAAGTACGCATCTTTTTACTTTGATGCAGGGAAAGACGCGAAGAAAGTGCCGAGGGGGATACGCCGGAAGGGAGCAGGACCGACCCGATCATTGCCATGGTAAAAGACCCACATGACTGAATTGCGTCTGTTCAAGCCTGAAGATCTTGATGCGCTTTATGAAATCTCCCTTGCTACGGGACTGGACGGTCGCGATGCTGCACATCTCTACGAAGACAAGAAACTCATAGGTCATATTTATTCCGCTCCCTATGCGCTTCTCGATCCAGGTCTGGTAATCGTGGCGTCGGATGATCAAGGTGTCGGGGGTTTTGTCGTGGGCACTCACGACACGAAAGCGTGGGAGGATCGGCTCGAGCGCGAGTGGTGGCCTGGACTCCGGTCTCGCTATACGGCACCGGCTGGAACAGATGCCTTGGTCCTGACACCCGACCAGCGACGGGTCTCCATGATCTTCAACCCGGAACGGACACCGGCGGAGGTAGCCGAACTCTATCCGGCGCATCTGCATATGAACATCCTTCCGCGTTTGCAGGGCCAGGGCGTTGGATCGAAGTTGCTCGACAACTGGCTGGAAGTGGCGCGGAGCCGAGGGGTGGAGGCTATCCATGTCGGGGTAAATCGCGCCAACGCGGAAGCCGCCCGATTCTGGCGTAGACGGAGCTTTGTCGAGATACCGGCGGGACAGCCTGAAGGACGAAAACTTTGGATGGGTCGCCGCCAGTAAATTCTGTCCGGCTGATGCTGTCGATTCAAACGGACCGGCTATCGCTGCCTTGCATCTCCTGATAGCCACCGGCCCTTTTCCTTATACTGATGAGAGCAATGGCAAACTTTCTTCCCGTAAATGAACAGCTAGACCTGCTCGAAAAGGGTGCGGCGGAGATCATTCGCGTCTCCGATTTGCGCGAACGCCTGGAGAAGTCGCGGCAGACGGGTATTCCGCTGCGCGTGAAGGCCGGCTTCGATCCGACGGCGCCCGATCTGCACCTGGGACACACGGTCTTGATGC
>Ga0210388_10000371_pt1 | contig 37536 bp, 30 predicted proteins | sample IncBWC19OmetaG_FD_155485 | JGI IMG/M metagenome (GOLD analysis project Ga0210388, IMG submission 155485) | Forest soil microbial communities from Barre Woods Harvard Forest LTER site, Petersham, Massachusetts, United States - Inc-BW-C-19-O ...
GGTCAACTCCGGTCACAAAAGCAAGGTGAACCTGAGTTGGAAGCCTCTGACCGATGTGCTGGTCTATGCCACGTATTCCGAGGGCTTCCGGCCTGGTGGCTTCAACCAGGGTGTCGGGCTGATCCCGCCCACATCGCCGCTCTACGGCAAGTTCACGGTGCCGCGTTTCTACGACAGCGACGGCCTTAAAAACTACGAGCTCGGTTGGAAAACCCAGTGGTTCAATCACCGCCTGCAGTTCGACGGCGCGCTGTATGACGAGGAATGGACCAAGGTTCAGCTACAGATCTACGATCCTACGCTGTATGGGAATTCCGGGTTTACCGTCAACGGCCCCCACTACCGCGTCCGCGGGCTCGAGGGCTCAGTGCAATTGCGCATCACGAAGGAGCTGACACTCAACTCGTCGTTCGCCTGGAACCGCAGTCAACAGGTGAACGAGCCGTCTCTCGATGTGGGTGGGGGCGTCATTTCACTCTTCCCCACCAAGGGAATCGGCAGCCCGCTGGCGAATGCCCCACCGTTCCAGGGCAATGTCCGCCTGCGCTACGAGGCACCTTTTGGTAATTACCTCTGGCACGCACAGGTGGCAGCTCAACACACCGACCACTCCTTTGCCGATGTGATCACGCAGGGCGCGCTAGCGCCTCCTGACTACGAGTTGGCGCCCTATACCACCTACGATGCGTCAGCGGGTATTGCCAAGGACGCCTGGGAGGTCGAGTTCTACGGCCAGAACCTGACCGACACCCGCGCACAACTGTTCGAATCCACGGCCAGCTACGTGCCCATGATCACAACCAACCGGCCGCGAGTGCTGGGAATACGGCTGTCTTACAAATTTTGACGGGCTACCGGTTGACGGGGGCACCGGTTTTGACGGGGCACCGGCGCGGGAATACCCGCCTGGCGCGCTTACAACGATCTACGAGGTCAACAGATGTCGAACACGGCGCGGCGTGACTTTCTGGTTGCCACGGGCGCGGCGGTCGCCGGGGCGTTGACATGGCGGCCCGCCGGGGCCCTGGAAGTGAAGGCCCAGCGCGCCTGGGCGTTGCCGCCGAAGCGGCCCTTCGAGGTCATTGAAAACGCCTGGATTCCGTTGAAAGACGGCACTCGCCTGGGGGTTCGACTCTGGATCCCCAAGGGCGCCGAGCACTCTCCGGTTCCGGTCGTGTGGGAATATCTTCCCTATCGCAAACGCGACGGCGTTCGCGCCCGCGACGATGCCACGGCACTCAATCTCGCGCCTTACGGCATCGCGTTCGCGCGTGTCGACATCCGGGGGACGGGCGATTCGGACGGAGTCATGACCGATGAATACTCTACCGCCGAACTCAACGATGGCGTCGAATGCATAGCGTGGCTCGCCAAGCAGCCGTGGTCCAACGGCTCAGTGGGCATGCGCGGTATCTCCTGGGGCGGAATCAACTCCCTGCAGATCGCTTCCATGGCTCCTCCGGCGCTGAAGGCGATCATGCCTATGGGCTGTGTCGACAATCGCTTCATGGGCGATGCGCATTACATCGGGGGCGCCCTTGCCACCGAGAATTTCAAGTGGGGCACTTACTTCAAAGTCGACATGGCAGCCCCGCCGGACCCTGAGATCTCAGGCCCCGAGTGGCAGAAGAAGTGGCGCCAGAGACTCGATGCTACCCCGTCCGTCCTTGAAACCTGGACCTCGCACCAACGCTACGACGCCTATTGGCAACGGGGCTCCGTCGCCACCGATTACAGCCGCATCAAGTGTCCCGTGTACGTCGTCGGCGGATGGCTCGATCCGTACTCGAGCGCCGTGGGCACTCTGCTCGCAGGCCTCAAAGTCCCGCGCAAGGGACTGATCGGGCCGTGGGGACACCTCATGCCCAACCTGCCCGCTCCTCTCGGCCTCGACTGGGCCTTCGAGGAAGTCCGCTGGTGGCAACATTGGTTGACCGGCGTCGACACCGGAATCATGGACGAGCCTATGTTTCGCGGCTACATGCCGTACCGGACGATCTCCGAGGTCTACCCCGCCGAGATCCCGGGGCGTTGGATAGCAGAAAAGGTGTGGCCCGCTGCAGATCTGCGCCCCTGGACGCTGCACCTGAGCAAGACCGGCCTGGTGTCACAGCCGGTCGCCAACGAGTCCGCCACGCTGGTCGGCGACAAAATCGTCGGGATGAGCAAACCCCAGTGGATGCCCAGCCGCCCCGACGATCAGACCGGGGACGACAAGAAATCCCTGACGTTCGATTCACAGCCGCTCGAGGCTGACACGGAGATTCTCGGCTTTCCTGTCGCGCGGCTTCGAGTCGGCGCGAACGTGCCCGTGGCGAAAGTGGCCGTGCGACTGACCGAGGTGTTACCCGACGGCAAGTCCTGGTTGGTGAGCTATGGCGTCCTGAACCTGACTCACCGCGATTCGCATGAGCATCCGACGCCCTTGCGACCCGGCGAGCTTTACCCCGTCGAAGTGCCGCTGTACATGGTCGCGCACCGCTTCAAGAAAGGCAGTCGCGTCAGGATCGCGATCTCGGAAGGCCTCTGGCCCCTGTTGTGGCCATCACCCCAGGTGGCGACCCTGACAGTTGACTTGGGCGCCTCCAGCTTGATCCTGCCCGTCCGCCCCGCACCGCCGACGGAATCGCCGTTTCCCATTCCGGTCAAGCACTCTCCCGGTACGAGCCCTTACACCCATTCCGAAATGGGTCCGGGCACCCAGGGACATCTGCAAAATCCTTTGACCACGACAGTGATCACCGACGTCGGGACGACCGTTGCAACCCAATCGAGCGAGAACTTCGTGATCCAGGAAGGCTCTCCCAACAGCAGCGTCTGGAGCCAGGAGAATATGACCGCCTGGAAGCGGGGTGAGTGGGATTGCGCCGTCAGCGCAGCCTTCGAGCTGACCTCGACGCCGCAGGCGTTCCATTTGAAGGAAACGCTACAGGCCAAACAGGACGGCCGCGAAATATTCAAGCGCGAGAAAATCAGCACTATCCCTCGCGACCTACTCTGACGCCCGACCCGAACGCAGATGTATTGAGGAATCCGCTCCATGTCAGTTTCCAGGCGCCATTTTTTGGCAGGCACCAGCGCTGTGATGGCTGGCACGTGCATCGCGCCCCGGGCGCTCGCGGCTACGACCGCTCCATCGACCTGGAACTTGCCGGCAAAGCGCCCCTTCCAGCACATCGAAAACGAATGGATCACCCTCAAGGACGGCACTCGCCTGGCTGCACGCATGTGGCTACCCGAAGGCGCACACACCTCCCCCGTCCCCGTTGTATGGGAATACCTCCCGTATCGCAAACGTGACAGCGAACGCCAGCGCGATACCGGTTTCGCCGAAGCCTTCGCACCCTACGGATTCGCTTTTGTCCGTGTCGACATCCGAGGCTCTGGAGACTCCGACGGCGTGCTGTTGGGAGAGTATCTCCAACAGGAGCAGGACGACGCCGTCGAAGTCATCGCCTGGTTGGCACGCCAACCCTGGTCCAACGGATCGGTCGGTATGCGCGGGATCTCCTGGGGCGGCTTCAGCTCCCTGCAGGCGGCAGCCCTCGCCCCTGCGGCCTTGAAGGCCATCATCCCGCAATGCGCCTCTGACAACCGATACACCGACGACGCGCACTATGTGGGCGGTGCCCTCACGCTCGACAATTACGATTGGGGCGCCGAGTTCAAGACCGTTCTGGTCGGCCCGCCCGATCCCGCCATTGTCGGCGCACGCTGGCGCGAAATGTGGCTCGAGCGCCTGAAGGCCACCCCACCCATTCTCGCGGAGTGGCTCTCCCACCAGCACTACGACGCGTTCTGGCAACACGGCTCGGTTGCAGTCAACTACTCCAACATCAAATGCCCCGTCTACGCCGTCGACGGCCAGATCGATTCCTACCGGGACTTTCTGCCGCGTCTCCTCGCCAACCTGCAGGTCCCGCGTAAGGGTCTCATGGGTCCCTGGGGACACAAGTACCCCCAGATCGCCGACGCAGGCCCTGGCCTGGACTGGGTCACGGAGGAAGTCCGCTGGTGGAGCCAATGGCTCCTGGGCGTCGACACCGGCATCATGAAAGAGCCGATGTTGCGCGTCTTCATGGAGGAGCAAACGGCCGCGGAAGTATGGCCGAGAGACGTGCCCGGCCGCTGGGTCACCGAGAAGTCGTGGCCCGGGTCACATATCCAACCGACCACTCTTTTTCTCAACCCCGACGGTCTGTCAGATCAACCGGGCGCGGCTGCCACCCGCATCTGTCGCTCCGATGAAACGCTCGGCCTGACCAAGCGCGAATGGTTCCCCTGGAATCTGAACATCGACCTGCCTCCAGACCAAACGCCTGATGACAAGCGCTCCCTGACGTTCGATTCAGTCCCCCTGACCCGTGACACCGAAATCCTGGGCCGCCCCACAGCCACGATCCGGGTGTCATCCAACGAACCCGTGGCAAAGCTGGTCGTTCGGATCAACGAGGTCACGCCCGATGGAAAGTCGTGGTCGGTCAGCTACGGCGTGCTCAATCTGACGCACCGGGACGGACACGAAGCTCCAAACCCTTTACAGCCCGGCCATCACTACGACGTAGAAGTTCCCTGTTACTTCACAGCCCATCGATTCAAAAAAGGCAATCGCATCCGCGTTGCCCTAAGCGAGTCGCTCTGGCCAATGCTGTGGCCGTCCCCGAGACCCGTGACCCTGGAGATCACCACCGGCGCCTCGCGATTGTCCCTCCCGGTCCGCCCCAAGGACACCGCGTCGGACCCGATGCCCATCGCACTCCTGAAGGACCGCGTCCGCAAGCGCGTAGCCGCCGATCCGGGCGGCCTGCGCAACCAGACCATCACCCAAACCGGCCCCGATGCCGAAGGCCGCGTCATGCTACACAAGATGCTGCGCGACCCTCCCGAAACGCTCATCGACATCGGTACAACGATGTCCGGCGGCAGCGACTGGTTCATGTCGATCAAGGAAGGTGATCCCAACAGTTCCGTCTGGAAGCTGGAATGGTTCAGCCACCTCAAACGCGGCGATTGGGATACGACGCTACAATCGACGCTCGAGCTCACCTCGAGCGCGGATGAATTCCGTATGAAGGAGTCCATCCGCGCCCTGGAAGGCGATAAAGTCGTCTTCGAGCGTCAGTGGGATAACAGGATCAAACGGAATCTGGTTTAGTTGCCGATCGGTCGAAGGCTCAGCCCTGCCGGCGTCGCCGTGCGAGCGGTGAGGCGGCCTTGGACGGCAGTGCCGCGCCGCCATCCCGCCTCTTATGCGTTCGGCTGGCGGTCCCGTTTTAGCATATCTGGGAAGTCCGTGAATTCACCGGTGAATAGCAGGCAGGTCGGCAACTTCGAATATTGCGCCGCCCAGGCCATATCGGCCACCCGGGTTTCAAGGTCGTGACCGTCTTCCAGGACCCGGTACTGCAGTCCAAAGGTTCGGATCTGCGCTTCCAACAGTCGCCCCCACAGCGAAAAAGAGAGGCTGTTCGCCTTGTCTCCAGGGCTCCCTACATATGAAATCAGAAACAGAACCGGCAACCCGAACTGCATCGCGACGCTCTGGAGGTTGTACATCGACAGCACAAAGCCCGTTGCTTCACAGTAAACCGCCGGGCGCTTGCCGACGAGCGCGGCCCCGCAGGCCAGAGTGACGGCGGTTCCTTCATGGCAGGTCTTGACCATCGTAAAAGATGGATCGTCACGGATCAGTGGAACGATGTCGCTCAGCCGACTTTCCGGCAAGTAAGAAAAGAAATCGATACCCGCCTCTTTCAGACCGGCCACGAGGCGCTGCGCCAACTCAGGTGTCATGCTTTTTTCCCGTAATAAAATGTATGCATGTGGATATCAGCGTTGCTCGGGGAAGATGGTCTTGCCTTCGGTGCGCTCCATATAGCGTACGAAGCGGTACTTGGTTTCCAGATAATCCTCGCGGGGCCTCGGCAGCTTACGAGCTGCGGCCCCTTCGCCGACTTTGGCCACGACGTAGCGCACCCCCGGTTGGCTGAATGCCAACCGGACCTGCTCGCCGAACGATTCCACGTCGCGGACTGTTGCTGTAGTTGGGATGCCCGCGCCGCGGGCCATCAGCTCCAGATCCGTGTTGTAGGCGGTCGCGGACGGGTCGCTGATCCGGCTGCCGCTATACAGCTCGTTGTCGAAAACGAAGACCTTCAGGTTGTCGGGACGATAGGTGCCGATCGTCGTCAGGCAGGGAAGATCGGCCAGGCTGCTGCCGTCGCTCTCCAACACGATGACCCGCCGTTTCGGTAGTGACAACGCCATGCCCGTCCCAACGGCCAGGGTATGTCCGAGAGAACCAATGGTCATGTTCCCTTCATGCTTTGAAAGCGAGCGCCACTCCCAGTTCACTCCTGCGATGCCGATCGCCACCAGTTCGTCCGTGATCATGGGCGCAAGCAGCTTCAAACAATCGATTCGCTCCATTTTCATCGTTAGCTCACTCGTGAAGGTTGGTTGGCACAGTGAGCCCGCGCTGCCCTCGGCACGGGTTCGTGGCGGCCAGTGGCGCTCGAGGCGTAGGCAGAGTGCACCGCCGCGCGCGCCCTAATGGAATTAGGTTAGCATGCACTTTGGAGAGGCTAACTCGAAAATTGCTTTGTGCTGCCATAACTGAGAGTAAGTTTTCTCCACCGATGTGCTCTGCGAAGATCGCAACCGCGGATGTGGGTTGCGGGCGAGCCGATCGGCCCCACGGCTGGACATTCCGATGGCCGCACCGCCAAGGATCTCGAGAGTCCCGATCCGGTTGCGAATTACAACGTCGCCGATGGCCCCGAGGCGGATGCGCTCAAACCCGTCCCTGCAGAGGGCGCGTGCGATTGGCGGGAGGCGCAGAGGATGGGGCTCCCGTACCTTCGGCGGCCTCTCCCCCGACGAGTTGCTTGCGCACGAAAGTGAGGAACAGCTTTGCGACCTGTGACATCCGTGTTTGCTCCGACCAAATCAGGTTGATCGCATCCGGTAGAGGCGGCACCTCGACCGAGAAAACCCGCACGAGGCCGCGTGCCGCCCATTCCTGCGCCACCGAATGCGGCATGAGCGCGACGAAGTCCGATAGATGGATGATCGCCTCAGCCAACATGGTACCTGACATTTCAACCAGGACCCGGGGCGCGACGAGCTGTTGGGACGCGAGAATATGATCCAAGTGCAGCCGCAGCGGCGTCCCCCGAGGCGGCAGACACCACGGGTAATCCATGAGCTCGGCCAAGGTAGTCACGTCCTGATGCGGGGTACCGCTTTGTGCGCCCCGGACCACGACGATGGGCTCGCTAGGAATTTCCTGACTCATGAGACTCGGATGCAGCCCGGCTAGGCTGTGCTGTCCGATCACGAATTGCAGCTCCGAGCGCGACAGCTCGTTCGCCAGGTCGAGCATGCTGGCGCTGACAAACTCCACTGTGATCAGCGGATAGGCTCGCTTGAACGCCACGGTGGTGCGCGCCAGGAAGGGCTGCGATGTCTGCGTCTGTATTCCAATGCGAACCCGGCCCTTCAGGCCCTGATCCAGCATCATGAATTCCTCGCCGAGCACCTTGATCTCGCCGATGATGCGCCGGCCGGATTCGAGCAACCGTAGACAGGCCTCGGTCGGCTGCAGTCCGCCCCGCAGGCGCTCGAAGAGCTTCGCGTTGATGCCGGCCTCGAGCTCGGCAAGAGCCTTCGACGCGGCGACCTGGCTGATCCCGATTACGGAGGCCGCACCCGTGATGGTGCCCAATTCATCGAGCGCCAGCAGTAGCCGCAGGTGACGAAGCTTTAGACTTCGTCCGACAAAGGATTGTGCCGCACTGCCTTTTATAGCCACTACTCATGGTAGCCGACTGCCATGGCAGTGCAAATTAAATCTGCCGGATGCCGGCAGATTTAGGCATGCCTGAACGATCGGCGTGCAGCCGGACGTGCGTCGGCGGCATTTTGGCGCAGGGATAGCGTAAACGGCTTTCCGGAAGATTGTCGCACGCCCGTGGCCCGGCGGGCGCCTGCGTCGATCGATACCGCGGATGCCGTCGCAGAAGCCCCGCTAGCGCGTACGCAAGTGCTCGGGCAATTGCGCTCCCGGACGCAGGTCTTCGCGCACCGGCGCCAGGAATGCGACGAACTCCGTGTCTTCCAACACCCACATCTCGTGCTCGATCCAACCCTTGACCAACAGCACGTCACCCGGCCCGCACACGCGGATCTGGTCCGCGACCCGGCACTTCATCGATCCAGAGCGAATCCAGAAGATCTGCTCGGCCGCGTGGCTGTGGGCCTTGGCGTGGCAGCCCGCCTTCGGGCTCGCCCACACAATCTGCCCCTGCTCCCCGGTCAGCGTCTTCTTCGAGAACACCTCCGTCAAATTCTCCAGCGCAATCGAGTCCAGCGACAGAAAGGGATCATAGTCCACGGAAGTCTCCTTGGTCGATCTTGAGGTTCAGGCCGGAAACGGATCCTCGACCACAGCGCTGAAGTTGTTCCAGATGCTCTTGGTTTGCAGGTACTGGTAGATGGCGTCCTGGCCGTTCTGCGAGCCCAGGCCGCTGTGCTTGAGGCCATTGACCGGAGAATTGAATCCGAGCGTACGGTACATGTTGACCCAGACGGTGCCCGCCTGAACTGCGCGCGCGACCCGATGCGCGCGCCGGAAATCGAGCGTCCAGACCCCCGCCGCGAGCCCGAACTGCGAGTCGTTGGCCAGGGCGAGAGCCTCCTCCTCGTCTTCAAACGGCACGACTGCCAGCACCGGACCAAACACCTCCTTGGACAGGATCGGATTGTCGTGGCGGAGGTTGCCCAAGATGGTCGGCTGAAAGAAATATCCGCCCGGATGCTCGGCAAGCTCTACGCGCCTGCCTCCGTAGAGCACGGTGGCGCCGTGCGCCGCTGCCTCGTCCGTCAGGCGCTGATTCTTTTCCAGCTGCGCCAGCGTCGCCACCGGTCCCATTTGCGTATCGGCACCGAGCGGATCGCCGATACGGATTTTCGCCGTGCGTGCAACGAGCCCTTCCAGAAACTCGTCGTGGATACGACGATGCAGAAACAGCCGCGAGCCCGCTACGCAACTCTGACCGGCACTGGCGAAGATGCCAGCCAGGATTCCGGCCTGTGCCTGCCGCAGATCCGCATCGGGAAAGACAATCTGCGGGCTCTTCCCGCCAAGCTCCAACGTCACACCCACGAGACGCCTCGAGGCCCGCTCCGCGACCGAGCGCCCACCTTCCACGCTGCCCGTGAAGGCGATCTTGACGACTTTCGGGTGATCGACGAGATATTCAGCCGTCTCGCGCAGACCGGTCACCACATTGATGACGCCCGCGGGAATTCCAACCGACTCGGCGATCCGTGCCAGTTCGAGCAACGATACGGAGGTAATCTCCGAGGGCTTGATCACGATCGTGTTGCCGGCGGCAAGCGCCGGCGCGGCCGCAAACATTGTCAGCATCGAGGGTGAGTTCCACGGCGTGATGATCGCGACCACACCCAACGGCTCATGCGTCGTGTAATTCACCACTTCGGGACGCTCGAGGGGAATTACCGCCCCCTCGATCTTGTCGGCCAGTCCGGCGTAGTAGTACAGCCAATCGGGCAACGCGCCCGCCTGCCCTACTGACTCGCGCAGCAACTTACCGTTCTGTATCGACTCCATCCTGCCGATGCGCTCGGCATTTACGCGAAGAGCCTCCGCCCAACGAACCAGCAACCTGCCGCGTGCCGAAGCAGACAACTGGCGCCACGAGACAAATGCGGCGTCCGCTGCCATCACGGCCCGATCGACGTCAGCCGCCGAGCCCGCCGCGAACTGCCCCCACTCGCGGCCGTTGCTGGGATTGCGTGACAGGAACTGCGCGGCGCCGGTGGACGTCGATTGCGCGCCACCGATATGGTGCCCGAATGTATGAATCATGCTCGACCTGCCGGACGGATAGGCTCCGGAATGACAAACTCAACAACAGCGACACCCGTGAGCCACGGTTTGACGGCCGCATAGTCCAGGAGAGTCGCCGGCGCATCCGCCGTCAGCCCCGCCAACAACAACCAGTTGCGCACTTCCTGCGCACCGTTACCGGCGACCTCGCCAATCCTGTGCGTGTTCCAGTTGCGAATAAACTCTTGCGCCTTTCCCTGGCAGATGATCTCTATGAAGTTCCGGTCAAACTCCTCGTTCACTTCCCCGGTATCCGGCAGTTGCAGCGGGAACTGAGTCTGGCGCGCGAGCCGCGAGCCCGCCGGTCCTGACATGAACGCGCGAAACTCGTCCGATCCAACCCAGTGTGACAGCCCGCCCGTGCCGATGACGACGACGCGCCCCTCCGGACCTCTCGTCAAAGTGCGAGCGAGAATCCGGCCAACCTGATAGGCGCGCTCGAGGCTGGGCAAGGGGGGTACATTGCAGTTCTGGACAATGGGTACGATCGGGATATCGAGCTCAGGCAACGCGAGCAGCAACGGCGTGAGGAAGCTGTGGTCGATGCTCATGGCCTCGGAAAAAGCCATATCCACGCCCTCCTCCAGCACGCCCTCCAGTATCGAGCGCGCAAAGCCCTGGTGCAGGGGCAGTGTTTCCTTGGGCAGGCCGGCATCCCCGATACCAACGGCCTGCTCACTCACCCCAATCAGGTACTGGGGCATGCCGGAGAGGGGATAGATACGGCCGTGATCGGTCCCCACGATCACCAGCGCGTCCGGCCGGAGCTCGCGGATCAATTGCCCCATCCGTGCGAACGCTCCATAGATGCGCACACACTGTGTCGCCGGCGCCGCCTCACGCCGGGTGACGAACAAAGCGGCATGCGAGCATGCAAATGCGCCGACGACCTGCATCGTCCTATACCCGATACCGCGCGAGAAAATTCAGCACCAGCTCGTTGAACTCCCCCTCGCGCTCCACTTGCACCCAGTGGCCGCACTTCGTGAAGATATGCATCTGCGCATTCTGCATCGCACGGGTCATGAGCAAGCCGACATCCAGCGCGCCGGCGCGATCATCCATTCCCCACAGCACCAGCGTCGGCGCCGCAACCCGTGGGAGCTCGGCTGTCAGGTCCTGTCGGACCGGAGGGGGCGCTGTGTTGACTCGGATGAGCTCCGGGTCGATGCTCGCCTCGTAGCGCGCCCGGATTACTTCCTCCGTGGCGAATCGCTGATCGAACACCATCGTACCGATGATCTGTTTCATCTTCGCGTAGGTCGGACCGCCTTCGCCGCGATAATACTGCCCGATGAGCTTCACGCCCTCCACCGGCATCGGTGTGAACAGACTGTAAACTGTCGGCGCGCTTCCTATCACGACCAGAGATTCGACGCGCGTCGGAAAATCAATCGCCGTCTTGATGGCAACCTGCCCACCGTAGCTGTTGCCGACGAAGGCAGCCTTCGCAATATCCAACGCGCTTAGCAACTCATCCATCACCCGCGCAAGGAACGTGAGCGGCGGCCCTTCGATGACCAACCGGCTGGATTTGCCGAAATTAGGTAAATCGACCAGCAGCAGGCGGTAGCTGCGCATGAGCACCGGGATGTTGGCAGCGAAGTTGCTCCAACTGTTTGCTCCGGGACCGCCTCCATGCAAACACACCAGCGGCGGACCATCGCCTATTTCGTTGTAATGGATCCGCACCTTGGCCAGATCCACGTAGCGGCTCGTCGGCGACTCCTCGGGCAATTGCATCAGACTTGCTCCTTTCCTGCGGATTGCTCTGCAAGCCGCTGCGTCTGTGAGGACTCGCACAGCTTGCGCCAACCAATGATCGACAGGTCCGGGCGATACAGATGCTCAGGCGGGGTCTGCATCATTTCGACCACCCGCGCATCCTGATCGTTGAATCCTCCATGGAACAGCCAGCGCAGATAAGTCCAGTAGCGTGCGTGAAACAAACAGCGCCTGAGCAGCCCGCCGTTCTGCACCGCGATCTGAATGTAACGATGCCTGCCTGGGTCGCTGGGGACATACCACTCGAAGTGCGTCCAGCGGGCGAAGCGGATTCGCAACACGCAGGGCATCCGGATGGAGGCGCGCGACAGTACTTTGCTCGACTTGAAGAAATACTTCTTCGGCCAGACACCGAGGTCCGGGTATTCGGCTTGGAACGCAAAGTCCTTTGTCTTGCGGCCGATCCAGTTTTCCTCCTCCGGGACGACTTCGCAGTGTACGTACGCCGGCGGGTGCATGAATGTGACGAACAGAGCGTCACGGTGCAGGTACTTGCCGTGGCCCTCGTCGAACCCGTTTTCGGCCCCGTGGCGCCAGTCACCCGCTCGCTCCGTGACACGCCCCTCGATGGCCGCCCGCTCACTCAGCAACTCGCTGGGAATGTCGCGTTCGGGCGGCGGGGGCGGACCATCACCCTTGTAAATCCAGATCAAACCCGCTCGCTCAGCCGCCGGAAACGTCTTCACGCCCACACGACCGCACAACGGCGAGTTAGGGCCGTCTGTCAGAGCCGCGACGAGCTTTCCGGAGGCGAGATCGAACGTCCAGCCGTGATAACGGCAGCTGACGGTTCCGGGAAACTCCCGTTTGCCGATCGAAAGTTTGATGCCACGGTGGGGACACCGATCCTGCCACGCATACACCTGGTCCTTCTCGCGGATAAAGAGAACGTCATCGCCGAAGAGTCTTACTGACAGCAACTGGTGGCCGAGCTGTCGCGAGAGCAGAACGGGATACCAGTAACCGTCGAACCCAGTGACCGCTGCGTCGTAGTGGGGGAACCGCGTGTCCCCGACACGGATCCCGGTGATCTGATGATGCTCCATGATTGACCAAGGATCGGGCAATTCGGCACCGTTGGAAAGCGAGGTTCGATTTGGGCTCGGATAACCTGCAGTTATGCTCTTGCAAACACTTTTCACCGCCGTGCGCAACCCCTAAAGTTTCATGTGCACATAACTTGTTCTGCGCGGGACAAACGCTCACATTCAGTGTTTTCATCGAAAGGTGCCTGCCATGGCCGGGGCGGCGTCGACAGCCAAACTCACCCGCAATCAGCGGGATCTTCGTTCTATTCTCGCAGCTGACGCGTTCGTGCCAGCCCCGGGCGTTTACGATGCCCTCTCGGCGCGCCTCACCCAGCGCGCTGGCTTCGCGGCCGCTTATGCAAGCGGTGGCTCGATCGTGCGCAGTCTCGGCCTGCCGGATCTTGGCCTTGCGACGCTGACGGAAATGGCGGCCCGGTTCGCGCTGATCGCGGGCGCGATCGACATTCCCGTGATTGCCGACGGCGACACCGGGTTTGGCAATGAGCTGAACATCACACGAACCGTCCATATCCTGGAGCAGACCCGCATTGCCGCAGTGCATTTCGAAGATCAGGTGTTTCCGAAGCGCTGTGGACACGACGAGGGCGTCCGACTCATCGACACCGCCCCTATGGTCGCAAAGCTGTCGGCGGCGGGGAAAGCACGCTCGAGCCAGAACCTTTTGATCATCGCCCGCACCGACGCCCTGGCAGTCGAAGGCTTGGCAGCGGCGATCGAGCGCGCTCAACGCTATGAAGAAGCGGGTGTGGACATGATTTTCGTGGAGGGCCTGCGCGCAGCGCCGGATATCGAGGCGGTTGGCCGAGCGCTGACGACGTCGAAGCTTCTCAACTGCGGGCCGCCGGGCAGCCCGCTGCCGCTGCCCGCCAGAGAGCTCGCGGAGTTGGGCTTTCGGATCGGCATCTATCCCGCGGACCTGCAGTGCGCGGCGATCAGCGCCATGCAGGAATGCCTGACAGTGCTCCGTTCTGACGGCAACAGCGGCGCCTTAGGCGAGCGCCTTGCGTCGCTGGCGGCCAGGGACGATCTGGTCGATACACAACTTTGGCGGGCGCTCGAAGCAGGAAGTACGCCGTGACTTCACAGACACTCACCCAGAAGATTCTCTCCCGCAAGGTGGGGCACAGTGTGCACGAGGGTGAGATCATCTTTCCGGAGCCTGACCTCGTCGTCGTCCACGACTGGTATTCCGCCAATGCAGGCCGCGCCCTGCGCCAATTCGGCGTCGAGCGGCTGTACGCTCCGGAAAAGGTCATGTTTGTTACGGACCACGAGCCGGTTGCGGTCTCGGCGGAGTCCGCCGCGAAGCAAGCCGAGATCCGTGACATTGCCCGACATTTCGCGATAGGACATCACTTCGACGTCGGCCGCGGCGGCCATGGTCATCTTTTTCCCGTTGAAGCCGGTTTCGTCACGCCCGGAATGTTCGTCGAAGCGTACGACACCCATGTGCCCAATTACGGCGCTGTCGGTGCTCTCGGTTTCCCGATGCTCAATGAGATCGTGGAAGTCATGGCCCTGGGCTCGGTCTGGATCCGGGTGCCGGGCACCGTACAGATCAGGCTTCGCGGCCGCCTGACTCCCGGCGTACTCATCCGCGACTTCGCCCAAAAGCTGATAGCGGACCTCGACGCCGATCTCGTGAACTACACAGTAGTCGAATTCTCCGGCCCGGCAATGGAGCACATCAGCGTCGACGAGCGTTTCACTCTCTGCAACACGCCAATCGAGATTGGCGCGAAATCCGCCATAGCCGAACCCGACGATGTGGTACGCGAGTATCTGTCAGGACGCGTGGAGTGTGATATCGAGTTGCCATGCAGCGACGCCGATGCGCAGTTCGTGCATGCGGCCGAGTACGACCTCGCAACCATCGAGCCGTATGTGGCCGTGCCGCCGATACCGGATCGGGTCGTGCCAATCAGCGCTGTAGCCGGCAGACCGATCCACCATGCGTTTGTCGGGTCCTGCGCGTCAGGATCGTTGACCGACCTGCGGGAAGCGGCGCGCTATCTGAAGGGGCGCAAGATTCACCCGCAGGTGCGACTCTTCATCACGCCGGGTACGCAAGCGACCCTCCGTGCCGCCATCGCCGAGGGGCTGATCGATATTTTCTCCTACGCGGGAGCGATCATCACGGCGACGGGCTGCGGACCCTGCGCCGGAGGACGGATCGGGGCCCTCGGGCGCGGCGAGGTTTCAATCAACACGGGCACTCGCAACGATCCGGGCCGCCTCGGCGCGCGCGACAGCGAAATCTACCTCGCCTCCCCCGCGGCAGTCGCAGCCTCGGCAATCACCGGCCGGATCACGGACCCACGCGAATTCGCCTGAGGAGGCGTCATGACCGACTCCAGTTCCGACTTCATTCGCCGTGGCCGCTGTTGGCTCTTCGGCGACAACGTGTGTAACGACGGAGATATGATTCCCTTCCACTTCGTGCTGGCGCGCGAGCAGCGACCCGAGATCCTGAAAGACCACAGCATGATCGGTCTCGACCCGGAATTTCCCAAGAAGGCTGCGCCCGGCGATCTCGTCATCGCCGGCCGACGCTTTGCCCAGGGCAATGCACACATCCAGGCATTCTTCGCTCTCAAAGGTCTCGGGCTGTCGGTAGCAGTCGAGTCCATTCCGCGCAGTAGCTTGCGCAACTGCATCAACGCCGGGGTCCTGATTCTACCCGAATGCGCGGGTATCACCTCGACCGTCCATACCGGAGAAGATGTCGAGATCGACTTCGAGACTGGGAAACTTACCAACCACACACGCGGCAACTCCCACACCTATCGACCGCTCGACACAGCTCTGCTGCAAATCATCCGGCGGGGCGGATGGGAGGCGCACTTCAGGGAGCGCCTGTCCACGCGCTGCACCGCCTGAAGGTTGTAACTCGGTCCTACGCGAGCACTTCCCTGCCGCGCTCCTTCACAAACATCGCCGCCACACCGCTGATCAGCGACACTCCCATGACGAGGTAAGCCGGCGACAGCAGATCGCCCGTGTTGCGCACGAGGAATGTCGCGATGAACGGCGAAAAGCCGCCGAACGTGATCACCGAGATGGCGTAGCTGAGAGACAACGCTGTATAGCGCACTTTCGTAACGAATAACTCCGCGAGTATCGCCCCGATGGCGCCGGTGAAGACCGGCTGAATGATGTTGGACGCCACCTGCACGGCGAGCAGGCCGCTCGAGCCCGGGAAATGCACGAGCAGCAGGAATAGCGGATAGGTCGTCGTGAGACTGAAGAACGCACAGCCCACAACCATCACTCGCCGGCCAATACGATCCGACAAAGCGCCCATTACGGGCAGCAGCGCTATGTTGATGACACTGCCTATAGCTGAGGTGTAGAACGCGACCTGTTGGTCTATTTTCAGCGTTTGCGTAGCGTAGGCCGGCAGAAAGACGACATACATGTACTGCAACGTGACGCTTATGGCGCTGATACCGATAGCCGTAGCGACCGCGCCGCCGTATTGCGATAAAACGTCTTTCAACGGCACCCTGGTCACGTCGTGTGCGCTCATCGCCTGGGTAAAAGCCGGCGTCTCGCTCACTCGCGTCCGCAAATACAGGGCAAACGGCCCCAGGAACGATCCGACTATGAACGGGACACGCCAACCCCAGGCATTCAGACTCGCCTCGTCGAGTGTGGAGTGCAGCACCGCCGCCGTCAGACTCGCGATGAGAGCCGCAATCCCGCCCCCGATGGCCTGAAAGCTTCCCACCAGGCCCCGCCGTGCCGCCGGGGAGTGTTCGGACAGGAATGTTGCCGCACCGCCCCATTCGCCTCCCATGGAAAAGCCCTGTAGCAACCTGCAAGCCACCAGCAGAACCGTGCCGGTGACCCCTACAGCGGCATAGGGCGGCACAAGACCCGTGAGGCCGGTCGCAGCGGCCATCAGGGCGATGGACGCCGCCAACGCATGTTTCCGCCCATACCGGTCGCCGAAGTAGCCCATGACCAGGGCGCCCAACGGCCGCATCAAAAATCCCGCGCCGAATGTCGCGAGGCTGCTGAGCAGCGAGATGATGGGATCGGCGTTCGGAAAAAAAGCGCGCCCGATCTGTGCGGCAAACAGTCCGAACATCAGGAAGTCGAAGACCTCGAACAGCTGGCCTAGTGCACAAGAGACGATCACCCAGCGAATGGCCTTCAGCTCACCCGTTGCCTGCAGCACGTTTACCTGCGACCCGTTAGTAGACATGTCGGAAGTGTCAGCGCTGCAGACCCAACGCCTGGCGGAAGGCATCGCGGCGGGAGGGTGCATAGAGCGAGTCAAAGTCCGCGGGTGCGGGTTCTCCCGGAACCAACTTCAGGTCCACGAACACCGGACCGGGTTCGGCAAGCACTCCGGCGACAGCGCGCTCGAAGGAGTCGAGCTCATCGAACTGACGAACAGTGGGGTAGCCCGCGGCCCGGGCGAGGCCGCTGAAATCCACCTTGTCCCGCGCGGGAATCGGATGCGAGCCATTGGCCTCATACGTGCCATTTTCGCAGACGAAGTGATAGAAATTACGCGGCGCGGCAGCGGCCACTGTGACGAGGCTACCCAGATTCATGAGCAGGCTCCCGTCGCCATCGAGAACAATGATCTTGCGGCCCGGTTGGCCCAGCGCCAGGCCGAGGCCGTGCGAGGACGCCAAGCCCATCGCGCCCACCGCGAAGTAGTTGAGGGCATGCGGCCGGATCCGCACCCAGTCAAATGCCGAGCTGTAGACCGCAACGACAATGTCGTCCGGACAATGACGCGCCAGCACTGCAAAGCACTCGTCACGCTTCATCATGATACGAGAGGCCTCTGTCCGATCAACAGGACTGTCGGTCGAGACGACGCATAGGCAGCCTCGATGGCCGGCCTGATCCGGACAACATCCGCCTGTGTCTCGATCAGATGGTGTTCGATTCCCATGGCGTCCAGAATGGGCTCGACGATGCGGATACCGTAGAGCGCCGACTTTTTGGGAGGAACACCCGGCTCCTTTTCCAACAGACCGACGATGAATACGATGGGCAGCTTGTATCCCACCGCCACGGCGCGTACCGCGTTGATGGAATCGAGCAGACCGGTGTATTGAATCAGGAGAATGGTCCGCTCCGCGCTGTAAGAGAGGCCGGCGCTGATGCCAACGGCCTCGTCCTCCTTGCAGACGCGGATCAGACGGAAGCTGTTGTCGTCGGCTATGGGGAAAAGCAGGCCGGCGCTGGTTACGATATCGGGCACTGAAAGCACGGTGCCGATCTTCGCCTCCTTCAGTGCCGCGATGATGGAGGCGCCACTCGGCGCGGGTCCCGCAATGGTCGCCAGCGGGTTAGCGGGTTGGGTTGTCACGTGAGCGATTCGCAATAGGCTCGCATGCGTTCCATCGCCTTGGACAGAAGCGGCAGGGAGATCGAATAGGACAAGCGAAAATAGGGAGCCATGCCAAAGGGTGAGCCCGCCAGGAGCCCCACGTTGGCATATCGCAGGGCACCCAACACGAAATCGGCGTCCGTTGCGATGATCTCACCGCCAGGCGTGCGCCGGCCGATCGAGCCGGAACAGTCGCCCCAGACGAAGAATCCCCCGTCGGGCACCTGGCAAGACAGACCGGGCATCTGGTTGATGGCGCCGACCGCGAGATCGCGGCGCTCACGATATTCGCGCTCATGGACCTTCAGGAACGAACGATCCCCCGTGAGCGCCCCCAAGGCGGCGAGTTGCGAAATCGTGCTTCCCCCGTTGCTCATATGCCCAACCGCACCGAGCATCGCTTTGATGACGTCCGTGGGACCTGCGGCATACCCAACGCGCCAGCCGGCCATCGCATATCCCTTGGAGAAGCCATTGATCGTAATCACACGCTCCGCGACTTCCGCATCGAGGGTAGCAAACGACACGGGACGGGAGCCGGTATAACAAATGTCCTCGTAAATCTCATCGCTAATGATCCACACCTTCTGGTGCTGCTTCAGTACCTCGAGCAGCTCGCGCAGCTGAGCTACGCTAGAGACGGCCCCGGTTGGGTTGTTGGGCGAGTTCAAGAGCAACACCCGTGTGCGCGGCGTAATCGCGGCAGCAAGATCTTCCGGTCGCAAATGAAACCCGTTTGAGGCGGGACAGGTCACGAAGACCGGAGTAAGGCCTGCCAGACGGACAATCTCGGGATATGACACCCAATAAGGCGCCGGAACGATGACTTCATCTCCGGGATCCGCGAGCGCCATCACCGCGGCCGAGACGAGCGGCTTGGTGCCGCTGGCTACGAGAATCTGCTGCGGTGTGTAGGTGAGCCCATTCTCTTCCTGAAGCTTGCGCGACAGCGCCCGACGCAAGTCGGCCAAGCCATCGGTGGGGGGATAGCGGGTCTTGTTGGCCCGAATCGCCGCAATTCCCGCGTCTTTGCCGGAATCCGGCGTGTTGTAATCGGGCTCTCCACCCACCAGCTCGATAATCTCCTTACCTTCCGCGCGCAGCTGCTCCAGGACCATGACCGTCGTAAGGATCGCGGAGGGCGTGAGGGCACCGATGCGGCGCGACAATCTTGTCATAGCGAATACAATTCCAGCATTTTAAAAGTCTGAGCATAACCTGCGGGCTGGACGAATCCAGTCAAATGGCGCGTGGGCTACTTCATCGCGGGAACGTGGATTTCCCATCGCGGCGATAGACGACGCCCCCCTTCATGACGAATTGGACTTTCTCGAGCTCCTTTACATCCTTGAGGGGATCACCCGCGACCGCCACCACGTCCGCGTAGCGACCTGGCTGGAGCGAGCCGATATCCTCGGTGTCGCCGATCAGATCGGCGGCGCTCGAAGTGGCCGCGATGATGGACTCCATGGGCGGCATACCGTCTTGCACCATGAACTCAAACTCAACAGCCAGCATCCGGTATTTCGGGTTGGGGCCAGAAACATCGAGATCGGTGCCGAAAGCAATTTTTACACCCGCCTTGTATGCATTGGTGAAATTGGTCTGATGGACCATGTGAATCTCGTGGCGTTTCTTCGCCTGGAATGGGTCCATCGACTCCGGATGCGCCTGCACGATCTCCTCACCGCGCGCCGAAACCGCGAGCGTCGGGACCAGATAGGCGCCATGCTCCTTGTAGAGCTTGTACGAAACGGCGTCACCGTAAGAACCGTGCTCTACCGAATCGATTCCCAGGCGAATCGAGTTGTTGATAGCGTCGTTTCCCATGATGTGTCCCGCTACCTTGAGGCCCAACGAGTGTGCGGTGTCAATCGCCGCCTTTATTTCTTCATTGGTCATCAACTGACGCTTCGGATCGTCACTGACACTCCCGGCACCGCCGCTCGGCATGATCTTGATGAAATCGGCCCCTCGCAACTTATTGAGTCGCACGGCCTTGACGGCCTCCTCGGGGCTATCGACGTAGTTGTATTTTGCGTTCAGATTCTCGGCGTCAAAGTCCCTCGAGTTGCGGCTGTCACAATGGCTCCCAGTGGCGCAGATGGGGACGCTCGCGACCCACATCCTGGGTCCTATCACATAGCCGTTGGTAATTGCGCGCTTGAGCGCTATATCGACGCCGTCTGCGCCGCCGGGCACTCGAATGGAGGTAAATCCCTGCTGCAAAATGGTCTGTGCATTGGCTTCCATCTTCAATGTCTCGTCAGCCTCGCTCCGCGCGAGCAAGCTGACGTTAGTGGCGTAGAGTGGCGTGGTGAAGCCAACGTGTTGATGATCGTCAATCAGACCGGGGAGGACCGTCGCATTGGAGAGGTCGATCACCTCCGCTCCTGCCGGGGTGACGAATCCAGCCTGCACCCCGGTGATACGGTCATCCTTGATCAGGATCGACATTTGCGACTTCGGCTGCTTGGAAACGCCGTCTATCAGGGTGCCGGCATGGATCACGACATCCTTGGTCAGCGCGGCTGAGCTCAGGCCCAGAGCGAAGGCAGCGGCCATTGTGGCGGTTAGCCGCCGCTGTGTGATTCGGGACATAGCTGTCATGGTGTCCTCGTACTCGTGTCAGGCATGTGGATCGTAATGGCGGGCTATCTTCAAGCAGGCGGCACGGGTGGCGGCAGGGGTTCCGTTATGCCTTCGAACGCGCTGCCAATCGCGAACAACGTGGCGTCTGAATGCGGGGGTCCATCAAACTCGATACCCACTGGCAAATCCGACCGTGTGCGCCCCGCTGGAACCGAGAGCCCGGGAAAGCCAGCGGTTGCCGTGGGGCCCGTGTTACGAACACCTGAGCTGGGAGCCTTGTTGCCACCGTGCGAGGGATCTGTTGGGACGGGAAACGGGATATCCGGCGTGGTAGGAATGACCGCCGCCGCCAATCGATTGGTCTCGAAGTACCCAGCATACGCACGCCGAAAGGCTTGCAGGCCCGCATCCTCGGCTGGATCGTAGGGCTCTTTGGCGTCGTCAATCGCCGCCAGCGACCGTTCGAAGTTAGTCCTCAGCTCGGGATCGGCTATCGACTGAATGACCGAATCGACGCTGACGTCCGCGCCGGAGGAGCGCAGATAGTTGCGCAGGTCGCGCGCGAAAGCGCCCTGCGAGGGGCCGGTGATTTTTTTCCGCAGCTCGCCGAGATTTGCAAAATCCACTTCGATGAGCTGCGCACCGGCCTGGCGCAGACGCTGTAGGGCAGCCTCGATGACCGGGGCGACTTCGGGATTCAGATTCTCGTAGAAATACGCGCGCGGCACACCGAGTCTCAGCCCCCGGAGTGAAATCGAATCAATCCGGGGCAACGGGGAGCCGCTGCACGAATCCAACAACGCAATGTCACCGGATGCCCGCGCCATCCACCCTATTGAATCGTGGCTGAGGGCACGTGGCACCACGCCACTCACTGCATAGCGACCCGCTGTAGGGCGAAAGCCGACCACTCCGCAAAACGACGCAGGCTCGCGAACTGACCCGCCGGTATCGGTGCCGAGGCCCGCGGGAACGAGGCGCGCGGCAACTGCTGCCGCTGTGCCACCACTGCTACCTCCGGGCACCATCGCCAGATTGTAGGGGTTCCGAATCTGCCCGAATGTCAGGTTGGCGCACGTACCCCCGGCCGCGAGCTCGTGTAACCCGACTTTGCCCATCACGATGGCGCCATGATCGAGCACGTGCTGAAGCATCGGCGCGTTGGCGCGTGGATGATGCTTTAGCAAGCCAGGTGAGCCGGCAGTGGTCGCGTAACCGAGTGCGTCAATATTGTCCTTCATGACGATCGGAATGCCGGCGATCGGAAACTCTTTACGACTCAGCGTGTTCGCGCGAACCGCGGCCGCCCGGATGGCCGCGGTATCCTGTGCAATGAACGCGTTTATCCGCTTCCAGCGGGTCTGCCAGTCGAGCAACTCCTCCACATACTCCGGAACCGAAAACTGGCGGCTCGTCAATCCGGCGAGCACCTCGCGCACGTTGAGTTGGGGCAGTGGTTTCCTACCGACCGCCTCATGGCCCTGCCCCCAACTCGGTCGCGTCGGCCAGCCGCTCGCCACCATGCCCCCGAGGGCGGCTATGAGTGCGGAGAATTGGCGCCGCATCACGAGCCGCGGCGGGTGCGGCTGGCTCATGACTCTAAAAGGAGACTGTCGCGCCAACGTAAAATCTTCTCCCAACGGTGTCATACATAGTTGGATTGGTGACGCTGGCCGTACCCCTCACTACTGGCGGCCCCTTGTCCGCAATATTGTCAATGCCGGCTCGCAGATTGACTGTGCTGAACCGGTAGTTTGCGTCCAGACCGTAGTAGATGTAGGTCGGAACCCCCGGCAATGCCGTGGCAGGGTTTACGAGAAACGTAGGATCTACCATGGAGGAAATGTATTGAATTCGCCCACCAATTCGGAACGACCCCATTTCATAACTGGGTCTGAACAGACCTCTCAGTTTCGGCGTCGATGGCTGCAGCGTGCTTACAGTAGGGACAATTTCGCCATTGACATTTTGCCATGGAGTATTGGGAAGAGTCTGGATTTCCCAGTCGTATACGTAGCTCAGTGCGCCATTGAACAATAGAGCTCCGACTGGCAATGGATAACGCAGGTCAGTCTCCAGATCGACTCCCTTGGTCCGGAAGCCGCCGACGTTCTGGTTCGCCAACAGTACATTTGTAATGGTACCGTCAGTCAGGTTACGTCCCGTCAGCCCGCAGTAAAAGTTGCTAGGACTGTACGTCGGATTTCCTCCGTTAAGGTTGTAACAGTTGTTGATGATGCTCTGCAGGGGGATCGTGGTGATCGCCTGCTGGACCTCAATGCTGTACCAGTCAACTGAAGTTCGGACGTTTAAACGTCCAAACTCTTGAGACCACACAGCGCCGAACGTATAGGTGTTGGCGATTTCCGGCTTTACATTGGGATTACCGACTGTTGAGGCGGGGGCAGTAGTCCTGGTGAACTCATAGCTGTCTGCCAGTGATGCAGGTACTCCCGTTGCAATGCAAAGCGCGCGCAGCTGCGCGGCATTCGGACCGTTACTTGCCGCGCTCCGAACGTCGCAAGGATCTCCGGCGGCAGGAGGCGAACCCACGGTAGTCTGTACTTGCGTAGCAGCGCCGTAGAGTTCAGCCGGGTTCGGCGCACGGAGGGCGTGCTCATAGCCACCGCGAAAGCGGACTGGAGAAACGGGTGCCCACTCCATGTCCGCCTTATAGGTCGTGGTTCCGCCCGTGCTCTTGTAATCGGAATACCGCCCAGCCACATTGACATTCAGCACTTTCGCTCCGGGCATGTCTTTGAGGAGTGGCACCTCCGCTTCGAGGGAGGTCTCTTTGGTAGAGTCGTACGCATTGGTATACACCGCGAAATTGGTGCCACCCTGCGGCAGCTCCGCAAATTCCAGCGCATCCGGTCTGAACACGTAGCCATAACCCCTGAACCCGGCGGTTGCCGAAATCTGTAAATCGCCGGCTGGCAATTTCACTACCGGACCGCCGAACGAGCCGAAGAACTCCTTCTGCGACAGGTCGGTCTCGTCCTTCGGCTGACGCCCAAGAAGTTGTTGGCAAGCGGCAGAGAGTTTGGTGGTTTGTGTTATGGCGTTGTTGAAGGCGAACGGATTGAAGGCACAGCCTTGGGATGCGCCACCGTCTGGCGCAAGCGTGAGCAGGTTGACGACGTTCTGGTCCGTGCTCGCTGAAGTCGAAAATACGTCGGTCGTAGTTCCATAAGAAGCATACGTATCCCAGTTCCAGCGCGATCCGAACAGATCGAAATCGCCCTTCAAACCCGTCAGGAGTTGAAACGTACTGTACCGATACGAGAACGCCCTCATACCGAACTCACCGGCAATCTGACTGAAGGTAAACGGCGCGTTTGGATTCGGTCGGGACGCAAGAATGGGCTGCAGAGCGGCAGGAACAAATGGATTGTTGGCAGCTATCGACGCCGTGAGTGTAGTTGGGCCCGCGGTTGTCGCAACATCATTCTGCGCGAAGTAAAATTGCGAGTAAGCCTGAATGTCATCGGTCAGGTGGTAGTTCAGTTTCCCGTAAACATCGTAACGGTCTATTGGCTGGACCAACGAAATGTACTGTCCCGCCGCGGACGTCACCGAAGTCGGAGTCTGCAGGATGTACGGTCGACCGGGTCCCTGATAATTCACAATGTTGCCCGTAAGAGGGAACAGTGTGATCGGACCACCGTAGTCGTTGAACCCCAGGTTGCGTGTATTGAGGACGGTCCCGGGCGCCACTCCGTACTGGGCAAAAGCCGCATTCACGGCCGCCTGGCTCGGCAGGTTGTTTGCATCTACCGTGTAGGAGCCCTGCGGTAATACCGCCTGTGGGTTGGCGTTAGCGAAAAAGGAGCGCGAGTTCTCCCGAATCAGATCGCGCTTCATGAAATTCATGGAGATGACGGCATTGCCTTTGCCGTCATTCAAATTGCCACCCATGGTAATCGAGGTTTGTTCCTGACCGGCGTCTCCTCTGGTCGACTCTCCCCACTGGCCATCGACCTCAACACCCTGGAAATGCTCTCTGGTTTTGAAGTTGACGACGCCCGCAATCGCGTCTGAGCCGTAGACTGCCGAGGCGCCGCCACTGATGATTTCGACTGATTCAATCATCGAGGTGGGAATTGTGTTGATGTCTATAACGCCAGTCGGGTCCGAGGATTGCATCCGCCGACCATCGAGCAACACCAGGGTTCGGTTTGCCCCGAGACCTCGCAAGTCGACCTGGGCGCGACCGCCGTTGCTTAGAAGCGGATCATTCGCATTCATATCCGCCATGAACTGCGGGAGTTGCTGGAGTGCCATCTCCAGCGAAACCTCGCCCGTTTGCTTAATGGCTTCGGACCCCAAGGTTACGATCGGAGTGTTGGCTTCGTAGTCCCGGCGCGCGATGCGCGAGCCGGTTACCACGACCTCGGTCGGTTCTGTGGCGCTATCGGACTGCGGCGCGGCCGCAGTTTCTTGTGCTACGGCCGCAGTGGTAGCTGTCGCCACTACGAGCCCGGTGATCACCTTCAGAAAAAGGTGGGATTGCCCCGTCATGTTTTTCTCCTCTGTTATGAACGCGCATCGCGCTTCCCATCCATGGAGTGCACAGCCGCGCGCAAACCTCCCCCTAGTGGAACAAAGCTAGCATGGGCTCTTCAGAAGCCAACTCGAAAATTGCTTTGTGCTTCCATAACTGATGTGCTGCGCAGGGGTGCGCGGCGGTGGCGCCACGCTGCGCAAGTTCGTGGTGAACACGGCCGAATACTGCGCCAAGGCCGCAGTGAACCGGGGCGCGACCAACTTTAAATAAAATTCACAAAGCTTTCGCCGGATCAGCCGCCCCCGCGCGGGCGCACAGCCTCCGGATGGCGCCGGCCACTAGCTCGCGGCGGGCGGGACCGCTTCGGGCACCTCGGGGTCTTCCAGGCTGCCCGTCAGCGCGGCGACGAACTCCTCGCCGATGCCATCGGCGATCTTCTGCATCATGCCGCCGCCGAACTTGCCGAGCCGGCCGGTGATGTTGATGTCCGAGGTATACGTGACTTCCGTGCTATCTGCGGATAGGGTCTTCAGTGCCAGCGTGGTGACTGCGCTGAGGCGGCTTGCACGGCTGCCTTCCGCGCCCTTGCTCAGGTAGGACGCGAACTCCGGCGGGCGCTGCTCGGTTTGCTCGATGTCGAGATGGAAGGTAGTGCGGATCGGGCCGACCTTGACTTCGATGGCGGCGGTGTACTTGCCCGGCTCCTTCTCCTCGGCGCCCTCGCAGCCCGGAATGCACCGCGCGACTTTCTGCGGATCGGTTATGAATGACCAGACCAGCTCCTGCGGCGCGCTTATTGTGAAGGTCTTTTCGATTTTCATGCACGGGCATCCTCAAATTAGTTCCGGGCTCACCGAAAGCGAACCTTACAGGACGCCGGCCGCGGTTCAACTGGAAGTCACTCCCATTGCAACGCCCCATAACTCCCGCTGCAACCTTCCATAACTATATGCGACGTAATCTCCGCTTGCGTGCCGTTGCGTTTGGTGATGCCGCTGTTATTATCATAACGTCGCTGAAATCTCGTCGAACCGATGAAATATCTCGAACCGGAAACCGTCGACGAAGCGATCGCGGCGCTCGCCAGCGCCGACGATGCCCGCTGCCTTGCGGGCGGCGCGACACTGGTAGCGATGTTGAACGCCGAGCTCGTGGATCCGGAAGTTCTGGTCGGTTTGCGAAAAATTCATGCCCTGCGTGGCATCCATCGGACCGCAAACGGCATTCTCATCGGCGCAATGACTACACATAATGAGATTGCCGCGGACGATCGTTTGGTCGGCGCGCTGGCGATGGTCCGCAGCGCCGCCGGTCAGATCGCGCATGATGCGATTCGGTATGTCGGTACTATCGGCGGGTCGATCGCACATGCCGATCCCAGCGCCGACTGGCCGGCTGCGATCACTGCCGCCGACGCCAGCATCGAGATGGCGTCTTCGAGCGGAACGCGCTCACTGAGTGTCGACGAATTTTTCCTCGGCTATTTGCAAACGGCCGCACAACCAGGGGAGATCGTTACCGCTGTGAATATTCCATCGGGTCCGGAAAATTCCCGTGGGTATTACTTGAAATTCTCCCGGGTTGACGGTGATTACGCGACCGTTTCGATAGCGCTCGTGCTTGCAATGAAAGGCACGCGTTGTGATTACATACGCTTCGCTGCCGGTGCGTGCGGACCAAGGCCGCTCAGGGTTGCCGCTGCCGAAGACCGGCTGCTCGGCACCGAGTTAACGGCTGAAGACATCGCCGCGGCCGGCGAGCTACTTGCCGCCGAGGCAGATCCCGTCACTGACGTACGCGGATCGGCCGAGTATCGGCGGCTGCTGATCCCCCGATTGTTGAAACGCGCGATCACCCTGGTCAACCAACTGCCCCATGATTGAATCCGTAACCATCGACCTGCGTATTAACGGCGAGGTTCACTCGCTGGAAGTCGAAACGAAGCGTACGCTTTTGGAAGTATTGCGGCAGGACCTGCTGTTGACCGGAACAAAGAGAGGTTGCAACCAGGGGGTGTGCGGGGCATGTAGTATTCTGGTCGACGGCAATTCAATCCGTTCGTGTCTGTCACTGGCGGTCGCGATGCAAGGTCGCGACATCGTCACCATCGAGGGATTGAGCAATGGCGCGCTGCTCGATCGGGTGCAGCGGGCCTTTCTCGATGCAGGTGCCATCCAGTGCGGGTTCTGTATGCCCGGAATGATCATCTCGGCGAAAGGGCTACTTAACAGGAACCCGCGGCCCAGTAGAGAAGAAATCCGCAACGCGCTGGGGAACAACATCTGCCGTTGCTCGGGCTACGTCAAAGTGATCGATGCGGTGCACCGTGCTGCGACGACGTAACGACGCAAGTACTGACACGCGACCCATCGGCGACGCGGTCGGGAGCTCATTGCCGCGGCGGGAAGCCCGCCAAAAGGCTACGGGTGCGGCCATGTATACGGATGACATCGTAGTTCCCCGAATGCTGTACGGCGCGGTTCTCGGCAGTGACTATGCGCATGCTCGGATCCTCTCCTACGACACTACCGCAGCGGAGGCCCTGCCGGGCGTGAAGGTCGTTCTCACCGGAGCCAAGCTCGACGGAAAGTTGTACGGCAAGTGCATAGAGGACGAACCCATTCTCGCCACCGGAAAAGTGCGTTATGTCGGCGAGCCAGTTGCCGCTGTTGCCGCAGTCGATCGCGCGACCGCGAAACAGGCGTTGCAGTTGATCGAAATACAATATGAGGAATTGCCGGCTGTGTTCGACGCCGAGGAGGCACTCGCTGCTGATGCGCCGCCAATTCACGAGGATCGCATGCGTTATGGGGGCCGGGTCCCGCCACTGGATAACCCCAACCTCGCATCGTCTACTGGTTTTCAGGAAGGCGATGTCGAGGCGGCCTGGGCGCAGTGTGACGTCATCGTCGAAGACACGTACGAAACGCCGGCGCAGCAACACATGTATTTGGAGCCCTGTTCGACGCTAGCGGTGTACGACCGGGCTGCCGACCAGTTGACGCTTTGGACGGCCACGCAGGGAGTCTTCATCGTCCAATACGCGATAGCCAAATGGCTCGGCCTGCCGATGTCTAAAGTACGGGTCATAGCGCCGTACATTGGGGGCGCTTTCGGCGGTAAAGGCGGTTTGACGAATCAACCGATTGCCGCCGCGCTTGCCGTCGCTGCCGCAGCACCGGTCAAACTCACGTATTCACGTGAAGACGACATGACGATGATGAAGTCGCGCCATCCCAGCCGAATCTATATGCGTACGGGCGCCAAACAAGATGGAACATTGGTCGCCCGCGAAGCGCGCATATACTTGAATACCGGCGCCTATGCGGATGAAGGACCCTTTGTCAACGCGATTGCCGCCGGTTTTTCGCGCGGTCCCTACCGGATACCGAACTTCAAGACCGAAGCCTGGTGCGTATATACCAACCGCCTCAAGGCCGGCGGCATGCGCGGCTTCGGAGTACCCCAAGCGAACTACGCCTCAGAGCTCCAGCTCGATGCGATTGCAAACAAGCTGGGCCTCGACCCGATTGAATTGCGGATGAAGAACGCATTGGTCACCGGCGACAAGTTTCTCGGCGGTCAGAACGTCGATCACGGGACGGTCATCGGCTGCCTCGAAGCGGTCCGTCAGGCGTCAAATTGGGAAACCCGCCGGGCCAAGCGAGCCGTGCAACCCGGGAAACGCCGCGGTATCGGGGTGGCGAGTGCCGCACATGTTTGTGCGATGAACGGCGCCGGCGCCACGATTAAATTGAACGAGGACGGAACGTTAACGGTTAATACGGGCGCCGTAGACGTCGGCCAGGGCAGCGACACGGCATTGAGTCAGTTGGCAGCCGGCGTACTCGGAGTATCGCTCGACCAAATCAAGTACGCGGCACCCGATACCGACTTCTCGCCGTACAATCACCAGACGGGCGGCAGCCGCACGACATACACGGTGGGCGTTGCGGTGGAACGCGCGAGCGAACACGCTCGTGATCAGATTTTCGAACACGCCGGCGAGATGTTGGAATGTTCTGTGGACGATCTGGAGTTACGACCTGGTGGCCTGGTTGGGGTTAAAGGGGTACCCGCCAAGCAATTGCCGTTCACTGCCATCGCCAAACGTGCTCTATTCAACGTCGGCGGCCCTATCATGGGCACCGCCAATTGGGTGTACGAGGCGGAGAAGTTCGATCCTAAGCGCACGCTGACGGCAGGATTCGCCCCCAACGCGGTGGGCGTATTCTATTTCGCCGCGCTGGTTGTAGAGGTAGACGTCGACGAGGCCACCGGTAAGGTCGAAATCGTGGAAGCCTGGTCGGCCCATGACGTCGGTCGTGCCATCAACCCGGGAGCAGTCGCAGGACAGATTCAAGGCGGACTGGTCCAGGGTTTCGGTTTGGCGCTGATTGAAGAATTGTTGTGGGACGAGGGCCGGCTCGTCAATCCGAGCATGATGGATTACAAAGTACCGGGGGCAATGGATGTGCCCTACGAGATACACGCTATCATTCTGGAAGATCCCGAGAAAACAGGGCCATTCGGGGCCCGCGGTGTCGGTGAAATACCCGTGAATCTGGCGGCCCCGGCAATCTGCAATGCGATCGAGGACGCCATCGGCGCGAAACTGACAACCATTCCCGCGACCGGCGAACGTGTGCTGCGGGCAATGTTGTAACGTCAGCGCCGCGCCGCGATCCAGTCGTCGACGCGACGCTCGAGAATGGGCAGTGGCTGCGAACCCGAGCCGATAAGGAGGTCGTGGAAGCCCTTGAGGTCGAACTTGGGCCCGAGCACGCGTTCGGCCTTGTCGCGCAGCTGCGTGATCTTGATCATGCCGATCATGTAACCGGTCGCCTGACCCGGGAGTGTGATGTACCGGCGGACTTGCGCACGGGCATGGTCGAGATCGCTGTGGAGCGTCGCCACCATATAGTCGACTGCCCGATCCTCGGTCCATCCCTTGGCATGGATCCCGGTATCGACGACGAGGCGGACAGCCCGCGTGAGCTCCCCTTTGAGGCGCATGTAATCCGCGGCGACGTCGGGATAGGCGCCCATCTCCTTGCACAACGCTTCGCTGTACAGGCCCCAGCCTTCGGTGAACGCAACGTAGCCGTAGCTCTTGCGGAACTTGGGGCCGACTGTCTGGCGCACCTGGATGTCACCCTGCATAACATGGCCGGGAATGCCCTCATGGCACATGAGATCGGTGATGACGGCCGGGTCATCGGTGTTGCCGAGGAGGTGGACGTAGACGCGTCCCGGCCGCGTTCCGTCAGGGCTGGGGGGCGCAGCGTGCGGCGATCCGCCAGCGATCTCGCTGAACGAAGGCTCGCGGACGACCTCTACGGAGTAAGCTGGCAACAGGCCGAAGTAACCGGGCAGGAGCGTCCTGACGCGCGCAATCGCGGCATTGGCGTCGCGCAAATAGTCGGCGCGCAGCGCGTCGGTCCACGGGGTTGGTGGAAACAGGCGTGCCCGCTCGGCGCGAAATGCCTCGCGGTCCTTGAAGCCAGCCTGCCGCGCCAATGTGTCCTGCTCGCGCTCGATCCGCGTGACTTCCCTGACCCCGATCTTGTGGATTTGCTCAGCGGTAAGATCCGTGGTGGTGTTCAGCTTGAGTGCGGCGGAATAATATTCCGCGCCGCCGGGCAGCGAGATCGCGCCCACCCGGCCGCTGGGAGCGGTGGGCAGCTCGGCCTGCGCCCAGGAGATGACGCGCTCATAGGCGGGTCTCACCGTCAGCAGCGCGGCACGCGCATCGGCGAGCAGAGCCTCGGCCTCGGTCGGCGTGATCTTGCCGCCTTCCTGTAACTTGCCGATTTTGCTTTTGATGTCCTTCCAAAGGGGGGTATCCGGGCCAGCGTCGAACGGCGCGCCCGTGATCAATTCCTTGCTGCCCGAGATGACGCTCTCGATCTGGAATCTGGGCGCGTGCACGCCGGCGCCGCTCGAATGCCTGGTCTGCGCGATCGCGGCATCCAGCGCGCCTGGAATCGCGCGCAATCGTGCGTCGTAGTTCTGCGCATCCGCGGCACTCTGCACAGAGTTCGTGTTGATCAGGAACTCGGGCAACTGCGAGTGAACGGAATAGAGGAGAGAGTAGAAAGGCGGCGCGTAGACACGATATTTGTAGCTGAGTTCGGCGCGATCGAGCTCGAGCGCCCAGATGTCGTAATTGACCTGCGCCTCGGGTGACAGCTTCGCCCGATCGAATTGCGCCTTCATCCGTGCGACGCTCGCCCGCCGCCACTCGACGCGCTGGAGCTGACCCGCGTCGCTGATGTCGTCGAACCTGTCGGCACCCTCCCTGCTGCCGAGCCGCGTCGCCAGCTGCGGCCGGAGCTTCAATTCCTGCGCGAATTCGGCATCGAGGAAGACGGTCAGCCGCGCATCCTCGGTCGTCGGCGCCGCGGATATCGCAGGCACCGCTGCAAGAGCCGGAGCCGAAACCGCAAGCAGCACCACGGCGAACTTAATCCAACATGCTGGCTTCATTTCTGCCCCTTTTCCGGCAACTCCGGAGTGTGACGACGCGCAAGCACGCCATCAAATGAAGATATGGACTACCTCCCACAAACCAAAGGCTATACAGCACACAAACAAATGGTTGGCAGGAAACTGCGCTCACTCGATTATGCTTCGCGACACAGTCTCCGGAATACCGGGGTGATTCATACATCGATGCGAGGTGCGTATGGCTGCACAGACCACCCCCCCAACCGAGGTTCCGATCAAACAAGCGCCATTGTCCGCGGAGCAGCGCCAGTGGCTGGAGAAGGCGCTGGCGGCGGTGAGCGAGGAGCGCATCACCAGGTTCCTGGTCGACCTAGTGAGCATCCACAGTCCCACCGGCGAGGAGCGGGCCGCCAGCGAGTGGCTGGCGGAGCAGATGAAGGCGATTGGGCTGGACGCCTTCTACCAGCCAGTCAACGAGCTATCGGGCAACGCCGCCGGATACTTTCGCGGCAGCGGCGGCGGGGCCACGGTTATGTTGTACGCCCCCATTGATACGCACATCGACGTGAACGCGGAGACGGACCTCCCCTGGGTGGGGAAGGAATTCCGTCCGGACATGCTGCCAAAAGGGTACGTGGACCAGAACGGGAATGTCATCGGTCTGTGTGCCAACAACCCCAAGGGGTTCGCCGCCTGCGTTTACGGAGCGGTGGATGCGCTCGTGCGGGCGGACGTGCCCCTGAAAGGCACCGTGGTGGCTGCCTTCGCTGGCGGCGGCATGCCGGTGGCCGCACCACCCCACCGGGCCAACCGGGACGCGGGTCTGGGCAGTGGCGTGTCGTACATGATCAATCACGGCGTCACCGCCGACTTCGCCTGCATCGTGAAAGGCGGCGACGGCGTATCCTGGGAAGAGGTGGGCCTCTGTTGGTTCAAGGTAACTGTCCGGGGCGACATGGGCTACGCGGGGTTCTCCCATACCATGCCGGGTTGGAGAAGCACGGTGCTGGACGCGGCCAAAGTAGCCTTGGCACTAGAGGAGTGGTTCCACGAGTTCAACAAGCGCAATAGCGCAGGGCTTATCAGCCCGTGGGGAGCCATCTCCGGAGTGCGTGGTGGCTGGCCTCACAAACCCGCCTTCCCCACAGCGGCAGTCGAGTTGTACGTGGACGTGCGCGTGTCGGCTCACAGCACCCCCGCGGAGGCCCAGCGTCAGTTCGCCGAGGCCATCGACGGTATCCGCGCCCGGTACCCGGAGATCGAGATCGACTACGAGATGTTCGCTTCCTATGCTGGTGCCAGCACCGACCCCAACCACTGGATCATCCAGTCGAGCATGCGCGGATGGGAGTACGTCAACGGCAGCCCCATCATCAAGCGCACGCCTTCCAGTGGCCAGACTGATGCCTCGGCCATTCGCAACCTGGGTATCCCCCTTGCGAGAGTGGGGCCGCCACCGCCCACGGATCACACGCCGCCGGAGTGGCGACTGGGCCTGGGCGGCATGGGTGTGGCCCACGTGCCCGACCTGGTACGCGTGAGCAAGCTGTTGGTATACACGGCGATCGACTCATGCCTTCGCGACAGGAAGGAGGTCGGTCTGTAGGCACCGCTAGCCGCTGCGGCTCTGTTTCTCGCTTCGATCTTTGTTCAGCATATCGAGCGTCACATCGACAATCATGTCTTCCTGCCCACCGACCATTTTTCGTCTGCCGAGCTCAACCAGGATCGAGCGAGTGTCGAGACCGTACTTGGCAGCGGCGTTCTCCGCGTGCCGCAGGAAGCTGGAATAAACCCCCGCGTAACCTAACGTGAGAGTCTCACGATCAACACGCACGGGCCTGTCCTGGAGTGGCCGAACCAGTTCCTCAGCCGCGTCCATCAACTTGAACAGATCAGTGCCGTGGTTCCAGCCGTAGAGATCGGCAACTGCAATGAATACTTCAAGGGGCGCATTACCTGCGCCCGCACCCATTCCCGCGAGCGAGGCATCGATACGAATTGCACCGTTCTGGACGGCGACGATTGAGTTCGCGACGCCGAGAGACAGGTTGTGATGGGCGTGGATGCCCCGCTCGGTCTCGGGCTTCAGCACCCGGTCATAGGCCTGGAATCGCGCGGCCACTTCTTCCGCCAACAGGCGTCCGCCGCTATCCGTGACGTACACACAGTGCGCACCATAGCTCTCCATGAGCTTGGCTTGCTGCGCCAATCCATCCGGAGAATTCATGTGGCTCATCATCAGGAAACCGGCAACATCCATATTTAGGCTGCGCGCAAATTCGATGTGCTGTTTGGCTATGTCTGCCTCCGTGCAGTGGGTGGCGATTCGCACAGAGCGCACGCCCAGATCGTAGGCGCGGCGCAAGTCATGAATCGTGCCGATGCCGGGCAGGAGGAGCGTGGTCAGTTTGGCGTGCTTCAGCTCGTCGGCCACAGCCTCAATCCAATCCCAGTCCGTATGCGCGCCGAAGCCATAGTTGAAAGACGAGCCCGCCAGCCCGTCCCCGTGCGCAACTTCGATGGCATCTACCTTCGCCGCATCCAGCGCCCGGGCAATGTTACGAACATGCTCGAGACTGTATTGATGACGAATCGCGTGCATGCCGTCGCGCAGCGTTACGTCCTGTATGTAGAGCTTGGCTTCGGGGTTGGTGCTCACGCGATCTTCCTCTGGGCTCGTCTCATGGCGATCGTCTCGGCCGTACGCAGCGCGGCAGCGGTCATGATATCCAGGTTCCCTGCATAGGTCGGGAGGTAGCTCCCCGCGCCTTCGACCTCCAGAAACACAGAGACCTTGAGGCCCGTGAATTCTCGATGCATCTCAGGAATGCGCAGTGGCTGGCTGGAGCTGATCCGTTGAAATTGCACATCCTGCTTGAGGCGATAGCCAGGCACATACTTTTGTACCTCGGCAACCATCGCCTCAACACTGGCGGCGATTGCCGCCGCGTCAGCGTCGTCGCAAAGACAGTAGACGGTATCGCGCATGATCAAGGGTGGGTCTGCCGGATTCAGGACGATCACCGCCTTGCCGCGCTCGGCTCCTCCGACCACTTCGATCGCCCGAGCTGTCGTCTCCGTGAACTCGTCGATGTTCGCGCGGGTACCCGGCCCAGCCGACTTTGAAGCTATCGAAGCCACGATCTCGGCATACCACACTTTCGCGACACGGCTGACTGCTGCGACGATGGGGACCGTAGCCTGCCCTCCGCAAGTCACCATGTTGATATTCAACGAATCCAGATGTTGCGCACCGTTGACGGGCGGTATGACGTACGGTCCAAGGGCGGCCGGCGTCAGATCGATCACGATCTTGCCGTGTTGGCGCAACACGGCGTCATGGCGCTTATGGGCCCCAGCCGAAGTTGCATCGAAGACCAGGCTGATCGAGGGAAATTCCGGCATCTCTACCAGTCCCTCGATCCCCCGAGCCGTCGTTGGCACACCGAGGCGCGCTGCACGCTGCAGTCCGGGCGATTCGGAATCGATCCCGACGAAGGCGCCCATTTCAAGCACCTTCGAGAGACGCATCACCTTGATCATCAAGTCGGTGCCGATATTCCCCGAGCCGATGATCGCGACTTTCGACTTGTGCATGGGTCAGCCACCGGCGAAGTGAAAATTGACGGAGCCAAGGCCACCAATGGTTGCCTTGATATGAGTACCGCGCGTGAGAGTTACCATGGGACCGAGAGCACCAGTGAGCACAATGTCGCCGGCCTTGAGGGGCTCCCTGCGTTCGGCGAGCGTGCGGGCGAGCCATGCAGCGGCATTCAGAGGATGCCCAAGGCACGCCGCTCCGGCGCCAAGTGAGGCGATCGCGCCGTTGACCTCCAATGCCATCCCGCAGGTGTAGAGGTCGAGTCCGGGTAGTGGCTTTCTCTCCTTACCAAGAACGAAAAACGCGGAGGAGCCATTGTCCGCCACAGTGTCCGCGAACGTGATCTTCCAATCAGCGATCCGGCTGTCAACAATCTCAATGGCGGCAACTGCGCTTTCCACGGCAGCAAACACGTCCTGCGCCGTCGCATCCCGCTTGTCGAGATCGCGTGCGAAAATTAACGCGACTTCAGCTTCCACCTTCGGCTGTATGACTTCGGCCGGCTCGAGGATGCCGCCATCCGCGATTTCCATGTCCTGAAACAGCACTCCAAAGTCGGGGCGATCGACTCCCAGTTGCTGCTGTACCGCCTTGGCGGTCAACCCAATCTTGCGACCCACGATTCGTCGCCCCTGCGCTTCCCAGAACCGGGTATTGATGAGCTGCACTGCATAAGCGGGGTCGGAATCGACGGGTCCGAGCAGATCGCGTAGCGGCGCTACAGGTTTGCCTCTGTACGCATCTCGCAATCGCACGGCAGCTTCTTCGACGGGCAGCATCCACTTGGCTCCACGGAGATATTTGGAACTGCCGGACTATACGAGTGACTCCCCCGGATTTTCGCCCTCCTGATTTCGCTTATGCTCACATAGTGAGGTTTAGCGTATAAACGAGGCATGGCAACCCCATCCCTGCGCTCCTTGGAGAAGGCGTTGGACCTGCTTGGTCGGATCGTAGAGAGCGGCGAAATCCACTCGATTTCTGATTTCGCCAAGCAGATCAAAATGCCGCATTCCACGGCTTATCGAATCGCGGCGACACTCGAGCGCTCGGGGCTGGTGACGCGCCTGCGGCGGGGCTATTACCTGCCGGGCCCGTCACTCATGCGTCTCGCGAGACACGACAGCATCCCTCGGGTTCTCAAAGCGATTGGCCGTCCCATTGTCAAAAAGCTCGCAACAGATACTGGCTGCATTGCCCACGTGGGGATCTTCGAGAATGGCATGGTCACGTACCTACTGAAGGCCGGCCGTGCTGCCCAAACGGTCTTCACACGAGAGGGCACGCAACTCGAGGCGTATTGCACGGGAATAGGTAAAGTCTTGTTGGCAGCCTTGCCGGTATCCGTTCGCGAGGACTATTTGAAAAGCGGACCCTTTATTCAACTGACGGCGAACACGCTGACCGATCCTCGAGAGTTGCGCAGTGCGCTCATCGTCGTTGCGGATCGAGGATACGCCGAGGACAACGCGGAGATGGATTCAGACCTGCGGTGTCTCGCTGTGCCCGTGCGGCTGGATGAAGGTAAAGGGGATGTCATCGCTGCCTTGTCCATTTCGACACGCAGTACGGACGAAAACTCACACGCGCTTCTGACACATTTGGACGCGCTTCGAACTGTCGCCAGCTTGCTGAGCAACCGCCTGACCTCGCGCGCGGAAGTCGCGAAGCGGGCAAAATGATTTGCACTCAACAACTACAACTCTTGGAGTCCAGAAAATGGCGGTGTTCGATCTGCAGACTGCGAGCGTGCATGACGTCCAGGCAGCGATGGATGCCGGCGCCCTCACCGCGGAACAGCTCGTCCGGCTGCTGAGTGCGCGCATCGACGCATACGATAAGTGCGGTCCGGCAATTAACTCCATCATTACCGTCAATCCCAGAGCGCTGGACCACGCACGGGCCGCCGACATCGAACGCAGGCACTCTGGTCCGCGCAGCCCGCTGCACGGCATCCCGGTGGTGCTCAAAGATAACTACAACACGGCAGACATGCCGACGACGGGCGGGTCTTCAGCCCTCGCGGACAACATGACGCCGGACGACGCGTTCACCGTGAAGCGGTTGCGAGATGCCGGCGCCCTGATCTTTGCCAAGACAAACCTGGGGGAGCTGGCGCGCAGCTCGACGACACTCAGCTCGTTGCTCGGTCAAACCCGCAATCCTTACGACCTCACTCGCACGCCAGGAGGCTCGAGTGGTGGCACTGGAGCCGCGATCGCAGCAGGATTCGCCCTGGTCGGAACGGGCACCGACACCATCCAGTCGATCCGCTCGCCG
>Ga0210388_10000372_pt1 | contig 37520 bp, 35 predicted proteins | sample IncBWC19OmetaG_FD_155485 | JGI IMG/M metagenome (GOLD analysis project Ga0210388, IMG submission 155485) | Forest soil microbial communities from Barre Woods Harvard Forest LTER site, Petersham, Massachusetts, United States - Inc-BW-C-19-O ...
CTGGCGGCTGCGGTTTGAGCCTCAAGATAATTCAGGGTCTTTTGATCGCGAAGATTTTCGACATTGATGAGAACGTCCGAGCCGGGATAGCAATACGGATCATTCGCGAAAGGGCTCATGCGACTACGGAAGTTCTTGATCGGACGCTGATAGCGATCTCTTCAAGCCCCTGTTCGAGCGTGATCTCTCCGTCGAGGACTCGAGACTTGATCGTCCAATAGGGCTCGCCCAGTTCAAGTCCCTCCAGTCGCTGACTTGCCTCGCCCTCAGCAAAACCCCGTTCCAGCCGCTTTTTTTCATCCGCAGAAAGCATAGGAAACCTCCGTGCTTGAGGCGATTCACCGCCATCGATCTACTTCGATTTTACCATCGCCGCTGTTCGCCGCAGTGGCTCTTTGTGGCACACTTGGGGCATCATGCTCATCGAAATCTGGGAGCGCCTCCGCGGCTACCACAAATGGACCGAAACTCAAGCCGTCATCGAGTCCGCCAACGTCAATAAGGAGCCGGTCGCGGGCAGCTCGGTTCTCTTCATCACCACGTCGGCCGACGCGCTGGCATGGACCGACCAGACAGGCCAGAAGCATTCCGCGAAATTTACCGTACCCGACGATTCTCCTCTTTTCAAACGCGCGGCCGGGGAAACCGTGACCATCCGCTACAACCCTGCTAGCCCCGACCGCTTCTACCTGCGCGATCTTCTCCGCACCAGGGTTCACGCCTTCTTCGTAAAAGTCCTGGTGTGGACGTGCGTGGCTTTGATCGTGATCTTCTACATCCTTCACGCCATGGCACGCAGCTACATTCGGCATCACACGAAGCCCCTATGGTAACGGTTTCGCGCTGCGAAGCTAAAAATAGGCGCGATGGTGCAAGCGAGATGCCTCCATTACAGCCCCAGTTCCCCAGCCTGCTTCTTCATCGCCTCAATACAAAATCCAATATGCGCATCCAGCTCAACCCCCAGCTCCGCCGCGCCCTTAATCACGTCGTCCCGATTCACCCCGCGCGCAAACGCCTTGTCCTTCATCTTCTTCCGCACCCCGGCCACCTCCACGTCGGCAATCGCCTTGCTCGGCTTAACCAGCGCACATGCCGTCAGGAACCCCGCCAGCTCGTCGCACGCAAACAGCGCCTTATCCAGGTGCGTCACGCGCGGCACACCTGAATACTCCGCGTGCCCCAGAATCGCCGTCCGCATCTCCACCGGCCAGCCCAGCCGCTCCAGTTCGCGCACGCCCACGAACGGATGCTCCTCGCGCGAAGGGTGCCGTTCGTAGTCGAAGTCGTGCAGCAGGGCAGTGGTTGAGTAGAGCTCGATCATCGCCGCGCTCGCATCGCCAGCCAGCCCCAGTCGGTCTGCCTCAGCCTCGCCGCAGGCTGCAACGCAGGCCTCTACCGCCAGTGCATGCTTGCGCAGGCTCTCGCTTTGCGTCCATTCGGTTAACAGCTGCCAGGCTGCGTCTCGGGAGTGCGATGCAGAATTTGGGGGAATCGGACCGTGGTTTGACATGAAAAATATTTTCTCACTATTGCTTCATTTGGTTCGTGCTTCTTCGGGTTTTTCCGAGTATTATGGGTGAGTCTTAGGCCAGCCTCGGTTTTGACCCTAAGTTTCCACTTGACAATTATGGTTCACATCCCGGAAAGTAGCTCACATCGCGGTGCAAAAAGGCACCCCGGAGAGTCAGCTCTGGCACTCCGCACACGGCCAATGGCAATTACACTGGCAACCGCACAAGTCAGCGCGGAGACACGCGAGGTCGTGCGCTGCGATTCCTGCAGCTTGGTCCAATACAGAACCACCAACTCCATGTGCAGACGATGCCATAAGCCCCTCGATGTCGAGGAGCCCCCGCATCCTGTTCTGCAACTGGTGCCCCACCCCTCCACGCCTCCCTCGGCGGAAGCCGGGCTGCAGGTGGCAGGGCAGGTGCGCGATATTCGCAAGGCGCGACACCTCAGCCAGCGGCAACTGGCCGGACGGATGCAGGTGCCCCGCACCTATATCTCGAAAATTGAAAACGGCAAAGCGATTCCCACTCTGGGTTCGCTGGAGCGGCTCGCCCGCGCCCTGGATGTGGACATCAGCCAGTTGGTCCGGGACGCGCGCAGCGTTCGCGAGGAAGAGATCGCGGCCATTTTTGCCGACCCGTTCCTCGCCGAGATCGCTGCGCTGCTGCAGCACCTGGAGCCGATGCACCGGACGCTCTTCCATGGCGCCGTCCGCGACGCTGCCTTGGGCCGCCGCCGCACCGCATAGGATTCGCGGCTGCGCGGCGGCTGGGCTTCCTGATTTTGGGCGTGCCAGCGGTAACCTCACGGCCTGGGTGCCCCAGGTCTCGCGTTTGAGACCTGGGAGACCGCAAATCCACATGGTCGCGGCAGCCTGCTTCGCCGAACCGCCCATTGTGATTCGTGCGATTGCGGCGCATGGGCGCTTGTGCTAGGGTCGATGGTGCTGCACCTTCGCTTTGGCGGCGCCGGCAAGCCGGCCGGGCGAGGCAACGGCAACAAGCCGAATGGCCTTACAGTGCCGATCATCAGGATGGGTTCCGGAATATCTTCCCGTGTCGGCATTCGGATGAGCCAGGAGCCTGATCCCAATAGCCGTTAGAGTAACGTCGAGGCGGGTTCTTTGCATTCTTCTGGCACGCTGCGCATCCATGAGCTGACCGCGGAGGAGCGCGCTGTCTACGCGACGCTGAAGCCGAATTGTTTGCCTGACCATGTGGCCATCATCATGGACGGCAATGGACGCTGGGCCGGCCATCGCTCGCTGAAGCGCTTTCTCGGCCATCAGCAGGGCGCGAAAAGCGTGCAGCTGGTCACCGAAACGGCCTCGCGAATCGGTCTTCCCTGGCTTACGCTCTACGCATTCTCATTGGAAAATAATCTGCGCCGCCCCCGTGCCGAAGTGAACTTCCTCATGCGCCTGCTCAGGAGCTATCTGGAGAGCAACCTGCAGCGCATGATGGATAACAACGTCCGCATACGCTACATCGGACGCACTCGCGAGCTGCCCCCTGAAGTACAGGACAAGATGGCCTGGGCCGCCGAAGCCACAGCGCGCAACACCGGCACCACACTGACCTTGGCGCTGAATTACGGCGGCCGATCGGAACTCGTCGACGCCTTCCGCGGCCTGGCGGCGGAGATGAAGCTTAAAAACATCAGCCCTGACCGCATCACCGAAGAAGACATCCATCGCCATCTCTATACCGCTCACATGCCCGACCCCGACCTTCTCATCAGGACTTCCGGAGAGATGCGGCTTTCAAATTACCTGCTGTGGCAGGTCGCCTATACCGAAATCTTCGTCACTGAGCGCCTCTGGCCCGACTTCCGTGGCATCCATCTCCTCGAAGCGATCGCCGACTTTCAGCGCCGCGAGCGCCGCTACGGTGGTCTCGCCGAGGGAAGCGCCGAGGACTCCGCCGAAGTGGCCGAAGAAGCCGACCGCTACAAAATCGCCGCCGGCTGATTTCTAGCATCGGGACATGCCTTCAGTAGTGCCGCAGATTTCGGGTGCCCCATCTGGGCGCCGGGGAACCCTCTGGGCCGGGGCACGACGTTCTTGTTTTTGTCGCTAGGGTGGGAAACCTCGAATCTCAAACGACGGGACCTGTTTTTTGGGATCTCAAAATCCAGCCAGCCGCAAACAGGCCCCACGAATTTCTGAAAATCTCCAGGATCCAGGAATCCCGATTACCGAGTCTCTTTCCCAAAAGGAAACCGCGCTGCCCGTGAACTGCACACGCAACAGCAAATCGTCAACCCCTCTCCCCCCTTCGGGTGATTCCCTAAATTCCCTTAATTGATTACTTTCGATGTTCGGGGGCAATTTTTCCCGTATACAAGCATGGGCGCGCGGGCACATCCTGACCATCGGCATGTGGAGGTTATTAATCCTGTGGTTAACGTTAAGCAAGCGGACAAAGAAGAAAACTCGGCAGTCAGGATGCAGCGGCTGGCCGAAGAAATGCGCTTCCGCATCAGGGAAGCAATGGCGCAGCGCAATGGCTCAGAGGCATTTCTGAACTGGCTGCGCTCCGATGACGCCAAGAAAGCTTAATGCAGGCCATCGCACGCAGAATCGCCTGCCCTCGGCAATTTCCCGTCCTTGAGATGTTTGCAGGGTAATCTCCGCAATCGTTCCTCCTAATCTCCTGGCGCCGGGTGGCCGATAACGGAGAGGTGGATGTGCGCTCAATTTCGAGGCGTTTCCTCATCGCGATTTGGCTGACGGCGCTTGCCGCCGGACTCCAGGCGCAGCGCTTCAGCTTTCAGCGCTACGGTGAGGCGCAGGGGTTGACCAACCTGGTAATCACCGATCTGCTCCAGGACAAACAGGGCTACATCTGGGCTGCCACATTCAATGGGCTGTTTCGATATGACGGCACCTCTTTTCAGCGGTTCGGTGAGGAAGAGGGGATTGTCACCAGCGGGTCGATTTATCTGCTCGAGACTCCAGAAGGCGACTTGTGGGCCGTCACTGCCAGCTCGCTTTTTCACCTGGAAGGAAAGCGCTTCCGCGAGTTCGATTTGCCCATCCATTTGAGTCTTCCGCAAGCGGTTGTCTGGGTAGACAGATCCTCCCATTTCCTGATTGCGACCGACCACGGACTCGCCACTATTTCCTTCCATGACGGAAAACTCGGCTCTCCTGTCTTCGATGGCTCGGTTCAAAAGGCGCCCGTTTCGGCAGTTTATGCGGCCAGCGACGGCAGCTTCTGGTACAGCATTCAAGCGGAGTTGTGCCGCGATTCCGAAGGAAGTACTTTCTGCTACGGAGTTCGCCAGGCTGTGCCGCGAGATCACTGGACAGCGATTCGCATGGACAGAAATGGAGCTGTCTGGGCGCGCAGCGAGAAGCGGCTTTTCGTGCTCCGCAAAGGCGAAGCGCACTTTGCTGACGGGGGAAGCACGCTGCCGCCTGCCGATGGAGCCGGCGTCTTGAGCCTGGATCGCGAGGGGAACCTGTTTGTGCCCACGCAGCGCGGCTTGGCCCGCATGTTGAATGGCCAATGGAAGCTGGTGACCATGCGCGAGGGTTTAACCAGTGGCAGTACGCAGGTTGCCCTCGAAGACCAGGAAGGTTCGCTCTGGATTGGGCACCTCGGGGCAGGGCTCGAGCGTTGGCGAGGATATGGTTCGTGGGAAGGCTGGACCGATCTTGAGGGTCTGCCGAACAGCAGCATTCTGGCTATCGAGCCCACAGCGAATGGAGATTTGTTCCTGGGCACGGACCGCGGTTTGCTCCGCTTCCGGCCTGGACAAGGGACGGTGCACTCCTGGCTTGAGGCAGACGGGCTAGCCGGGGATCATGTGTACGCTCTGGCCAAAGATCGAAGTGGAAATCTCTGGGTTGGAAGCGCTCCCGGCGGCCTCAGTTTCCTGGACACGCGCACCGGCCGCGTCCATCGGATTTATGCCGATAACAAGCAGCCGGACACATCGGTATCCGCCCTGGCTATGGACGCGGAAGGATCGATCTGGGCAGGTTCGCAACATGGATTGATACGCTTCCGAAGCTCTCTTCGGGGCGGATTCGCGCAGGATATTCCTCCCGGAACTCCCATGGCCGGGATTACCGACTTGGAGGTGGATGGGGCTGGCCGGGTCTGGACGGCAAGTGGCGGCAAACTGCTGATGCGCTCGGATGGCAAGTGGACCGAAGTTGGGCCGGCGCAGGGGTTGACCGGTGCTGTACTCTTCGCCGCTGCTTCTAATGACGGTTCCATTCTCGCCTTGAATGCCGCTGCACAAGTCTTTCGTCTCACCGGCCGACAGGGAAGTTGGAGCGCAGTGCGCCTGCCCCCGCTGCCTGCGCCCGGCAAACTTGTGCCTTACTTTGTGGGATCAGACAGAAGGCAAGCCGTCTGGGTCGGCACTGACCGCGGAGTCTTCGTGCTGGAGTCGGGAGGTTCCGGCTGGCGGTGGCACAACGAGGACGATGGGCTGGTCTGGAACGACACCAACATTGGCGCGTTTCAGGCAGGCAAAGGGAAAGATGTCTGGATCGGGACAAGCCGGGGCCTGGCACACTATACGCCCACCAATGCGGACCACTCCAGCGCACCTTTGCGCACGCTCATTTCCGCAGTGCAGGTGAACGGGCAGACGCTCGACCCCACTGGCGAGCTGACCTGGAGATACCCGGTAACCAGTGTGCAACTCAGGATGACCGCTCTCACTTTCCTGAATGAGAGTCGCACCCGATTTCTCTACCGCCGCCGCGGAATCGACAAGACCTGGCTTTCGACCGACTCGCACGTGATCATGTACTCCGACTTGCAACCCGGCACGTATACATTCGAGGTGCTTGCCGAATCGACGGACGGTGTTATCGGAGTCGAACCAGCCAGTGTCACTTTGACCGTCCTCCCGCCCTGGTATCTCACTCGCGCATTTCTCGTTTCAAGCGTGGCAGGCATTCTTCTGCTCGTTATTGCCGGCTACCGATGGCGATTGCGCAGCTTTGTGCGGCGGCAAAGGCAGTTGGAAACCGCGGTCGCGCTTCGCACCGGCGAATTGGAGGCAGAACGGATACTGGAGAGAAACCAGCACCGAGTGTTGGAAATGATCGCTTCCAGTTCGTCTCTGACGCTTGTCTTTGAGGAGATTCAAGCTATGGTCCGGGCGCGAAACGATAATTTGGGATGCTCGATTCATCCCGGCGCCAACCCAATCGAGGATCCGGCTCCGGGCTTCATCCGCCGCTATATTCGCGCCAGCTCTTCTGAATCGGTCGGGTGGATTGATTTCCCTGACACCAAAAGCGGACCGGAGGATAGCGGACCCGAGGATCAGGACTTTGAACGAATCATAGCCATCGCGATTCGGCTGGCTTCGGTAGCCATTGAGAGTGCCAGCGCGCAAGAGAAGCTGAGCTATCAGGCTCATCATGACCCGTTGACGGGCTTGTTCAATCGCCTGCATTTTCAGGGGAGCCTGAGCAAAGCGATAGCCGAGGCCGCGAAGACCGGCGAGTGTCTCGCCCTTTTATATATCGATCTGAACCGTTTCAAGCAAATCAACGATCGCTACGGACATCGCATCGGGGATATCTATCTGAAAGAACTTTCCAACCGATTTCGCCTCTGTATCCGAAAAGGAGATCTGCTGGCGCGCATTGGAGGCGATGAATTCGCCGCAATCCTTTCTGGAGGGAATTCGGCCGTGGCTGAAAGGATCGTGAATGCACTCCACGCTTCGCTGGCGAAGACGCTGGTCATTGAAGAGTTCCAATTTCAACCCAGCGCGAGCGTCGGGTTCAGTCTGTTTCCCGACAACGGTGCGGACCCTGAAACGTTATTGCGCGCAGCCGACGAGGCCATGTACGCCGCGAAACTGGCCAGCAAATCGGTCTCCGTCAAGGAAAGGCAGGAGTTTGTTCGGGCATAGCTCGTTTTCCTGATGAAATCCAGTTCGGCCTCCTCGGCAGTGTATCCTCACCCTTGGAATGAAACGCATTCTCACAGCGCTGGTCTTGATTCCGGCGGTCATGGTTTTAATCTTCCTGGGGAAGCCCTGGATGGTCACCGCGTTTACGGCCCTTCTGGCGGCACTTGCAGCCTGGGAGTTGTTGGGGCTGGCCGAGCAAGGCGGAGCCAAACCACCCCGGATCGCAGTGGTGGTAGCCATCGCGGCGCTTTTTGCCGTAAATTATCAATTTCCTGACCTTACCGCGGCCATCCTCACGATTCTGAGCCTGGGCTTGCTGGTCTATTGCACCTTCCGCTCCCAACGTGAGCAGATGATGCTGGATGCCGCAGTCTCGGTTTTTTGCCTGGTTTATGTAGGATTTACCTTGCTGGCGCTCCCCGCTCTGCTCGAAGAAGCCAACGGCCCTTCACTGGTAACGTTCTTGCTTTGCGTAGTCTGGGCAGGCGACACGGTGGCGTATTATGTCGGCCGGACCCTCGGACGGCACAAGATGGCGCCCCGCCTGAGTCCCAACAAGACCTGGGAAGGTGCAGCCGCTTCGGTCGCCGGCAGCCTGCTGGCGGCCGGCGGATTGCTCGCCCTGGAACATCTGCTTGCCGTCCGATTCGACTCCGCCAAACTCTCGTTCCCGGAACAGGTCTGGTACTGGCTGGCGCTGGCAGTCTTGGTAAATCTGGCCGCACAGGTTGGAGATTTCGCCGAGTCAGCCCTGAAGCGATCGGTTGGCGCCAAGGACTCCGGCACACTTCTCCCCGGCCACGGCGGAGTCCTCGACCGCATTGACGCCCTGCTCCTGGCCGCTCCGGTTCTTTGGTACGCTCAAGTCATTCACCAGCGCTTCTAGGATTAGGACTCGAAATCAGGAGTGTGGACAGGAAACGACGCCGCGCAAAGCGCCGGAGTGCCCTCATCCGAGATATGATTTCGTCAGGAGCTTACCAATGACTACCCGAATTTTGCGCGTTGGAAGCACGCTCACCGTCGAAATTCCTGAAGAATTGGTCGTACAGGCCGCATTGCCCGTCGGTGAGCCAGTGGAATGGATCCCGAATGAAAATGGCGGAATCGCCCTCGTCAGGCAGGCTGACTCTGCTCCCGCCAGCCCTCGCAAGCGGATGACGATGGAGGAATTGCTGAAGGGCATTCCCGAGGGTCCATCGATGGAGGAGATTGATTGGGGGCCACCTCGCGGGGTTGAGGTTTGGTAATCCCATTCGTCCCCGGCTCCGGAGATCTCGTGTGGTTCGATTTCGATCCGCAGGCCGGCCATGAACAAGCTGGCCGCAGACCGGCCTTGGTGCTCTCTCCCCAATCCTTCAACGAGCGAACATACCTCGCGTTCGCCTGTCCGATTACTACTAAGATCAAGGGATACTCGTCGGAGGTTCCGCTGCCCCCCGGATCACCTGTGCTTGGCGTTGTCCTTTGCTCGCATCTACGCAGTCTGGATTGGCGGGCGCGCAACCCAAAATTTATCCGCAAGGCTCCGGAGGATGTTGTCAATTGCGTGCGCGAGATTATTGCTTCCATCGCAGGCATAACGCCCTGATATCCGGAGCAATCTCCTCTTTTCTTTGAAACTACCCTTAACCCCACGGGATTCCGAAGACCATCTTGAAACGCCTAGCCATTCTCGGTTCCACCGGCTCCATCGGCCAGAGCACCCTCTCCATCGTTGAGCAGTTTCCCGACCGTTACTCCGTAGCCGCCCTCGCCGCCGGCCGCAACCTCGATGAAGCCTTCAACCAGGTCGTCAGCTGGCGTCCGCGGTTAGTCTCCCTGGCCACCGAAGCCCTCGCCGATTCCCTGAAGCACCGCCTCACCGCCGCCGGAGTAACCGGCGTCGAGGTCGTCCACGGCGCCCAAGGGACAATAGCCTGCGCCACGCTCCCCGAAGCCGACTTTGTAGTCTCCGCAATCGTCGGCGTCGCCGGCCTCGAAGCCACCCACGCCGCAATTCTGGCCGGCAAACCCATCGGCCTGGCCAACAAGGAGTGCATGGTAGCCGCCGGCGAAATTCTCATCGCCGCCGCCCGCCAGCGCAACGTGCCCATCCTGCCCATCGACAGCGAGCACAACGCCGTCCACCAGTGCATGCGCGTCGGCTCGCATGGCGAGGTCAAAACCATCTGGCTCACAGCCTCTGGAGGTCCGTTCCGCCAGCTCCCGCTCGATCAATTTGCTGCCATCACGCCGGAGCAAGCCCTCAAGCATCCCACCTGGGTCATGGGCCCGCGCATCACCATCGACTCGGCCACCATGCTCAACAAAGGCCTGGAAGTCATCGAAGCCTGCCGCCTCTTCGACGTTCTTCCCAGCCAGGTCCGCGTCACCGTCCATCCCCAGTCCACGGTGCATTCTCTGGTCGAGTTTGTCGATGGCTCCATACTCGCGCAAATCTCCGTCACCGACATGCGCCTGCCCATCCTCTACGCGCTCGCCTACCCCGAGCGTCCGGCCTCCACGCTCACATTCGATCTCGCCGCGCTCCGCCAGCTTGACTTCGAGCAGCCCGACTTCGAGCGATTCCCCTGTCTGCGACTGGCCTTCGAAGCCGCCGAGAAAGGCGGAGCCCATTGCATCGCCCTCAACGCCGCCGACGAGGTTGCCGTCGAGGCCTTTCTCTCGCGCCGCATCCCGTTTATGGGCATCCCGCGTACAATTGAAATGGTGCTTGCCGCCACCCCGGAGTCGCATCCCGCTACCATCGCGGAGGTGCTCACTGCGGACCGGGAGGCGCGTCAAACGGCTCGAACACTGCTCGCCTCGCTGCCGGGGACGCCATGAATGCTGCATTGAGGGAAGAATCTTTTACATATGCTTGACCTGCACAGTTTTAACCTGCACGAGGCTGTAGTCTCAATCGTCGCATTTATCGTCCTGGTGGGCGTCATGGTCATAGTCCATGAGTTTGGCCACTTTGCCGTGGCAAAGCTTTGTGGCGTGCGCGTTGAAGCGTTCTCGGTGGGCTTTGGTCCGCGCCTGTTCGGCGTCAAATATGGCGATACCGACTACAAGGTCTGCGCGCTTCCCCTCGGCGGCTACGTCAAAATGACGGGCGAAACGCCTGACGGTATGAGCGGCGCATCGCCAGGCACACCGGTTTTTCAGCAAGCGATCGAGAAAATTCCCGGCCAGACTTCTGAAGACGAAGCAGCGCCATCCGGCTCATACCCTGAGACCCTTGCCTACGATCCCGGCGCGTTCACTTCGCACCCGCGCTGGCAGCGCATGCTCATCGGAGTGGCCGGCCCAATCGCCAACTTCATTCTGGCTTTTGTGTTGATGTTCTTCTACTACGGCTGGATCAACGAGAAGCCCAAGTTCGAAGTGAAGACCACCACCGTGGAGTGGGTGGTTCCCGGCTCACCCGCCGCGCAGGCAGGCGTTGAGCCCGGCGACATCATCCGCCACTTCGATACGGTGGATAACCCCGATTGGGACCAGGTCGACCAGCACGGCGCATTGAATCAGGGCCAAACTGTTCCCATGACCGTGGACCGCAACGGCCAGCAGCTCAGCCTTTCGCTCCACCAGCCCGTGCCCGCGCGGAGCGATGATTTCGATATCAGCGATGTGGGCCTGATTCCCGAGTTCGTGCCCGGCCCCATCGGCGTCCAGAAAGTGATATCCGGTGGGGCCGCGGCTCAGGCCGGCCTGCTCGACGGCGACGCCATCCAATCCGTGGATGGTCACCCGTTCCATACCACGCAGTCGCTGATTTCCTACATGCAGTCTGGCGAGGGCAAGCCGATCTCGCTGGTCGTGCTGCGCAACGGCGTCGTTATGCCGCCCATCGTTGCGCACCCTGCCAAGGTCGATTCCAGCGGCTACAGGCTGGGTTTTGAATCCGTGCCCGTTCCCGTCGGCAACTATCCGCTGCCCGTTAAGGCGGCGGCAAGGAGGTCGGCCAAGTTCTGCAAGGAGAACTCCTCGCTGATCGTCGAAGTTCTGGGCCGCATCTTCTCCCACAAAGTTTCCGTTTCGCAATTGTCGGGCCCTGTAGGCATTGCTCGCATGGCCGGGGACGCGGCAGAGACACCGGGTTTGTATCCCAAGCTATATATGGCCTCGGCCATCAGCCTCAACCTGGGTATCATCAACCTGCTCCCGTTTCCCATCCTCGATGGCGGACTGATTCTGTTCCTGCTGGTAGAGAGCGTGATCCGGCGCGATATCGAGATCAATATCAAGGAACGCATCTACCAGGCGGCGTTCGTCGTAATCATTGCCTTCTTCGCGTTCGTAATTTTCAACGACGTAACCAAGCTCCCCATCTTCAACCACCTCAAACCCTGAACCAGCGAACAAGGCCGGGGATCAGAAATCCGGGGTTAAGGTAAGGAATCAGAAATCAGGCCTGGGTGCCCCATCCTCGCCACGTTCTCGTTTTTGTGGCTAGGGTGGGAGGCGCAACTCTTCACCCGCGTCTTTTTGTTGTCAAGCGCCTCACCCCGCCGAAACCCCAGCCAACTTGCTAACTCGCCAACCCGCGCAGCGTGCCAACTCGCTGCATCTAAATGGAAAATCCCCTCTCGTCGCGGACGAGATTTTTAATTGAAATTTTAGGCCGGAAACTTGCAGTGAATTATCCGCCCTTGGCGCACAATAGGGTTATGGAGCAAATCCAGCAAACCGATCGTCGCTATGCCATCCCTGAAAACGCTATCCTCGCCCCGCCAAGGCATCGACCCTCCCCCCCATTTTTCGTACCATAATGTGGTGTGACGGGGATGCGGAAAAACTCAACGGAGCGGCAAGAAGTGTCAGGGGCATGACTTTAGTCGTGCCGAAAATGGCCGAAAAATGAATGTGGGATTTAGCCCCTGAGAGACAGGCTCTCGGGAACTCAGCCTCCGAAAAGAAGTACATCCGCCTGTGCGATCATGAACCAATATGAAATTAAACACCATCGAATCAATACATCATTTCGAAATTCTGAAATAAAAAATCTCGCACTTCGCCGCATCAATCGTCGGAGTCAAACTGGAACGGAGCGCCCTTTTCAATGCCGGTGACCACTGAAGTCCGAGTCCGCTACGCAGAAACCGACCAGATGGGCATCGTCTACTACGCCAACTATCTTGTCTGGTTTGAAATCGGCCGTGTCGAACTGCTCCGCTCTCTAGGTCTCGCCTACAGCCAGTTGGAGAAGGATCACCAGTGCATCCTGCCTGTGATCGAAGCCACATGCCGGTACAAAGCGCCGGCGCGCTACGACGATCGCATTCTCATCGAAACGTGGCCCTCGCTGCTGCGCAATTCCGTCATCAAGTTTGCCTATCGCGTTTTGCGCAGAGGTCCGGAAGGCGAAGAGCCGTTACTCCTGGCCGAAGGCGAAACCGTTCACGTAGTCTGCGACGACCAGCTGAACAAGAAGCCGCTGCCCCCTGAACACGCAGCCGCCCTCCGCGCACTCATGGACAACTAAGAGAACCTCTGGCGCGAAATCGGTCGCGTTGTTTTGCCTCGGGTGAGTCGTCGAGCTTTTGCTCCCGTAGGGGGCCATCGAGAATAGCCCAGGACAAAGTCCTGGGTAAGCATGCCCACCTGATTCGCGTCCCGTGGGGCCGCGGCGAAAGAGAATCGCTCATATTGAAGGGTACGGGCTTCAGCCCGTACTTCACAGGCAGCAACATAAGCCAGGGCTTTAGCCCCCGAGGGAACAAACCCTTCAACTTACCCCTCACCCCACGAAACTATACTGATCGCATGCCCCCGCTCGAACCGTGGCCACCAAATATCGAGCCAACGCCAACCACCGCACCTGAACTGCAACCCGTGCTCGCCGAGCTATCCAGCCGCGAACCAATCTTTCATCGCCCGGAGTTCGGTACCACCAGAGCTGATTTTGAAAAGATGACCGCGGAAGACTTCTGGGAGACCGGCGCATCCGGCCGCCGTTACTCACGGCAATTTGTGCTGGATGAGCTGGAGAAGCGCCACGCGGCGCCGCACGAAGATGTTTGGGAGACGAGCGAATTTCAATGCCGCAAGCTGGGCGAAGACTCCTACCTGCTCACCTATACGCTCTTACAGGATCACGTGCGCCTGACCCGCCGCGCAACCATCTGGCGAAAGACTATGGGAGGCTGGAAGATAATGTACCACCAGGGAACAGTGGTGCAGGACGCATGAACACAGATGAGCGCTGCGCTGGACGGCCCACAAATGCTGGGTGCCCCATCTGGGAGCCGGGGGACCCTCCGGGTCGGGGCCCGACGTTCTTGTTTTTGTCGCTAGGGTGGGAAACCTCGAACCTCATACGATCCGGTTCATCCTGAGCCGTGTCCTGTCCCAGAAATTCGTAACAAAATAATTGCTGTCATCCTGAGCGAACAGGGCACCAAACGTCTTTCAGTTTGTGGGTGGTGAGTCGAAGGCGGGTGCCCCCCGGGCGCGGTTGTTCTTGCATGAACTTCAGGGACACCACACTAGCGCGCGAAATGCAACGCTTGCCAGGCGCAGCAGATCAGGAGTGCCGCAAAAACTTCGGTGCCGAGCGCCAGTACAAGCCCTCTCAAGCAGTTTCCATCGGACTCATCGTATTTCAGCGCGTGACGAATTTGTTCTTCGTCCGCCTGCGCTTCGCTGGCCGAAGAGTCCGCCAGCGAATCGCTATAACTGTCTGAAGAGACGGAAGCCGAAGCTTGCATAGGTCTTCTCCTTGTGCCGATCTCTGAAGCTTGTGTGTAACAGCATGATTGGCAGGATTTGATGGAAAAGGAAATACAACTTGCACTTTCCCTGCCCATTGCCGGGTGTTATACACATGCCACAAATGTGTTAACCAGGGGAGATCGTAGGTGAAAACAAGCTCCAGGAATGTGATCGGAATCACTCGCGACAGGCTAGTCCTTAGGACTGCTCAGGCAACAACCACAGCCAGCGCAAACCCGTCGTAGCCCTTCACGCCGACGGTTTGCAAAACCGTCGCGCTGAGCCGGGATTCGGCGGCCAGCATCTCGGTAAAGCGGCGCACGCCCTGCACGTTTTCGTCGCCACTCTCCGGGTCCGTCACCTTGCCCTCGCGGACCACGTTGTCCGCAACAATGACCGTCCCAACGCGCGAAAGCTTCAGCGCCCAGAGAAGGTAGTCGGGGTAACCTTGCTTGTCGGCGTCGATGAAAATCAGATCGAATGGCTTGCCGCCTGCCTTCACCAAATCCGCCAGGCCGTCAGTCGCCGCTCCCACGCGCACTTCCACCAGTTTCTCGACGCCTGCGTTGCGCAGATTGCCTTGAGCCACGCGCGCATGATGCGGGTCAAGTTCGAGGGTAACGATGTGCCCGCCTTCAGTCAGCGCGCGGGCCATCCAGATCGTGCTATATCCGCCCAGGGTTCCAATCTCAAGAATGCGCCGCGCGCCGGAAACGCGCACCAGGAATTCAAGGAACCTTCCCTGCAGTCTGGTGATGTCGATAGCGGGAAGGCCGGCGTCCTTGTTGGCCTTCAGAGCCGCGTCCAGCTTGTCGTCGGATGGAACCAGCAGGTCGCCGAAGTATTTGTCTACCTTGGTCCAAACAGCTTGGCCGGTGCGCTTCATGGTGCAATCCTACTTGTCCCGCGCCACGACAAAGTCGGGCACCCATAGCAGCGCGCGTTTGAACTCGGATTCCGGAAGCGGCGCAAGCGCATCGCGGCTCTGCTCGGCATAGCGGTCGGCCACAGACATCGCGTATTCAACAGATCCGTGACGCTTCAGAATCTCCTGAATCTGTTGCCGGCTCACATTCTCGAAGCAGCGGTCGTCAAGCACCCGCTGGATAATCTGCCGGTCCGCCGCCGTCCCATGATCAAACGAGTGAATCACGGCTAGCGTTGCCTTGCCTTCGCGCAGGTCGCTGGCCACCGGCTTGCCCAGCACTTCTTCGGTAGCCGTCAGGTCCAGCACGTCATCGACGATTTGAAATGCCAGCCCGACTGCCCGCCCATAAGCAGCCAGCCGCGTCTCGTCCGCATCGCTGGCGCCGGCCAGCACCGCGCCCAGCCGCATGGAAACGGCAAATAAGCACGCGGTCTTGCGAAAGATCAGGTCGTAGTATTCGGCCTCGGAGACCGCCTTGCCCAGCTTCTGAATCTGCAGCAGCTCGCCCTCGACCATTTGCTGGGTGAGCCCGATCAGCAGGTCCAGAACGCGCAGGTTCTTCTCTTCCAGAGCCACTCGGAAGGCCTGCATGTAAAGCCAGTCGCCGGCCAGAACGCATTTCTCGTTGCCCCAGGTTGTATTGGCTGAGGGCCGCCCGCGCCGCGTGTCTGCGCCGTCAATAATGTCGTCATGCACCAGCGTTGCGGTGTGTACCATCTCCACCACCGCGCCCAGTCGTACCGAGCCATGGCCGGAATAGCCGAGCATGTGCGCCGAAAGCAGCAGCAGCGACGGGCGAATGCGCTTGCCGCCGCCCTCGCGCAGATATTCAGCAATCTCAGTGATGGTGCTGACGCTGGAAGCAGCGTCGCGGCCCAACTCCTGCTCGATAGCCACGAGGTCGTCCCGCAGCAGATCGAAGACCTCTCTCGCCGTCGCTATCGCCAGTGTACTCAAGGCTCTCCGGTTCCTGTGCTCTATCCTACAGTGCGACCGCTGTTCCTGCTCGACGACCCCGGGGAAAGGCTAATTCGTTCGGTAGTTGGTAAACTGCAACTCCACGCCCAGATCCTTGCCGCGCAGCAATGCAATAATGCCCTGCAGTTCGTCGCGGTCCTTGCTGGATATTCTGACTGTATCGCCCTGAATGCTCGCCTGCGCCTTCTTTTTTGAGTCCTTCACCAGCCGCACGATCTCCTTGGCCTTTTCAATCGGAATGCCCTGTTGCAGGTTGATCTTCTGCCGCACGCTCTTGCCCGAGGCTTCCTCAACCTTCTCGTATGTTAGATTCTTGAGCGAGACGCCGCGCTTCACCAACTTCTGGCCCAGGATTTCCCTCACCGCTTCCAGATGGTACTCGCCGTCGGAAGCGAGTTGGATCTCCTTGTCGCCCTCGGCAAGCTTGATCTCGGAGTGCGAATCCTTCAGGTCAAAGCGCTGGCGAACCTCCTTGAACGCCTGATCGATGGCGTTGCGCACTTCCTGGATGTCCACCTTACTTACGATGTCGAACGAATTTTCCTGAGCCATTTGCTTCAGTCCTCTATTTCCTGTCCTCGACCCTTTGAACCTGTCGAGAAACCATCCTTCTGGAAACCGTTTTGAAAGAGCACGGCTTTAGCCGTGCCGCAAAGAGCTGAGAATAAGTTGGGCTTTAGCCCCTGTGGGATGCTTTCTCGTCAGTGTCCGACTTCTTTCCAGAGTTTCTGGCCAGGTTCTAGGAATGCCGGATGCATGCATTGCCTCCATGCGATGCCCATATCAGTTTCCCACGTCCGCCCCAAGTCGAAACAGCCTGAGAAAGTTTTTCGTAGTAGCGAATGCGATTTCCTCGTCGGAAACACCCAGCAATCCGCCCAGCACATGGGCAGTCCGCGCCACAAAAGCTGGCTCGTTGCGCTTCCCCCGATCCGGAGCCGGCGTAAGCCAGGGGGCGTCCGTCTCAACAAGAATCCCCTCCAGCGGCATACGCGCCGCCACATCGCGAAGCGCCTCGGCCTTTGGATAAGTCAGATTCCCAGCAAAGGAGACCAGAAACCCCAGATCGAGCGACCGCCGCGCCTGCTCCCAGCCGCCGCCAAAGCAATGCATCACGCCGCCGAGGCCCACAGATCGCCAATACTCTTCCAAAATCAGAAACAGATCCTCCCACGCGTCCGTAGACTCATTCGTACCCCGGCAATGGATCAGAATCGGCCGCTTGCGCGCCGCGGCAATCTCAAGCTGCTTGATTAGGCCCTCGAACTGGACCGAATGCGGTGCGCCCTCGTGGTAGTAGTCCAGGCCAATCTCCCCGCACGCAATCACCTCAGGCTCGGCCAGCAGGCTGTCCAGCTTGGCCAGCACCGCTTCGTCGGCCTCTGGCGTGTTGTGCGGATAAACGCCCGCGCTCGCGTAGAGGCGGGGCAAATTAGACTGTCCATTGAACTCGCGGCAGATCGCCAGCGCGCCATCCATCCCCGAAGCGTGCTCGCCAATGCCAATGGCCAGCACCGTGCCAATTCCCGCCTCCCAGGCACGCTTTAGCATTGCCGCGCGATCCTCTGCGTAACGCTCGCTGTCCAGGTGCGCGTGGGAATCAATCAGCAAGGGAACCTCCGGCAAAGTTGCAAAGTTTCAAGGCACAGCTTTAGCGTATGCGGGAATATTCATCGGCAGAGGCAAGAGGTGTCAGGGCACGACTTCAGTCGTGCCGAAAGCACCCCAAAATCAGCCTGGGCTTTAGCCCTGAAGGAACCAAAATCGAGAAACGAAAATCGTCAATGCCTCTTGCAGCCTATTTCAGCCGCGCTCCCAGAGGTACATCTTCCAGAAATCCAGCCAGTACCGGTGCTCCATCCGGAAGCGATGCAGCAAGCAACATGCCATTCGACTCCAGCCCCCGCATCTTCCGCGGCGCCAGGTTGGCGACAATCACAATCTTCCGCCCAATCAGCTTTTCCGGCTCATAATACTGCGCGATCCCAGCCAGAATCTGCCGCTTCTCGTAGCCCAGGTCCACCTCAAGCCGCAGCAGCTTGTCAGCCTTGGGCACCCGCTCGGCCACAAGAATCTGCGCCACGCGCAGGTCGACTTTGACGAAGTCGTCAATCGTGATGTGCTCAGGCGCCTGTGGTGCCGCAGCCGGTGGCTCTGCCGCCACTGGGGCACCCGGTGCCGGCGCATCTGCCGCAAGCAACGTGGGTGGAACCGCCGAGGGCTCAGCCGGAGCCGCGGCCACAGTCGGTGTTGGCGGCTCGGGCACGGGGCTTATCGAGAGAGCTGACGGTGCCGCCTCCGGCGCGGACTTGACCGCACCCTCCTGCCCGCCGGCCGCTTCAATCACAGTCCGGTTGTTCTCGTCTTCCAGATTCTGCATACGTTCCACTGCATCCTTCTCCGCGCGCGGAAACAGCGGCGCAGGTTCGCCAAATTTGGTTCCAGCCTTCAACCCGCCCCACGCGAGTTCAGTCAAAAATGAGTTCTTTGCCGCGTCAGCAATCTCGCCCTGCCCAAGTTGAATCCATACCTTCGCCGCGGCTTCCGGCAGCACCGGATAAACCAGTGCCGTAATGATGCGGACCGCCTCCGCAGCCGTCGCAAGCACCCGCGCCTGCAACAATGCGTGATCATTCTCTGAGCGCTCCGCCGGCTTTTTCCACGGCGCGTTTGCGGTGAGGTACCCGTCAGTTTCAGCGACCACGATCCACAGGGCCTTCAGAGCTTCAGAAAAATTGAGATCGTCGAATGCCGGCCCAAACGCAGCGATGGCGCTTACAGCAGATAGGCGCAACGCTGCCTCGGCGACGGTATCTTCGCCAGCCTCCGGCACCACCCCGCCGAAGTATTTGTGCACCATGTTCACCACGCGGCTCACAAGGTTGCCGTAGCCGTTGGCCAGGTCGCCGTTATACCGCTGAACCAGCGCATCAAACGAAAAGTTCCCATCCTGCCCGAACGGAATCTCCCGCAGCAGGAAGTAGCGCAGCGCATCGGCGCCAAGCACGGCTTGCACCGTCTCAGCGCGAACAATGTTGCCGCGTGACTTGGACATCTTTCCCTGGTCGAAGAGCAGCCACCCATTGGCCTTCACCGACCGCGGCGTCGGCAGCCCCGCGGCCATCAAAAACGCCGGCCAGTAAACGCAATGGAAGCGGCTGATCTCCTTGCCGATCAGGTGCATATCCGCCGGCCAAAATTTCTCGAAGCGCGCCTGATCCGCGGCATCGTCAGACCCGTATCCCAGTGCTGTAATGTAGTTAGCCAGCGCGTCCAGCCATACGTAAACCACATGCTTCTCATCGCCCGGCACAGGAATGCCCCAGGTAAGAGTGGTTCGGCTCACGGAAAGATCCTTCAGCCCGGAGCGCACAAACGAGACGACCTCGCGCCGCGTCGACTCCGGCCCCATGAATCCCGGATTGGCATCGTAAAACTCCAGCAGCTTGCGTTCGAATGCAGAAAGTTTAAAGAAATAATTCTCTTCGCTCACCGTTTCCGTAAGCCGCCCGCAATCGGGGCAAAACGTGCCCGGAGGTCCATCCACGTAGGCCTCGTCGGAAACGCAATACTGGCCCGTGTAATAGCCCTTGTAGATGAACCCGCGATCCCGCAGCGTGGCAAACAGCTTCTGCACGCCGCGCTTGTGGCGCTCTTCGGTGGTGCGAATAAAGTCGTCGTAAGTGAGCCCCAGCTGATCCCACAACCCGCGAAATTCCGCCGAGATTGCAGTAGCAAACTCAAACGGCGTTCGCCCCGCCAGCGCTGCCGATCGCTCAATCTTCAATCCATGCTCATCCGTGCCAGTGAGGAACCACGTGTCAATGCCCAGCGCCCGCTTGCGCCGCGCAATGGCGTCGCACACGATCGTCGAATAAGCATGGCCCAGGTGCGGACGCGCATTCACGTAATAGATCGGAGTGGTCAGGTAATAGCGCGCTGGGCCCAAGGCGGATTTGGAATCGTTGGTCATGGGCAAGTGAAAAGGGAACTGCTAGCTCTCTTCATCTTACGGTACTTCTCTGGGCCGCCGCCAAATGCTGGGTGCCCCAGGTCTCGACTCTGAGACCTGGGAAATCACGAACCTCAATCAGCCTCAACCCAAAGGCGGCGAAGCCGCGTCTGCCCCACCGCAGGTGGTAGAATCACCTTGAAAATCAAGGATTTTTGAGGACTTTCCAACGTGTATTTGGAATTACAGAAAAGGCTCGGCGCCAACCTTCGCGTGGTCTTGAAAGAGAAGTACGATCTCGAGCTGGAATCGATTCCGATGGAGATTCCGCCGGACCTGAAGTTCGGCGAGTTGTCTACGCCAATCGCCTTCGAACTCGCCCGCAAACTCCGCAAAGCGCCCAAAGTCATCGCGCAGGAGATCGTCACTGCGCTGGGAACACTCGAGGGTTTCGCAGGATTCGAAGTCGCCGGCGCCGGATACATCAATGCGCGGCTTGACCGCGCCGCCGGTGTCCTCGCCATCGCAGCATCCCAGGAAATCCGCCCCACCGCAGGTGGCCATTCAATGGTCGAACACACCAGCATCAACCCCAACAAGGCCGCCCACGTTGGTCATCTTCGCAACGCGATCCTCGGCGATACATTTGTCCGTCTGCTGCGCGCCGCAGGCCAGAAGGTTGACGTGCAGAACTACATCGACAACACCGGCGTGCAGGTGGCCGATGTGGTTGTGGGTTTTCTGCATCTGGAAGCAAAATCAGTCGCTGAAGTCCAGTCGCTTCTCCATGAATTGAACGCTAAGGGAGAACGCATTGACTACTACTGCTGGGACCTGTATGCGAAGACCGCGCAGTGGTACGAGCAGGGAAGTGAAGAAGAAAATGCGGCCCGGAAAAAGCTCCGCTACGAGACGCTGCACGCCATTGAGCGAGGCAACAATGAGATCGCCGAGATTGCCGAGCTGATATCGACCGCAGTCTTGCGCCGCCATCTCGAAACCATGCTGCGCCTCGACATCGAATACGACTTTCTGCCCCGCGAGAGCGAAATCCTCCACCTCAAATTCTGGGACGCGGCATTCGAGCAGTTGAAACAAACCGGCGTGCTCTATTTCGAGCTTGAGGGCAAGAACAAAGGTTGCTGGGTAATGACGCGGCCCGGAGCAGAAGTTACTGAAGGCGAGACGAATGAAGACGCCAAAGTCATCGTCCGCTCCAATGGGACAGTCACCTACGTCGGCAAGGACATCGCCTATCACCTATGGAAGTTCGGGCTCCTCGGCAAGGACTTCGGCTACAAGCCATTCTTCGCTTATCCAACCCATGAGTGCTGGATATCGACAGAGCAGGGAATTGAGCCCCATCCGCATTTCGGCGGTGCGCAAGCCATTTACAACGTCATCGACGCGCGCCAGAGCGATCCGCAGGCCAATGTGATTCAAGCCCTGCGCGGCATGGGATATACCGAGCAGGCCGACCACTACACGCACTTCAGTTACGAAATGGTAGCGCTCACCCCGCGCTGCGCCGAAGAGTTGGGCTACGCTGTCTCCGACGAGGACAAGGCCCGCCCCTACATCGAAGTCAGCGGCCGCAAGGGCTTCGGCGTCAAGGCCGACGACCTGATCGACAAGCTGATTGTCGCCACCCGCGCCGAAGTGGACGCGCGCCAGACCGGCCGCGACGAAGCGGAGCGCCAGCGTATCGCCGAGCAGATTGCCATCGGCGCGCTGCGTTACTTCATGCTCAAATTCACCCGCAATTCGGTCATCGCTTTCGACTTCAAAGACGCGTTGAGCTTCGAAGGCGAGACCGGCCCCTATATCCAGTACGCCGTTGTGCGCGCGCGCAACATCTTTCGCAAGGCCGGCACGACGCCGCAAGCAGTAATCAAAGAATTAGCAGGAATTGACGCAGGAAGTTTTCTCAAGGACGAACCCTCGGAAGACATTTGGGCCCTCTGGCTGCGCGCCGGACACCGCACTCTGGTGCTGGAGCAGTGCATCGCCACTTCCGAGCCCGCCTATCTCGCCAAGCACGCATTCCAGTTAGCGCAGGAGTTCAACAACTTCTATCACAAGCACCACATTTTGACCGAAGAAGACCCGGCGCGCAAAACCTTCCTCCTGGCGACGGCGGCCGTCGCGCTGCGCGAGTTGATTGAGGTGCTGAACTGGCTTGGAATCGAAAGCCCCGAAGCAATGTAAAAATCTCATTTTTCGCCGCCCAGATAGCAGTTCCAGGCAAAAGTTTATTTGAAATGAACAGCCTGCGACTTATCTACCCTCTCTTCAAGAGCTTACATTTGCTTTGATATACAATCCGAATAGGTCTAGCGTTACCGGCGTCGATGCCGGAGACCGTTCGAAACGTCCAACACCCTAGGGGGCCCGATGACCGCATCCCGCGACAAGAACGAACCGCGCAAGCTGCCCATGATGCCCATCCGGGACATGGTGATTTTTCCTTACATGATGACGCCGTTCGTGGTCGGGCGCGAGTCGAGCGTGCGAGCTTTGGAAGAGGCTCTCACCGGCGACCGCAAGATATTTCTCGCCACGCAGCACGACGCCTCCATCGACGAGCCCAAGGCCAAGGACATCTACCAGGTCGGCTCCATCTGCAATATCGTGCAGAGCGTCAAAATGCCCGACGGCAACATCAAGGTGCTGGTCGAGGGCGTCGAGCGGGCAAAGTCCATTGAAGTGAACGACCGCGACGGCTTTTTTGTAGCCACGGTGCGCGTGGGCAAATCGCAATTCGAAATGACGCCGGCCGTGGAGCAACTGATGCAGCGTGTGACCGGTCTCTTCGAGCAATATGTCAAGCTGCAGCAGTCATTGAATTACGAAACCATTATCGCCACCGTGAAGATGGACGAGGCGGCCAAGCTGAGTGACATTATTGCCGACAAGCTGCAGTTGGGAATTGAGGAGAAGCAGGAACTGCTGGCCATCTTCGACCCCGCTGCACGCCTGGCGCGGATTGCAGATGTGCTTGATATTGAAATCGAAAAGCTCGATCTCGACCGCAACATTCAATCGCGCGTAAAGCGCCAGATGGAGCGCGCGCAAAAAGAGTATTACCTCAACGAGAAAATCAAGGCCATTCAGAAGGAACTGGGGCGCGGCGAAAAAAGCGAGTACGACGAACTGCGCAAGAAGATCGAGTCTGCCGGCATGCCCAAGGAAGTCCTCGACAAGGCCATCCAGGAGCTTAAGAAACTCGAAGCAATGCCCCCCATGTCGGCCGAGTCAACCGTGAGCCGCAACTATATCGACTGGCTGCTCGCCGTGCCGTGGAAGAAGCGCTCCAAGGAAACGCGTTCCATCGACTACGCCGAGAAGGTGCTCAACGCCGACCACTACGGCCTGGAAAAAATCAAGGAGCGCATTCTCGAGTTTCTTGCCGTGCGCCAGTTGGTCAAGAATCCCAAAGGTTCCATCCTGTGTTTCGCTGGCCCGCCGGGAGTGGGAAAAACGTCGCTGGGCATGTCCATCGCCAAAGCCACCGGCCGCAAGTTTGTGCGGCTCTCGCTTGGCGGCGTGCGCGACGAGGCGGAGATTCGCGGCCATCGCCGCACTTACATCGGCGCGCTGCCCGGGCAAATCATCCAGCACATGAAAAAGGCCGGCACCAAGAACCCGGTTTTCCTGCTCGACGAAGTCGACAAGATGGCCTCTGACTTCCGCGGCGATCCTGCATCCGCCCTGCTTGAAGTTCTCGATCCCGAACAGAACACCACCTTCCAGGACCATTACCTCGATGTCGATTACGACCTCTCGCAGGTGCTCTTTGTAGCCACGGCCAACGTGATGCACACCATTCCGCCCGCGCTGCAAGACCGCATGGAAGTGCTCCGCCTGCAAGGCTACACGGAGCAGGAGAAGCTGGAAATCGCTCGTCAATATCTGGTCAAGAAGCAGCGCACCCAGACCGGCTTGAGCGAGAAGAACGTTATCTTCGCCGATGACGCGATCCTCGAAATCATTCGCTACTACACCCGCGAAGCCGGCGTGCGCAATCTCGAGCGCGAGATCGGCAATGTGTGCCGCAAGGTGGCGCGCAAGGTAGTCAAAGCCGGCGCCAAGCACAAGGAAGAGCTGACCGCGGCGAATATCAACGAGTTTCTCGGCGTGGCCCGTTATCGCGACTCTGAGGTGCATGAGAAGAGCGAGATCGGCCTGGTCACCGGCCTCGCGTGGACTGAAGTCGGCGGCAGCATTCTCACCACTGAAGTTCAGGTTCTCGACGGCAAGGGCAAGCTCACCATCACCGGCCAGCTCGGCGACGTGATGCAGGAGTCGGCGCAAGCCGCGCTCAGCTACATTCGCGGCAAAGCGCAGGCGCTCGGCCTCACGCGCGAGTTCTATCGCAACGTTGACCTGCACCTGCACGTACCCGAGGGCGCAATTCCCAAAGACGGCCCGTCGGCGGGCATTACCATGGCCACGGCCCTCGCCAGTGCGCTGGCCAAAATTCCCGTACGGCGCGACATTGCCATGACCGGCGAAATCACGCTGCGCGGCAAAGTGCTGGCCATTGGCGGATTGAAAGAAAAGCTGCTTGCCGCACTGCGCGCCGGCATCTTCGAAGTCATTCTGCCGCGCGCCAATGAAAAAGACGTAGCCGAGCTGCCGGACAACATCAAGAAGTCCATGAAGATGCATTTTGTCGACCAGATGGATGAGGTGCTGGCGCTGGCTCTGGAAGGCCCCCTGACCGCGCTGATACCCAGCGATACCGACGTGCTGGCCGCAGTGTCTCCCACGGAGTTGACCGCCAATCTTCCCGCGCCGCAGTGATTTATCTTTGCGAAATCCCAGGTCCCAGATTTGAGGTCCTCTCTTCGGCCGGCTCAGCCCGGGCTCTGGATGGGCCTTCGGAGACCCACTCCTCCCGCTGACTTGCAGACCCGCTGACCCGCTCTCAAGAAACCCTATGCGCTACACAACACAATTCTTGCTTTCGGCATTGGCTGCGGATCAGTTTCCTCCGCCCGATGTGCCGGAGATCGCTTTTCTGGGCCGCTCCAACGTGGGCAAATCGAGCCTGTTGAACGCGCTCGCTGGCGATAAGGCAGCCAGGGTTTCGTCCACACCAGGCCGCACGCGCGCCATCAACTTTTTTGCGCTGCTTGACCAGAATCAGCGCCGGAAGCTCATCTTCGCCGACCTGCCCGGTTACGGATACGCAAAAATTTCAAAGTCGATTTCGGCGGGCTGGCCTGCATTCATCGAGCCGTATCTCGCCATTCGTTCCACCCTCAAGCTGTGCGTCTGCCTGGTGGATTCCAATGTGCCCGCGCAGCAAACCGACCGGCAGTTGATTGACTGGCTGCGTGCCGCGGGCCGGGATTTTGCCGTGGTGGCCACCAAGATTGACCGGCTCAGCGGCAATGAGCGCACCCGAAATCTGCTGGCTCTCAAAAAAGGGTTGGAACTGGATGAGATCCTGCCTGTTTCAGCGAAGACGGACTATGGGATGAAAGAGCTTTGGAGCCGAATTGAAGCGGCGGGAAGCGAGCCGGGCTCAGGGAAATAGCCGGACGTCGACCGCAACGACAATTTCGAACTCTGGGTGCCCCAGGTCTCGCTTCTGAGACCTGGGATAACCTATCCGCGCGGTTGCTCAATTAGGCGGACTTCAACTTCGACAGCAATTGCGGCGTGATCAACCGCCTCCCGAACGCGCGATTTGAATTCATCGGCGGCATCCGCTTCGCAACGCAGCACCCGAACGCCTTGCCCCAGCCGCCCCACGTAGCGTGGAGCCAGCCGAAGCCATCGGCGAGCGGCGCCAATGCTGGAACCGCCAGTCTTCTCCAGGCAATCGAGCGCGATGGCATCGAGTTTGGGCAGCCACTGGGCTGGCGCCGCGGCTACACTCCACGCGAGCAGCACATCCCCCTCCGCCATCGCTTCATGCTTGATGGGTCGCACGATATCCGGCACCACGCCGCGTTCCTGCATCTCCCCCTCAACGGCCTCGGGAGCAACAGCGATGCAGACCGCAACTGTTTCGCGCTTGCGGATTTCATTCTTGAGGATGCGCAAAGCCTCGTCAAGCGAGTTGACCAGAAAGTCCGCCACGCCGTCGCGCACAGCCTGCTTCTGGGCCCCGGGGACGGCTGTTGCGGCCACCGAAGCGGCTCCGGCGATATTCGCCGCCACCAGCAGCGCCCGCGCCGGCGCGTCAAGTTCGCCTGCGTAAAGCAGCCTTCCGCCCAGACTCGGCTCCGCTGCCGCCGCAAAGCGCATCAGGCCGGCATACAGCCGTTCCACTTCCAAAGTGAAATCGAGCGCGTCGGTTGCAATAAACTCAGGCGTCAACAGAGGATTCTCTTCGCGTTGTTGCGGCAGGTTTTGATAGCTCAGCCCTGGTGTCCTGTCTCTAAAGTCCATAACATAAAATGACCTGTCATCCTGAGCGAAAGGGGCCCCAAACGCTTTTCAGTTTGGGGGTGGTGAGTCGAAGGATCTGCATTTGTCCCTTCGCGATTTTCGCAAGGAACTTCAGAAACAGAACCCTACTCCTTGAACCGCTCCCGCGCGTTGAGCAGACGGACGAAGAAAACGAATTCTCCCGGCTTGGCCACGACCTGTAGCTTCTCCGGCACCTTCTTCCCTACGCAGTCATTGGGCGCTACCAGGCCCTTGGAGAGTATCTCAACAACCGGATACCAATGATCCTTTGCAGGCGCTTTCTCCGCGGAGCCACGGTCCTTGTCGGCATCGCAATTGGCATAGATGAGCGTTGCACTGTCATAGGTGGCGTGAACGGAAATGACTTCTGCGTCGGCGGGGAGGGTCAGGTTCCCGGTTCCGTCCTCATTCTGCTTTACCCAGTCGCCGTGCTCAGTCTGCTGGTGATTGATGCGGATCAGGAAGTTCGAAGTTGGAATCAGCATGCCTGTGCGGATATCGATCATGCGAACGGTGATGGTGCTCTGCGTTTGAGCGCAGGCTGTGCCGCAAGCTGCCGCCAGGCAAATCAGTAAGAAGAAAACTCGACGGGCACGCTGATCCATGGCTGCCTCCGCGCTTCCCTGCGGAGAACTTGCCGCTCGGCGCTCACCACGTATTGTACGCAGTACCGTCGGCGCCCGTCTCATCCGATCCGGAGTGAATGTCGTCGATGCCGGGGTCGGTCTGGTCCAGCGAGTGCATCGAATCGCTGGTGTCGGTCACCCACGTGGTGTTGCTGTGGGTCATGGGGTCTTCAGGGATGGTCTTGATGTATCCATCCTGGGTCAGATCGTCCAGCGACTGCGGTGCCTTTTGCTTGTCCATGGTGTAGGAGTCGATGGCCGCGCGCAGGATGTGCAGGTCTTCCTTGAGCGCGGCTTCGCGGGCATTCTTGATGGCGGCCTTGAAACCAGGGATCGCGACCACCGCCAGAATGCCGATGATCGCCATGACGATCATCAGCTCAATCAGCGTAAAACCCGCGTCGTGTTTTCTGGTTCTGCCCACTGTTGCCCTCGTCCCAGGCTGGCTTGCGCCAGGAGAAAGAATGTCTACCAGGTGGAATACTTGGTCCCGTCCAGCGCCGTTCCGGTGGATTTCGAATACACATCGAAAACGCTTTGCCCGCCAAAAGAATCCGATGTCGGATCGTCCTGCATGGAGCGCATGCCCCACTCCGCCTTTCCGGTCATCGGGTCGACGGGGATCCGCCGCAGGAATTTCACTTTCTTGGTCTGTACATCGACGCCATTGACCAGCGTGTCCAGATCGGGCGGATAATTCTGGCTGTCGACCTTGGTCTGAAATGCGTGCATGTCGGCAGCGTCCTTGTAGTGGTCGATGGCGTCGCGCATCTCCCACAGGTCGCGGCGCAACTCGCGCTCCTTTTCGCGCTTGACCACGAAAACGGTGACCGGGACTGCGGCCGACGCGAGGATGGAGAGAATGGTGACAGTCACGATCAATTCAATGAGCGTGAATCCCCGCTCCTGCCTTGGTACCGTCCGAATTGGCTTTGCGCCTCTCATAGCTTCAATGGACCGCGATAGTGACCTGCGAATTACGCGCAGGCAATTGCTGCTGAGCGCTGGTAACGGCGACAGCGCGAGTCATGGAAAGCTGGCTGTCTCCCGCCTGCTTCGCCTGGAAACTAAGGACGCAGACCACGCCGGCTCCGCTCACGCCAGCCACACCCGGCGGACGGGCGGCATTGATGGTGATGGAGCCCGGGCCGTCGTCGCGGTGAATCAAAGCCACAGCCTGGTTATCGCGGCCCAGCAGATCTCCAGGGGTGACATTGACCAGGGAAAGCCTGGCTGGATCGTATTGAATTTGCAAGGGAACCGAAGCCACATCCTTGCCTCCGGTCAGCACCACTGGAACCTGGAATGTCGAGCCGATGGCTACTGGGCTGCCCGGCGGGCTGAACATTACGTTAACGGTTGCCGCACCGGAAGCGCCAAGCGGGGCTGGTGCGGTTGGTGCGGCGGCAGATCCAGGAGGCGCAGCCGCAGGGCTGGCGACGGCCTTTGCCGCGGTTTGTCCATTCACATCGGCCGATGCGCTCATCTGCGCCAGCGCCGCAGGAGCCGCCGCCAAAGCGCTTTGGCCGGGAACCACACCCACGGTGGGACGCGGCTCAGCTGGACGAACCGGGGGAGCCTGGGGAGCCGGTGCCGGATTGGAACCTTCTGGGATGTTGGCGGAAACGTGGCGCAACTCGATGCTGGTGCCATTGCCTGTATCGATGGTGCGCAGGTTGGTGCGATCCAGCGTCTGGCTGCGAACAATGTGCGGTACCACCAGGAAAACCAGTTCATCGTCGGAGATGGTGCGGTCTTTGGAGCCGAACAGGTACTTGAGGATGGGAATGGAGCTTAAGCCGGGAATTCCGTTCCAGCTCACAGCGTCCTGCTTGTTCTGAATGCCGCCGAGGATGCTGGCCTCGCCCTCGCGCAGGCGGATCACCTGGTCCACCACCTTCTGAGCAACTATCGGCTCGGTCACGCCGCTAATGGTGACGTTGCCGTTCAGCGAGGTGACCTCGATCTTGATCTTGAGCGTGACGTCGTGGTCGTAGTGGACCGTGGGCGTCATCTCGATATTCACGCCGATGTCCTGGTATTGGAACTGGGTCTGTACCCCGATACCGAGTCCGCCCACGCCGCCAGTGCCCACGCCGCCCAGGCCGCCACCTCCAAAGGAACCGGTGGCGTACGGAACGCGCTCGCCGACCTTGAAAGTCGCCTTCTGCGCGTCGGTGGCGCGCAGGCGCGGATTATTCAGAATCTTGGTATTCGAGTCAGTGAGCAGCAGGTTGGCAGTCGCCCCGCCGATGGTTACCGCGAATTGGCTGGCCTTGAGGTGAGACAGATCGTAGAGCGAAGGCGAAGTGCCAGTGTCGGCGGTACCTGTGGTGGTCGTGGTGGTAGATGTCGAACTGGTGCTCGAGTTGGGCGCCTGCAGCGCAATGCCCACGCTGCTGGGCCACTCGATGCCCAGCGTCCGCTCCCAGTTTTTGCTCACCTCGAGGACGGCGATGTCGACCACAACTTCAGACCGCGCCTTGTCCAGGTCGTCGATGAGCTTCTGCGCCAGCAGCAACTCGTCCGGTGTACCGCGGATGACGATTGCGTTCTGGCTGGGGACGCCGTAGATCTTCGCGCCCGTCAGCACCTGGCGGACCGCCTGCTGCACGTCGGTAAGGTCGTTGGTTTGCCAGGCGTTGGTCAAATAGAAAGTCTGCACCGCCGTTTCGTCCAGATCCTGCCGTTTCTGGCGGGTATTCTGGGCCACAAAGATCGTGTTGTCGGTGATGGGACGCCAGAATGTGTTGGACATCACGCCCACAATGCGCAGCGCATCGAGAAGGGATTCGTTGTTCAAATCCACCGTAATGCGCTTGGCGGTGTAGTCGGGGTCAAACAGCACATTGATGCCGGACGCTTTGCCGATCGCCTGGTAGACGACCTTCGCGTCTTCTGAATAATGAAGCGTCAGAGGCTCGTTGGACATCGGCTTGAGCATCACCGGGGCTCCGATAGTGTCGAGATCCTGCTGCTTCGCCGCATCTATGGGGAGACTGGTTTCGCTCTGCATCACCGCTTCGCCGTGGTTCTTGCGAACCTGGGCAATCGCCTGCTGCGCGGCTTCATTTCCTGGGTCGATCTCAGCGGCGTGAAGAAACTCAGCCAGCGCGCCCTGCTCGTCGCCGCCGTTTAGCAGCTTGTGGCCCTTGCTCATGTGCGCGGCGGAGGCAGACACGCGCACGCGATAGAGGGCGGTCTTGAAGGCCAGATCGTTGGGCGCTTTGGCCAAAGCCTTCTGGTAGAGATCGAACGCGGTGTCGTAGTCTTCCCTGGCCTCGGCAGCCTCTCCATGCTTGAACATGGAGTTGGCCGACTCGGCACGGAGCGGGGCGCACCAAAGGCCGCTGAGGAAAAGGATCGCGACGAGCGGAATCCAGGGTTGGATTGGACGGGGTTGAAACGCCCGGGTCCGGGTTGTAGAAGGAGCAGCTGCGGCAAAGGCCAGTTCTGCCCCAGCCGGTGAAAAAACGCGGCGATTCATCGAACTCCCAGGCGTCGTGACCAGCCCTGATTCCGGACCAGGCTTCTGCGGGCTGCCTTGGCCGCCCCGAACGCACATTCTGATGCTCTCTCTAACGCAATCCTCTTTGACGATTGAGCTCTTCCAACGTTGCCTCATTTTAGCAAAGCCCCATTGCCGCGCGGGCAAGGCGCGGACCAATCGCGGAGACGCCGGGCGAAGCCACTGTCGCCACTTCATTTCCCTCGAACCCGTCCCGGCCCTTGAACACACCGTGACCGTCGAATATGCACCGACCTTCGAACCCGCCACGGCCTCGATTTCCCTCCCGTAGGGAGAAGCGAAAATAGCCCAGGGGGGAGCGCAGCGAAACCCTGGGAAACGCCCCGGCGGAGACGTTTCGCCCCGGAGGGGCGATGTGAGATTCGCAACGGAACCTCACGCGGCGTGGAACACCAGTTCCCCTGCTACGATGAGGATTCGAGGTTGCTTCCCTATGGCCCGCCAAACCAGCCACGTGATTGTCCAGCACGACGACTCCGGCCCCAAAAAGCCGGTGCGGCCGCGCGATCCCGTGGCCAGCGGCGAGCGCGACGCCGCGCACAATCGCATGGCCAGCCATAACTACTTTTTGCTGGAGAAGTTTGAGGCCGGCGTGGCGCTGCGCGGCACGGAAGTCAAATCCATCCGCCAGGGCAATGCCAACCTCAAGGATTCTTACGGCCTCATCAAGGACGGCGAGGCTTTTTTGCTCAACCTGCATATCGGTCCTTACTCCCACGGCAACCTGGCCAACCACGACGAAACCCGTACGCGCAAACTGCTGCTGCATCGGGAAGAAGTCCGCAAGTTACTCCAGAAGACGCAGATCAAGGGCCACACGCTCATCCCCACCCGGCTCTATTTTCGTAATGGGCGAGTCAAATGCGAGCTGGCCGTGGCCAAGGGCAAGCAGGACTGGGATAAGCGCGAAACCGAAAAGCGCCGCGAAGCCGACCGCGAAGCCCGCGCCGCCGTAAATGCCAGCAAACACCGCCGGGGACGCTGACGCACCAGACAGCCCCGGGGTCCTGACCGCCTGTCGCTCCACACAGCCTCCGTGCCCCATCCATTTCGCGCTCTTTGCGAAATGGGTGGGAAACCAAGAACCTCAAATCCCACCCACAGAAGACGCGGTCACTGGGCCTAGAATAATCCTGAGGAATCAATGACAACCCACCTGTCTTTCACAAGTCTCGCCGAAATCAATACCGCGCTGCTCGTCGTGCTGGCCGCCGACGCACAAACCTCCAAAGAACCTGACGCCAAGCCAAGACCTGTTCTGCTCACCACGGATGCAGACGTCAAAGCAGCCGCGGCCTTGGTGCTGCGCAGCGGCGAATATAAGGCCGGAGCCAACGAAACCCTGCTGCTTCACGCTCCTGAGGGGCTGGCCGCCAAGCGTCTTCTCATCGTCGGCATCGGCAAACAAGCCAAAGTCACCGTCAACGGCGTGCGCAACGCAGCCGGAACCGCCGTCCGTTTCGCCAAGCCGCGCGGCCTGCGCAGGCTGGTGCTCGCGCTGCCTGAATCGAGTCTGTTGCCGCCCGGCCCTTGCGCGCGCGCCTCGGTTGAGGGCGCCTTTCTTGGCGATTTCGACCCTGATACCTATCGCAGCGACCGCAAGGATTTGAGCGTCCAATCCTTCACGCTCGCTGCCCCAACCGAAGCAGACGACCCCGCCCGCAAAGCTGCTCTGAAGTCCGCCTTCGCCGAAGGCGTAATCGTCGGCGAGAGTCAGAACTTCACCCGTTCCCTGGTCAACGAGCCGGGCAACAAGCTCACCCCAACGATCCTCGGAGCACGCGCCGCCGAAATGGCAGCCGAAGTGGGCTTGGACTGCAAGGTCCACTCGACCAAAAAGCTCCACGAACTGAAGATGGGCGCATTCCTTGGTGTGGCGCAGGGCTCAGCCGAGCCTCCGGCACTAATCGTCCTGCGATACAACCCGGAGGGCGTGACCGGCGGCCCGGTACTCGGCCTCGTCGGCAAAGGCATCACCTTCGACACCGGCGGCATCTCCATCAAGCCTTCTGAAAAAATGGAGCTGATGAAATACGACATGGCCGGCGGCGCGGCCATGCTGGGCGCCATGCGCGCCATCGCGCTGCTCAAGCCCAAGGTGCGCGTGATCGCCATCGTGTGCGCCGCGGAAAATATGCCCGACGGCAAGGCCTACAAGCCGGGTGATGTTGTTACCGCCATGTCGGGCAAGACCATCGACGTAATCAACACCGACGCCGAAGGCCGCCTGGTTCTCGCCGATGGCCTCACCTACGCCAAGCAACTCGGCGCAACGCATCTCATCGACGCGGCCACGCTGACCGGCGCGTGCGTGGTAGCGCTGGGCACGGCCAATGCCGGCGCATTTTCCAACGATGACGAAATCTTCGCGAGATTCCAGAGCGTCCTGGCCACTTCCGGCGAGAAATTCTGGCGTCTGCCGCTCGGCGAAGAGTATGCCGATCAAATCAAAAGTGACATCGGCGACATCAAGAACACCGGCGGACGCCACGCCGGCGCCAGCACCGCTGCCGAGTTCCTGCATGTGTTCGCCGAAGAGACGCCCTGGATTCACCTCGACATTGCCGGCCTAGCGTGGATCGAGGATTCCAAACCCTACATAGCTAAAGGCCCCAGCGGCGTGGCGGTTCGGTCCATCCTCGAATGGGTGCGAAGCTATTAGTCTTGCGGCCGCGAGATTTTCAATCAACCATCAAACGCTGGGTGCCCCAGGTCTCGCATTTGAGACCTGGGAAGTCACTGGTCCGCACGGCCGCGGTACCAGCCGAACACGCTCCGGCTGAATCCCTTCGACTCCACTTCGCTATCAGTTGACGAAAGTTTGTTCCACGCGAATCGAATTCAGCATGTAGGGAATCCAGATCACCGCAGCAATCAGCGTCTGCACTACCAGGAGCCCTTGATGTGTTGGGCCCAGGCGCATGACCCACAGGTGGTCAATCAATTGCGTCACAAACTGAGCAACCAAATTGAAGATCATGAACATCGGGAAGCTGCGCCTCTTGCCGTAAAACAGAACATTGAGCAGGAGCATGTAGGCCAGGAAGAAACTGTTCGTGACCAGCTCAAAGAAGATAATCGCTTCCGGACCGGGCTTCGAACTCATGGCAGCATGGAAGCGGTCGCCAAACAGAAATTGTGAATCCAGAAAAATGCCGTGCAGCCGAAAGAACGGGCCAACCGCAAGACCAATCGCCACCAGAATCAGCCAGCCTCCGATCCCGGTGAGATCGTTGTCCATCACGAATGCGGGCGTGGATTCGGCAGGTTGCGGAGCAGGCGATTCGCTAGGCGCCAAAGCCTCTTGCGGACACGATTCCCGTGTCGGCACAGGTCCCGTCGCGATGCATGTATCGACTGCGCTGCCGCAGTGAACACAAACGACCGCGCCAGGCTCCAAGGCAGACGCGCAGTTGTTGCATTGAGTTGCCATCTTCAGGTCAATGGTGTGTCAGACGATCATCCGGCGAAGCACTGCACATTGTCAAAATAAGCTATGAAGGGCCAGCGAGGGGTTAATTGCCGAGCTTGGTAAGATTCACGCTCTTGCCCGTCCGCGCCGATTCCCGCGCCGCATCCAAAATCTGCATGACGATCAGGTTGGTATCGAGCGAACTCTGGTCACCCTTCAAATTCTTGACGATGCTTGCTCCGTTGGCTGCCCCACTGGTTGAATCTCCATATGGGACCAATTCGTTCGCGATCACGGCCTTGAGATAGGTGAGCGAATCGCGTCCGAATCCCTGCTCCGGGGGTAGGGTAACCGACTCCTCCGCCGTGTCATGCTCGTGGCGTCGGCGAAGTTTGTCGGGACCCACGGTGATCGCATACCCGGTTGCGCCGTACACCTCCATGTCCTTGCGCCCGAAAGGCCAGTTCCACGAAGCCATGATCACCGCCTGAGTATGCGGGTAAGTGAGCACGATGGTCGCGTCATCGTCTACGTTTCGGTAGATCTGCGGCTTGTCATGGTTCAATACCGCAGTCACGGTCAACGGAGTCTCGCCCCGCATCAGTGTCGTCATCAGGTCCGCGCCGTAGCAGCCAAAGTCATAGAGGGCGCCCGCGCCGTTCTTTGCGGGCTCGGTGAGCCAATTGAAGAACTCCGGCGGCACGCCGATCTCCTTCGGTCCCTGGTGTCCGTCGTGAATCTCCACGCGGCGCACCTCGCCAATTTGGCCCTCCCATGCTTCACTGAACGCGGCCTTGTTGCTCGCGTACCAGGTAGTCTCGTAGTTCACCAGTACATGAATTTTGTAGTGCTGCGCCGTCCGCCGGATGGCCAGCGCATCGTCAACGGAAATGGTCAGCGGCTTCTCAACCATCACGGAAACGCCATACTGTGCGGCGATCTCGATTGCCGGCCGGTGCTCCGCGATGGAAGTGTAGACCAGCACCGCCTGGGGATGCGTCCTCTCAATCATGCTGGCTTCACTGCGGTAGAACAAGGTATCCGCCAGCGAGAATCTCTTCTGATACTTGGCGAAAAGAGCCGGATCGGAATCGGCAATGCCGACAAGTTGCACGTCAGAGTGTTGCGGCAGCGCGGCCAGAAAGCCCTCCACGTGCCCGTGCTCCAGGCCCACCACGGCCACCCGCAGCGGCGGTGCTTGCTGTGCCACGCAAGCGCAAGAAACCACGAACGCCAGGGCAAGAAGCAAGCCGTGCCGGAGAAAGGGCACACAGAAAGTACGCGGCAAAGGAAGAAAGCATGTCATGGTCTTGAGAATCTCCTCGGCGGCAATTCTACGCTGTCACCACATTTGGCATAACGTTACACCTTTGGCGATTTCTTGTTCCGGACCGGCGCGCGCAGCAATTTTGCGATTGCGATGAAAATTGAGCATTTCGCGGGAAGCTGAGGCTACTTGGACCAATTCGGGTTCGCCGGTCGCATTCAATCAGGCCCGCGACTCAAACTGCGCTTCCCGTAAACCCGTTTTCGCAAGCCTCGTCAATCCAAACGAGGGGTTTGTGGAGGCTCGCTATCGCTGCCCATGTTGCGGATACAAGACGCTGGAGACGGTGGACGCGCTCGCGCTTTGTCCAGTGTGCTGGTGGGAAGACGATGGGCAGGAAGACGAAGACGCCGCGGAAATCCGGCTCACGGTGAACGGCCAGTTGAGCCTGAAACAGGCCCGCGAGCACTTTTCCCAATGTGGAGCGTCCCACCCCCGCTTTCTCCCTTACGTTCGTAAGCCCCAGGTCACCGACCAGTAACGTGCCTTTGGCGATGCTCTTCACCCCCCAAATCCAGGCAGCCGGTTTGACCCTTGCGGCAAACCCTCTTACCATGAGATGAGGTATTTCCCCGGCTGAACGGGTCTGGTTACCAGGCCGTGCAGCGGCCCATTGCGTCCGAACGGGAAACGAGCCGGCGGCCTGCACCCTGGGAATGAATGGACTGCAGCCAGGAATTCGGCATTTGGCGGCAGCCAGAACTGCAGATTGTTGGCGTGGAGTTTGCGCCTGGAAGGCAAAACGTTGAGCTCTACGGACACCCTCGAAAACAACCCCCACCCGGAGGCGGCTGAGACCGCTCCATCTGAAGTCAACGATGGCCAGGAAGGCCATCCTCATGAACACGACGGTCACGACCACGATCACGCTCATCAGCACGGCCCTGTCCTCAATCCCGATTGCACCCGCGAGCTGGTGCTCGACATCCCTGTCGAAGAGGTGACAAAGGCCTACCGGACCGTGACAGGGAACTACCGAAAGTATGCAAAGATTCCCGGATTTCGCGCCGGCAAAGTGCCAGAGTCGGTGGTAAAACGGCGCTACGCGGCGGAGATTCGCAAAGACGTGATTGACGGCCTGCTGCCGGAGCGCTTCAACAAGGCTGTATCCGAGCTGGGCGTAAGACCGGTTGGCCAGCCCCAGGTGACCGAGCTCAATGTAGAAGACGGCGCGCCGCTGCACGTGAAAGCAGTGTTTGAGTTTGTTCCGGCGTTCTCCATCGAGGGCTACCAGAACGTCACGGTGCCCAAGCCCACCGTGGAAATCACCGAAGAGGAGTTCCAGGCGGAGCTGGCGCAGTTGCGCGAGTCGCGAGCCACCGTTGAGCCGGTCGAGGAAGACCGTCCGCTCCGGGACGGCGACTGGGCGCAGATCACCTACAAGGGCCTGATCGAAGGCGATGCCGACGCGGCCCCCGTAGCCGGCGAAGACACACTGGTGGAGATTGGCGGCAAAGACACCGTTGAAGCGTTCTCGACCGCATTGAAAGGCGCCAAGCCCGGCCAGGAACTAAAGGCCGAGGTGATCTATCCCGCCGACTACGCAGAGGCCAAGCTTGCCGGCAAGACCGTTGCCTACGAAGTGGAAGTAAAAGCCATCAAGAAGCGGACCCTGCCCGAACTCGACGACGATTTCGCCAGGGAACTAGGCGCATATGAAAGCTTTGCGGATCTGGAAGAGCGGGTCAAGGAGCATCTGGCTTCCCGCAAGCGCCGCAGCGTGGAGGGCGAGACCAAGGACCGGCTCTTTGCCGCACTCACTGAGCGCTATCCGTTCCCGGTGCCCGAATCGCTGGTGCAGGAACAGATCGACGCTCGGCTCGAACGGGGGCTGCGCGCTCTGGCAGCCCAGGGCATGGACACCGAACAGATGCGCAAGCTGGACTTTGCCCGGCTGAGGGCTGCACAGCGGGACAGCGCCCAGGCCGAGGTGAAGACGTTTATCCTGCTGGACAGAATTGCACAGGAGGAAAACATCACCGTGAGCGATGATGAACTGGACCACGAATTGCAGTTGGCAGCTCTGCAATCGCGCGAACCGGTGGATGCCCTGAAAGTGCGATTGACGCAGGACGGGGGCCTAGCTAGAATCCGGGAACAGTTGCGAAGGGAAAAAACTGCCAGTCTCTTGTACGAACGGCTACCCGCGTAGCCTGGGGGAATTAGCCCGGCATCGGTGGTAGAGGGTGCCGCACGGACCTGAATCTAAATCGGTTCCGGGCGGCAATGAAGT